>Ga0307511_10005676_pt1 | contig 12654 bp, 7 predicted proteins | sample 13_EM_MG_FD_200266 | JGI IMG/M metagenome (GOLD analysis project Ga0307511, IMG submission 200266) | Populus trichocarpa ectomycorrhiza microbial communities from riparian zone in the Pacific Northwest, United States - 13_EM | ecosystem: Host-associated > Plants > Roots > Unclassified | place...
ACATCCCCGTAACACTAATAATTTTTTTAAAAAACTGGTGTGATTGTAGAAAAGTATCCCGGAATGCAAACCTTATTTTTGTTTACCCTTTCTAAGGCCAATAATGTATTTTAACTATATACGAGGAATGGAAAAACCAAAAAAACCCTTAGCTAGTAACCCAATATTTTTTTGATCTTTGGGTAAAGAAGTATTTTTATTGTTTAAAAGCCTTTGAAAAAGTTGAAAAAAACCTTGGTCAACAACTCCAAATTTTATTGACCTTGAGGTTAAAAGCATATTTTTATTTTACAAAAAAAAACTAAAAAAAAACTAGCAACAATCTTTTAATCTTTTAATGGTAAACGAGCCACTGAAGAAAATCAAAGCATCCCCGCTCTCAAGGCTCTCTTTTTTTATTTTTCCACCAAACGATAAAAATATAATTTTATTATAGCAATTCAATGTAAACTATATCTAATACCCATTCAATATATATTTTAGATAAATAGACAAGACTTTCTATTGAGAATGTAGACTTCGGACGGGGAGAAGCAATATAGTTCGTACAGGCTGCCTTGTGTCTTCCTGACGGAAAGGAGAAAGATGGAATCAAATTGGTTTTGGAAATGCCAGTAATGGAGGGCTAAACTGAGTGAAATTAGGGCTTATCCACGAATTCTACCAAAGGAGCCTCTCTGCAATGCCATGAAGGTCTTCCAAGAGCTTGACGCAAGTTTAGTCGCAAGTTGCCAGAGCGAGTTCATCATCAATTTATGAGATGAAATCCTGGACATTTCCTACATCCATTATGTTATGTCTACAAATTTCCTTCGCATTCATGAGAACTTCAAATTTGTCATTCATAGTTGATGTACGGATAACAATATAGGAGGGGACTATAAAATTTCTGCAGTTCTATTCGACCATCATGAGAAATGAATAAAGCTTTTAGCACAAGAGTATCCTCCTTCACCAAGCAATTTATCTGCAGCATAGAGAGTAATGTTCCAGAAAAAGACTGGAACGCCGCCCCGAATGCAAGGTCTGGCATCGAATTTTTTCCCCTTCCTGTTCAGCTCTGCAATCTGTGCATCTGGCTGGCTAGGCTAGCAACCTAGCATCAGGCAAAGACAGCTTCAAACCATCTTTCAACTCACTTGGATATTTTACAGTCACGTAGATTGATAAAAGCTTATGACCTGAATTTTAATTGTTCTGTTGCTCAAAATGCTCTCTTTTCATTGTCGATGAATGCACAGAAGCTCACCTGTTACTTTAGCATACCATGTATTTAAAAGAAAAAACTTCCAGAGGCTCAGTAAACCTGCCATGAGCATGCAAAATCATCAAATAGAGCTCTTGGCTACTCATGAGTCATCACTACTGAGATCTCCCCATCGAACATTGTATTTCGCAGCAAGATAATGTGCTCCAACTGGACCTCTGCTGCCATGGGGGTACAGCTCTGGAACTATTTTCTTCAGTTCCAGCTCCTTCAACATTGGTGTGAATAGTGCCCAAGCAGCATCAAGCTCATCACTTCTGATAAACAACCTTCTCTCTCCTGCTATGGCATCTAAAAGTAGCCTCTCATATGCATCTGGTATTTCTCTTGGATACCTTCGAATTGAAACATAAGCCTTAATAATCTCACTGATAAGGTATTCTAAGATGTCACTTTCAATTATTTTCTTGATCTTAACATGTTTTTATTTTTAATCACATTTGTAAGTGGTTGAGTTTTGGTACTATTTCTAATCAAGGAACTCAAACAATGTACCTTGCACTGTAAAGCAAATTAAGATCACTGCGATCTAATCTCATTCCAAGACCAGGAACTTTGTTGTTTATCTTCAGATATATAGCTTCATCAGGTTGTACACGTAGCACTAGCTCGTTTGTAGCCTTATCTAAATCAGTTCCAAAGTTCCGCTTGTACAAGTTACCTGGGACATGTCTGAACTGCACTCGGACCTCTGCTCTGGAATGTCATAGGACATATTGTTAGAATATTTGGAGAGAGAGAGAGAGGGGAGGGGACAAGTGGTGAGGGCAAGAATATTTTTACTACCGCCTGGTATGAAGAGCTTTGCCTGCTTTCATCAGAAAAGGAACTCCATCCCATCTGGCATTATTGATGAAAAGGGCTGCAGCTGCAAATGTTGGAGTACGGCTATCCTTCGGCACAGTTGGATCATCTGTGTAAGCAGGGTACGATCTACCACTCTTGCTGTGGCCCTTGTATTGGCCAACAATTACATCTTCAAGTTGCAGTGGTTTCATTGACCTTAAAACTTTTACCTGAATAAGGCCATGCTTATTCAGTTAGTAGATCACAATCAACTCGTAATAATTGCACAAGAAAGATCTCTCAACTCTGAGTACCTTCTCATTCCTAACGTCCTCGGCATCCAAGCTAACAGGCGTTTCCATGGCAAATAGTGCTAGTATTTGCAGAAGATGATTTTGCATTATGTCTCGTATGATGCCATAGTTATCAAAATAGCTGATCACAAGAAAAAATATAGTTAAGAAAAATTCCATTCTTGAAAGAACAATATTAAAAAAGATAGTGCAATCATGATCGCATCAGGTAGCATATGTCTCTCACCCTCCACGACCTTCTGTACCAAAATCTTCAGAAAATATCAATTGCACGTTGCGGATGTAGTCCCTTGACCATAAGGGCTCAAAAACAAGATTTGAGAAACGAAGCACTGACAGATTCTCAACAAGCTCCTTTCCCAAGTAATGATCAATCCTGCCAAACTTAAAACATAAGCAGACTTATCTCTCCAATATTATGGATATTTCTATTTCAAAAGCAATTAATGAACCTGAATATTTGATCTTCAGTTAGATACTGCTTCAAACATCTGGTTAACTCGCCAGATGACTCTGAGTCACGGCCGAATGGCTTCTCAACAATGACCCTTGTCCACCCATTCAATGAAGAAGCTCTAAGGCTGGCACTTCTTACCACATCCACAAATATGTTTGGAGGGATTGACAAGTAAAACAGCCTATTTGATACTTTCCCAGCCTGAAAAGAGCATTTCATTTTTCAAAAAATAGGTACTTAATAATCAACTATCTAACATGCCAAACATCATGTTAAATCAACAGTCGTGCCCACTGTTATTATATATATATATATATATAACTGAAAATTCAACAAAGAACAAGTCTGTCAAAAATACAATTCCAAGGGGTTCCCATCAAATCAGAAATAATACTAATTTGGATCCTTAAATTGTATTGGAGACTTCTATTCTAATTCCAGCCAATTTAAAAGTCCATGCAACAATCATCCTGCTTTAGTTTGAGCGGACATGAAACTTCAGGTAATTGTTATCCTACTAGTAGGTTGAAATGAAGTCGATTTTCATTTCTTGTTCCACAACTGTACATATGCAACACCTTCTCAATTAGCAGCTGGGAGTTCTTGAGATATGATGGGTTCCCAGTGTGAGGGTTGTAATGAGAATTGGTCACCTCCTTGCAATTGTCATATGCTGCAGCAGGATTTTATATACATGATACTGAGATCAAATCACCAACCAAAATAACTAAATAGACTACGTAATAGTTTGTGCAGCATTTTGTACTAGTAAATATATGATGATTTTGCTGTCACGTGTCTCAATCCCCATTGCTGAGATCATTCAATCTAGTATCAAAGCTCATGACATCATTCTAAATCCCCTAATTGAATCCTATCGCTGGTGTGATGTCCAGAAACACTTTCTGTGCGTAATGCAACAGGTGATATGAACCATACAAGACACTATCAATTGAGATCCCGCAAAAAAGGCAAATAACCTCTTTCTCTTTCAGCTTGCTGTTCAATTCTGAGAAATCTCCCTCTGAGTCATACTGACCCGCATGGTAAAAGCATCTTTTCAAGAACTGATCCATTTTGTCTTCACAATTTTCCCTGCAAGTGCTCCTAGGTGTTAACATTAAATCGAAAAGAATTAGAAAACTAAGGTCTGGCAAGGTAGAAAACCTCTGGTCAATTCTGCAAGTCAATGTTCCGCTAATCATATTCCTGAGCTCCTCATCAGTCAGTTTTGTACGAGCATAACCAAATACTGTAAAGTTCTTCATAAGAAAAATTAAGTGAAAGATAGATTAGAAATTGCCGACCACCATTCTGCCATTGGAAAAAAGAAGAAGAGAGAGTTCTAATCTGAAAAAAAGAGTTATAATCAAAGCAAAACGTGAAACCTAATAACGAAATGAAAATAGAACCTCGGGAAGCCAATCTTCATAAAAAAGAGCAAAAAGTGCAGGAAAAATCTTCTTCTTTGCAAGGTCCCCTGAAGCTCCAACAACAGTAATGCTGAGAGTAGACTCTTCTTTCTCTGCTTCTGAGATTGGAATGGCCGGCTTCTCTTTCCCTTGAGACTTGTCATGTTCTTTGGCTGTAGGACTTCCATCTAAACCTATTCCAAAATCTCTCCTAAGCATCAGAATGAATGACTGAACAGAGAACAGAAGGGAAATGTAGACATTTGACGTATAATCAACATGCACAACTTTTTGGAAGGTCATAACTATATGACCTATTAGCTACAATAAGATAGCAACCATATACTTTGCAATGCGCATGATTAGATTAGATTACTCAAGTTTCTCAATGTCAAAAGCTCTTTAATTTTTTCATGTTGACTGTAAACTAGTTACTTTAGACAATGTGTAGTTTATTTTGACCCTAGCTTTTCACAATCAATCTTTTCAAACTCTTGCACATGAGAAGTTCTTCGCGCACAGTCGAAAGAAATTCTTCAGACAAGTTCATTACTCCTACAACTAGCAAGATCATTAAAGTCAGTCATAGCAAAAAACTACTCTCATTTCAAAGTGAATTTAACGTGGGAAATAGCATCCTAACTCTTGCTACTTCAAACAAAATGTAACTAACAACCAAACAATAAGATAGGAGAATCAAAGACAGCTACATTAAGCAGTGGGGATCAACAACTGACCATCCTGCAAGGAGACAGCATTCAGAGGATGCCCATTTGAGGATTTGATATGGAAATGCTTTCTACCTTGGATTCTTGAATGAATCTGAGTTACCCAGGTGGATTTTCTTGGCACAGTAACAGCAAATCTACTAAACAATACTGTTGTCTCATTCTTGAAACAAGAGGATGGTAAGAAGTTTGTTGAAGAAGATGAACAAGGACTAAAATGTGTTGCCATTCAAGTTTTGATTGGGTCCTTCAAGCAAAATGAAGTTTAGCTTAAGCAAACAATAATGGGAATTATATTTGGTATCCGTCTGAGTATATCCATTTTCTCTTTTGCGTATAAATCATCTCTTGGGTTGTTGAAGAGGCCATGAGTTGCAACTACTTTTTTGATTCGTTGATCCTGGATATGAGGTCCAGGATTTTCTTTTCTTTTCTTTAATTATCTCCTTTGACGACGTATGTTTCTAAATTAATAATTATTGGGCAAACTTTAAAAATGATCTCGAACTATATCGGTAGTTTCAATTTTATCCTCAAAGAATTTCTTATACCAATTTTACACTAAATTATCTCAATTAAGAACTTCCATCAATTCTTAAAGCTTTTCATCTAAAATATGTTTTCTTTTAATAAAATAAGGAACTTAATATATTTTTTTTATCAAGTAATTCTAACGGAAGTTCTTAATAAGAAACCAAAATAGTTTAAGAGTAAAATTGATATAAAAATAATTTGATTTTTTTTTAATAATATCCAAATAGTTTGAAGATATATCTATAATTTTCTCCTAATTATTTCTCAATTTCGTTTATGAATGATAAAGAGGAGGTGTTGTGAAATAAACAAAAAAAAATATATATAAATCCATGTTGAGGTTTGGTGAAGTAAAAAAATAATAATCATATTTCTCTCTCCTCTTTAACAAATAGTAAATTTGTATTCAAATAATAATAGAGGTTGTTTTTTTTTAATGTTCGATGTTGCGGTCGTACAAATTTATTATCTTACTTTAAAACACAACACACAAGATAGTATAGAGTAAGCAAGTGGTTGATCCCACGAGGAAGGTTCAAGTTAGATTTTTATGCTAGTGATATGCAATTTGGGGGGGTTTGGACGTTATTTAGGCTAAAGCAAAAGAAAACAGAAAACTATTAAGCGAAATTAAATAAAATCAGAAAATTATCAAGAGAACAAACATTGGTCACAAGTAAACATCCACCTACAGAAATCAAAACTGATCATGGAAATGAGACATCAATTTATATTCTGAATATTTATCTCTTCTTAACATTGGTTACTTAACGGATCCATCGTATAACTAATTCTAACCATCAAACAACCACAGTGTCCGCACTAGTAATTCAATTCAATGGCAACCTTAAGAACTAAATAAGTTGATTAATCAAGAAAATATAATTGTCCGCAGTCTATGTTTGATTTGATTGAATGTTCTCCCTAAGATTAATAACGTAGATCTACCATAATTATTAAACTCAGTTGCTTCACAAGTTTATAAACAACTCTGGTTTTGATATCAAACTTAGCAATAAATTGTCTACAATAATAACTTAGAGTCCGCTCTAGCAATTAAAATAAACATTCATAGGAAAAATAAACATAGGAGAACATTCATATTCATCATATAAACTTAAAAGAAAAGGTAAAATAAATCTCACAGTTCTTGAAATTCGAAGGTTTCCGTGTCCTTGTAACTAAGAAAAAGAGTTTAGCCTTGCATGATTGTTGAACAACTAATCAAAAAGAAGAAGGAATGCATGATTTCGGGTTTCTTAGAGGAAGAAGGTGTTTTTCTCTTCTTGGCTGGCTAACCTCCTTTCTCTTCTCTCATTTTTTTTATATCCTAGGAAACCCTAGTCTCTATTTTACAAAATAGTCCTTCTTTAAATAGACAGTTTACATTTAAGTACTTCAATAACTATTTTTCTAAAAAGGAGAAATAACCTTACATGAAATCTTCAAGCTTTGACTTAGAGGAGCTAAATTGCTGAAATAAAAACTTGGATATCGGTTTAGATGCTTTGGAACGTAATTTAGACTCGTTTCTTCACGAAACTTGTTTGCTGACAGAATTCAGATGTCATTTTTGAAAAATCATATCTCCCTCATATGACATCTTTTTTTGTTGAAATGTAGAGCGTTGATAGGTCTTTGAGTCAGAAATCCAAAACAATTGAGTTTGCATTAATTGGACTTCTGTAGCTCTAGATATTCAAATTGGAATAGCCAAAGGTCAACATTGGCAGATTGCGAGATTTGACTTTGAAGGCTGCGATTTCCATGATCTTCCTTATTTTATTTTCTTGACTTAGATGTCCAAAAAGGTATGAATGTTAGCTTTTTAATGCCACTAGAATCACTTCATTTCGACCTCTAGAGCTCACGTTATGCACAAAACATCGACTGAAAGGTCAAATCTATAAATTAGCTCTAATTTACTTCCTTTTGCATCTTTCATCCAAAAATACATTCAAAAAATAAAACAAAGAATATCAAGGCATTTTATATATAAAACATAGGCAAAACACTAGTTAAATATGGGTGAAACTATCGACTAATATGGTTGCATTATTTAAAGTGTTTTTCGTTTGGAAATGTATGAAAAATTAATATTTTTTTAAAAAATTATTTTTGACATCAACATATTAAAATAATTTAAAAATATAAAAAAATCAATTTAAATAAAAAAATCAATTTATTTTAAAAAACACGGTTCAACCGCAAAGCTGAACACCTCTTAGAAATAGGCACTTCTTAGAAATAGACAAGTGCGTATTGGTAAGATAGGGTGGTAGGTGCCTAAAAAATAGTAGAACTATTTATACGATGTAAAAAAAATAAAAGAAAAAAACACAAAAGCAAATTAATTATAACTTAGTCCTTGTAGTTTAGCAAAAATAGTTTATTAACCCTCAAGGCTTTTGAAAAAGTGTATATAATCTTTATGTTTTTAAATCTATTTTTGAAATTATTTTGAAGGTATTTATTGAAATTTCAAATGGAATTCAAATTATAAAAGATCGATGAAATCAAATAAGAGGGACCTTCCTTTTAATCTGCTATAATAATTTCAAATAAAAAAATATCAAACCCTGAGTGGTAGCTTACTTGGTGAAGTTTTGGGTTTGCTCCTTAATGATCGTCAGTTCAAGTCCTTTCAGGGCCACTAGAAGTATATCTGGTTGTTAACTTCAGGATGTCATGGGATTAATTGAGGTGCCTACAAGCTGGCTGAAAACCCACGATTACCACAAAAAAAAAATCATTCAAAAAATACTTCTTTTTCTTTATAGCAAAATTTTTTATGAGCGGCAAAGATGCTAACCTGTGAATTGTTTTTCCTTAACATCACACAGATTGGAATTAATAAGGAAGTAGAACAATTGATGGCAAACAAGGATCTTTATCATGTAGCTGTGAAACCAGGCATTGATGGGGTTTCCATTTTCGGTGTCATTGCATTTCTTGATCATATCCATGGCGAAATAACAAGGTTGTGCTGATCGAGAACGTGTCCAAACGAAGCTTTAAACTATTAAGTAAAATTAACTATAACTAAAACGTGTGGTTGTCTTCTGTAGCATAAATTCATTCTTCATTTTCTCAATTTTATTGTGAATTTATTGTTTAAAATTTTTATTTTTTAATTTTATTTTCCAAGGTTTTTTTTAAGATTGTATCTTTTTGGGGCCAAATTCAAAGACAATTGAATTAAATTTATTGGCATGAAATTGAAAGATAGAGAATCAAAGCAAAAAAGACGTCATAAAAGAATGAGGATTTCAAAGTTCACACAAAAAATTAATTTAGTCCTTATATTTTAAAAACAATAAATATTTGGTATCTCAATATTTTCTCAATTCAATTTTGTTATAAAAGTTTATTTTTGTTATTTTCTAGTTTTTGATTTGAGATAGAAGAGAAAATGGTCGTCGTATTTTGGTGTAAAGAGAGAAAAATATCATTGATGCTGATTTCAACCACCAAAATAGTTGATAATTGTGTCAAATAGTTCCATTTAATGAGGGGAGATCGTATTAGGTGATTTTTTTAACTTCTCACGGTTTCTAGGGTGTTTTGGGTAAAAACTTATGTCTCGATTTTCCAGTCATAACAATGGCTAAATTCTAGTAAAATCAAATGACGTGTTGTCTGATTTTTTTTTTTATTTTTAAAACAATTAGGGTAGACAACATGATGGAACAAAAGAAAGGGCCCAGGTGCACGAACCCCCAACAGGCCCGCGCATGGTCCCTAACAAAATGGGCTCGGCTTTTCTAGGCTCAGCAGCGCCTGGTCTTTTTTTTCTAAATTTGTTTTCTATTTTTTTAAAATAATATTTTTTTATATTTTTTCTCAAAATAATTTTTTATTTATAATTAGATTAATACTCATTCTCTCTTTTATTTTGTTCATAAAGCCTATTTTAAATGACAGTTATTTTTTTTATTTTGTATGCATTTAATTTTTTAAGAGGTTTTTCTGATTCATCTATAAGTTTTTTTTTTAATATTTTGTATAGATGAACTTCATTTTTGAAAACAAAATTTATTTATTTTCAAATGATATTTCTAATACGTGTAGTCTTACATATTGTTTTTTTCATTTTATTTATTCAATCAATTTAATATGTATGTCTATTTTTATTATTGTTTGATTGAATAAAAAAATTATTTTAATTAACAAACTTAACAAACATAACTAGATAAATGTTTCATCCTGTGAGATTAAATATTTTGATCTACACTCATCTTTTGATTTTTCATGTTTTATTTTTTGTTATTGTTTATAACTTTTTTTTATTTATTAACACACATAGTTCTTAATTTATTTGATTACATTATGCATAAAAAAAATTTATTTTCATTGGAATTTTTTTAACTAGAAAAACATGTAAAAAAAGCTTGTGTATACAATTTCTTTTGGAAAAAAATATTTTTATTTAAAATATTTTTTTATTTGATAATATTGTCTCATACCATTAGAGAATGCAACACTATGAAACTACGTTGTGATGAGTGTTTCTTGAATATATTGTAATTCCACAAGGTATCGAAATTGATGAAGACAAGGTTAAGGCCATCCGAGATTGGCCTACACCTAAATTTGTGAATGAGGTGAGGATTTGGACATATAAAATAATTGTACAAGGATAATAATGATTTTGCCAATGTTTATAATGCTTGCGAGAATTCAACCTTTGGTAAGTTTTATAGGCTTAATGGATATTTGTTTAAAGAAAATTATTTATGTGTTCCATTAAGTTATATGTGTGAATTGCTTGTACATGAATCACATATGGGCAGGTAGAAGGGGCATTTTGGTGTAAGTAAGACTTTGGATGTGTTACATGAGCATTTTTACTGGCCTAAAATAATAAAAAAAAAACATGTAGCGTATATGTGAAAAAGGCATAACTTGTAGAAAAGAAAAGTCTAGGATTCAACTATATGACTTAAAGATCCTTGGATAGACATTTCTATGGATTTCATATTAGGTTTGCCTAGGTCCAAATAGTGTAAGGATTCAATTTTTATAGTTGTTGATAGGTTTAAAAAATAGCGTATTTCATTGCATGTCACAAAAATAATGATGCAAATAACATTGCTGATTTGTTTTTCAGAGAGGTAGTAGGACTTCATGGGATCTCCATGAGCATTGTTTTCAGATAAAAATGTTGAGTTTCTTAGCTTTTTTTGAAAAATATTATGGGGAGAAATTAGGTATTAAGTTGTTGTTTTTTACTACATGTCACCCCCAAATAATTGGACAAACTGAGGTAGTTAGTAGGACCTTAACACAAATATTATGTACTATCATTCTAAATAACTTAAAGAATTAGGAAGATTCTTTTTCATTCATAGAGTTTGTATATAATCGTAATGTACATTCTACTATTAAATTTTCACCATTTGAGATTGTGCATGACTTTAACCCTTTAACTCCGTCGGATTTAATTCATTTGCTAGATGATGAAAGGATTAGTTTGGATGGTAATTGTAAAGCACATATATTGAAATCACTTTATAAAGTGTATAACAACAAATAAAAAAAAGGAAATGTGTGTATGCAGCCAAAACAAATAAAAGGCACTAACAAGTTGTCTTTCAGTCTGGATATTGGGTTTGGGTGTATGTACAATGAGAGATTTTAGACCTGTAGAAAATCCAAGCTACAACCAAGAAAAGATAGGCCATTTCAAATCCTTAAGAGGATCAATGACAATGCTTATAAAGTTGATTTGTCAGGTAAATATGGTGTTGATGCTACTTTTAATGTTTCTAATCATACTATGTTTGATGTAGATAATGATTCGAGGTCGAATCCTTTTAAAGAGAGAGGGGATGATAAGGATTAGCCCAACATCATGACTAAACACGCCAATGACCCTTTAGAGCTGCCATATTGGCCAATTACAGAGGCTAAGGAAAATAAGCTTAAAAAAACATTAAATGGACTTGTTCAGTATTCTAGGACAAGATGAACTTAGGGGAGAAAATGGTGTCAATAGAGCTAAAGAGCAGCCTTTGATTCATCTAACCCAAGTGCAAGAAGGGCCCAATCCATATGCAACATGGGCCTGATGTGTTTGGCCCTATAAAAACCTTGTTTGGGTAAGATTTTCCAATATTACAATGATTAAAAGTTAGCAATTATTCTGTTTTTTATGCAAAGTGAATTCAGCAAGATTAGATATTTAATGAGAAAGGATTCTTAGCATTCAAAAGAAGAAGTTTCGTAAGGATTCTTAGCATTCAAAAGAAGAAGTTTCGTAGTCTACTAAGAAAACTAAGGGGCAACAGATTTGTTTTCTAAGCTAGGGAGGATTATTTAATGATTCTTCTAGTATAGGAAGGAATCTAATAAAGTCAGCAACTAAGGAGGAAAAAATCATTATTTTTATCCAAGTAAAGCAAAGAAACCAAGCTCTATAAGAAAAAGCTAGATGCGACAGCAAAGCTTTCCAAGTCAGAATTGATTCTCCTAGTCAATTTGGAATTTCTAAAGTCAACAACTGATCCTAGCCATTTATTACTGTGACTAGACTTGATCAATAGTCTAGTGGGTGGGGTGGTTCCCACACTCACCTATAAAAACAAGTCTTTTATTAGAATAACATATCATTTGATGTTTAAGTTAATAAATGTAGAAGAAGACAAGTATGCAGAGTGATAGAATGACGTGAGGGGCTGGAAAAATGTGTGGAGAGAAGAGCAAAATAAGGAAAGAGCAATGGTATTGTGGCTTATATGGCCAATTCTCAATAGAGTTCTATATTGAATAGACTAATGAAAGTTGAATGTTCAATATGAAATATTTTCATTGTGAACCAAAGTATTTATAGACTTTGGTCATGCCAGCTCACCTTGTGAAGAGAGGTGTCTTGATGGAGAGTACCTAAAAAGTTGAGTTGTTGGTTGTTATATCTTGTTGTATCATTGGTGGAAAGGTTCGTTCTCGTGAGTGATTTGAGAGGGAAGTGTGTCCTTTTTAAGGAGACATGTGGGTAAGAGGTTGCCATTAACAAGAAAGGTGGAACCACACTGATATTTTATGAGTCAATCGAGTAGAGTGTGTTGTCCTACTAATTTTATTGGAGTTCACAATAATATTTTGAGGTGTGTGCTAGAGAATTTGAGGTATTAAGTCTAGCTTAATAATATGACAA
>Ga0307511_10005677_pt1 | contig 12650 bp, 9 predicted proteins | sample 13_EM_MG_FD_200266 | JGI IMG/M metagenome (GOLD analysis project Ga0307511, IMG submission 200266) | Populus trichocarpa ectomycorrhiza microbial communities from riparian zone in the Pacific Northwest, United States - 13_EM | ecosystem: Host-associated > Plants > Roots > Unclassified | place...
AACGAAGAATCCATGGAACGAAGACCCTAAACAGCAACAGGAACCAAACAGGAACCCAATGCATGATGAACATGCAAAATACAAAAACAAACCAAGACCATACATGGTCAAAGTAATGTTGAAAATAAGCAAAAAAAAAAAAAACCAAGCAATGCACAGGGGAAATAAAGCACCAGAAATTACACAGGGTAGCTAAACAATCGACCAACCAAAAAGAAAAAGAACGTCACCCAAAGCAGCAAGACAGCAGCAAAAGATAAACTGGAAAGGCCAACCAGACCAAACGGAACTCACACGCGTTCTAACACACAAGGTTTTTTCAATCTGTAATTCCGCAGAAAAACAAAGAAAGAAAGATATTTGAGTTAACTACTCAAAAGAGTTTTGGTTTTTTTTTTATTCTGTCTATCCCTCACAAAGTGCTTATAACCAAATAAATAGAGAAAACAGAATTCTTAGAGTCCTAAAACAGCTTCATTAAATCGGGAAACAGTCCAGAATTAATGAGGAAATAAAAGCTAAAAAACGGAAAGAAACGTCCCGAATTAATTGGGATAGTAAAAGCTAAATAATGAAATGAGAGGAAACTCCAACTGTTACGTAAGAAAATTAAACGTGCTTGATTGTGCAACAATAGTCAGCCATTTTGTTGTCTTGCTACCCGGTCCACATCACAACCACAGTTTAAAAAATATCAAAGAGCATGACGGGCAGTTCAACGAAGATGCAGTGCACAAAGTGGAGCGAGAACGCATAATACAAACCCAAAATGATAAATTTAATGAATCCTAGAACATGGCACATTTAGCTGTCTTTTGGAAGTTTCATATGAAGTTTCTTCCAGGTTTCTTTTATTTCTCAAAGCTGCATCTTCGTTGTTGTGCAATCATGTTGGTCAACAAATCGTAAACACTGAGCTGACACAAACAGTCAAGTAGCAGCACACACATAAAAGAGGACAGCACTATAAGCAGCAGCAGCGAAACAACGTTCCCATAGTTTTCTTCTACAATGCAACACACATCACCCAGCAAATAAACTTCCAGCACGATAAATCACACCCAAAGCACACAAATTCAAAAGGGCAGTTTCTCTAATTTCCAGAACATGGACCGTGTAGTTCTCTTTCCTCGTCTCAAAATCAGTATCTTTTCTTCCTTTTTAATTATCCAGGTCAGTATCTTCAGTGCCTTGCAATCATGGCGTTCAGTCAAAGGTAAACATCCAGCAACTCACTAAACCATGTGGAATTGAAAAAATGGCCTCGTGTAATTAGATTTCTGTCTCACAAACACCATAGGAGGAAAATATGCATAACAGATGACACACACAAAAAAGACGTTACCACTCCTCTTGGTAAAACTCCTCGGAGTTTTTAATCATTTCCTCGAGTACCTCCCAAGATTCATTGCCATTCGGGCTGGTAATGCAGAAATACTCCACTTTCTCAAACTGTTGAACCCTAAAAATACCAAGAGTATCACGACCATGTGCACCTAGCCTATTTACGGAAACAAGTTGAGTACCCAGCATATCTGAGAAAACAAGAAATTAGTGAGACAAAGGCAATCACAGTTATTGTGAGAAAAAAAAACAGTAGTCCCTAGACAATTATTATAACCTGATTGGTAACTGTGTAGGATGGATCCAATCATTTAAATGATATGCACACAGCGGGTGTTCAGCTGTAGCTATTAGATACTTGTCATCTCCCTCGCCAGTCACCTGTTGAACATCAAGCAAGTCATCTAGGAACAGCTTCTCTTTCTTCCTTCCATTTTTTCTTATGCAAAAAAAGAAACAACTAAATTACCAGACACCCCAAACAATCAAAATCACACTGCTTTGGACTTCTTTTTTCCAGGTAAATTACCAGATACCAAGAGTGAGTGTGTGAACTTCCTTTTTCTCTTTGTTTATCTTTGTTTGTACTAATTGAAGGAGGGCAGTAGAGGGAGTTAGAGATGATTCAAAAAAGAGCGAGAGAGTGATGGGCAACCTTACCTTAGTCTATGCTCGTGAACTAGCCGTCACGTACCAGTCTCGCAACTGGCGCAAAAGGATCGGTACTTCACTTGCTGATCGTTCGCGAGTTGAGCTCGCTCTCTTGCCACGCCTTTCACTCACTCGCTCACGTCGGACGTGATCACTCTTTTTGTTTGGAGGATCATTCGTTCTTCACTCTCTTGCTCCGCAGGGAGCGCAGCAAGGAGGAAAATGAAGCAACAGAATGCTTATTGAGAACATGAAGCATTCCAGTGCTTCAACAACCAAAATAGGAAAGATTAGGCACCAATGCATATATACCAAGAAAAACTTAACAGCCTACAGAGCAGAGCAAGTAATTGTAAATTAATAAAGAAGAGATTGAATTCAATGTGGCGATTTATTATTGATATTGTATCACATATTTATACAAGGCTTTTGCTTTACAGTAGGAAAGAAGAATTTTGCAGATCTCCTATTCTAAGTAGGAAACATAATTACAGTAGGAAACATAATTACAATAGGAAAGCTAATATCTCCGTATCTCCTATTCTAAGTAGGAGACTATGATCTTTGTTCTCTCAATGCTCCCCCTCAAGTTGGAGAGTGAATTCCTGCACTCCTAACTTGCAAACCATAGGCACAAAGATTTCTTTTCCGAGAGGCTTGGTTAAGATGTCTGCTAGCTGATGTGCAGAATCCACATGTCTTGTAGTTACAGATCCATCTTGGATTTTATCTCTAATAAAATGACAATCCATTTCGATATGTCTAGTTCTTTCGTGAAAAACTGGATTAGCTGCAATGTGTAAGGCAGCTTTATTATCACAATACAATAAATCTGATTCTTGGTGCGAAATTCCCAAATCCCTCAATAGATGGCGAAGCCATGTCAATTCACAACAAGCTCCTGTCATTGCACGATATTCTGCTTCAGCTGAGGAGAGTGAGACTGTTTTCTGTCGCTTTGATCTCCAAGATATCAACGATGATCCAAGAAAAACACAATAACCCGTTGTGAATCTACTAGTGAGTGGGCATCCTGCCCAATCTGAATCACAATAAGCCCTTAACCTGAAGTCACTATTTGAAGAGAAGAATAATCCTTGGCCGGGTGCCTTTTTTAGATAACAAACAACCCGAAGAGCCGCCTCCATATGATCTTTCCGGGGTTGATGCATAAATCTACTCAAGATATGTACTGCATAAGTTATGTCTGACCTTGAAACAGTTAAGAAAATTAATCTGCCAATCAGTCTTCTGTACCGATTTGGTTCTTGGAGCAAGGTGCCTTTGTCTGATAATATCAACCCTCGTTCCATAGGAGTATTGATTGGGGCAGCAGCCAGCAAGCCTGCATCTGCAATGATCTCTAGTGCATACTTACGCTGGGAAATAAAAATCCCTTTCTTGGAAGCCGAAACCTCAATTCCAAGAAAATATTTCAAAATGCCAAGGTCTTTGAGATGAAAAATGGTTATGCAGAAATTGTTTGGTTGTAGCAATTCTAGCTGGATCATTACCAGTTATGAGAATATCATCAACATATATCAGAAGAGCAGTAAAGGACTCACCTCGTTTGCTGGTGAACAAGGAATAATCAGCACGAGATTGTATATATCCAGCATAGCAAATTGCTTCTGAAAACTTTGCAAACCATTGGCGAGATGCTTGTTTCAGCCCGTATAATGACTTATGAAGGCGACAAACAAGATGGTTCTCCCCCTGTCGCCGAAGACCTGGCGGTGGTGACATGCATATTTCTTCGGCTAAGTCACCGTGGAGGAAAGCATTGTGGACGTTCATTTGGTGGAGAGACCAATCAGAAGAAGCGGCCAAGGCAAGTAAGCAGCGGCCAAGGCAAATAAGCAGCGGACAGAGATGATTTTAGCCATGGGAGAGAAGGTATCGTTAAAGTCCACACCTTCCAGTTGTGTGAACCCCTTGGTGACCAGGCGTGCTTTGTAGCGCTTGATAGAACCATCAGAACGGTGTTTAATTTTATACACCCATCGACAACCAATTGGTGTCTTGCCAGCCGGGAGTGGTGTGAGGGACCAAGTACCATTTTCCTAAAGAGCCTGCAATTCATTATGCATGGCTTCCTGCCATGCAGGGTGAGCAACAGCTTCGGAATAGGATTTGCGTTCTGTGACAATATGGAGCTGAGCAACAAAAGATTGATTTGCAGGTGTATAGCGGTGATAAGAAATAAAATTAGCTAGTGGATAACGTGTACCTTTAGTCGGACCTGGTAGTGAGGAGGCCGATTGGTGGGAGTAAATATTGGAGCAGAAGTAATCGTGAAGCTTGGTTGGTGGCATAGTGTGTCTGCTGGAGCGACGAAGCAGAGTGGCGTCAGAGGTGGGCTGGGGAGGATGATCGGTTAGGGAAGGGTGGGGTTGTAGGGGAGGCTGATCAGGTGGTAGTGAAGGTGAGTTGAGATGGGTCTTGATGATCGGTAAGTAGCACATATGGGGCAAGAGGTTTAGGGCGGCGGGTGTAGGTTTGTATAGTGGACATGGGTTGTGGAGATGGTGGATCGGTGGCAGGTGTGGTGGGAGCTGAATCAGTGGGAACAGGGGACAATGGTGTAGATGAAGGGGAAACTGGAGGTGGAATGGGAGGGGAACTAAAAGAACCGAAATCAAAGGAATTTATATCATGGGATATAAGGGGAATAGGACCAGAAGGTGTGTGTGGAGGAGAGATGGTGGATTTGGGTTGGATAGAAGCATATGGAAAAATATTTTCATGAAATCGCACATCACGATTGGTGAAAAATTTTTTAGTTGACAAATCGAATAATTTATATGCTTTTTGACCGATGGGATATATCCAATAAAAACTGAGGGTATGGAATGATTTTCAAATTTGTGAGAAGGATGGACGTTGGTAGCATAGGTTAAACAACCAAAGACACAAATATAGGAAAAGGAGGGTGATTTGGAGTAGAGAAGTTCGAAACGAGTTTTGAAAGAAAGGGTGGAAGAAGGGAGTCGGTTGATGATGTGTATTGCAGTAAGTGCACATTCGCCCCAAAATTGGACGGGAAGGTGAGCATGAAATTTTAGAGCTCGGGCTACCTGTAAGATGTGACGATGTTTGCGTTCCACAACCCCATTTTGTTGGGGCGTGTAAACACAAGAATGTTGAAAGATGACACTGGTGTCTTGAAAAAAAGAACGGGGTGAGAGAAATTCACCACCATTGTCACTTTGGAAAATCTTAATGTGAGAGTCAAATGGAGTATGAACGTAGCTAAAAAACTGCTTTAAGAGTGATTGTGTTTCATTTTTGTGTCGCATTAAGAAAATCCATGTAAAAAGTGTATAATCATCAACGACAGTAAGGAAATAATAAGCACCAGAAATAGAAGGGTGTCGATAACGACCCCAAATATCACAATGAATTTTTTCGAAAGGTTTTGTGGAAGAAATAACACTAGGACTGAAAGGTAAGCGACTTTGTTTAGCCAATGGACAGATAGGGCACACATCATGAAATTGTGCGGAAAAATTTTAAAAATTCTTGGCAATTAAATTGAGGCGATGAGGTGATATGTGACCGAGGCGATTATGCCACAGATTGGTTGATGAGATGGTGGTATTGCAGGCTGGTAGGTTTTTTTTTGGTGAGGTGGAGTTGATTGTAGATGTCTTCGTTGCTAATGCCACCAAGTAGTATAATCCGTCACGTTGTTTACCCAAACCAATCGTCCTCCTCGTAACCAGATCTTGCAAAATACACCAATAAGAAAAAAACGTTATTGAGCAATTCATCCCTTTTGTCAAACGACTTACTGACATTAGATCAACTTTGAATGTGGGTACACAAAGCACATTGTGGAGATAATAAACAGAATTCAGAGGTAGTGATCATTTGGTAACGATTTTGGCCTTTTGGCCATAGTTTTAAAACCCGGACCGGCCCGATGGGTCGACCCGGGACCCGGCCGACCCGGGCCTAAAACCGGTCCGGGTCTAAGTAAAAACCCGCTGAGGAGTTGGCCCGGCGAAACCCGGTCGACCCGGCGGGTCGACCCGGAACCCGGTCAACCCGGGCAAACCCGGCTGAGACCCGGTTACCTTCCTCTTTTTGTCTTTTATCGATTCAAGCGGCTGCCGGTCGAAACAGAAGAGAAGGGATACAAAAGACATCATCTTCTTCGTTTTTAATGACTGGGGCAAGCAAATGCCACCAGAATTTTGGGACAAAGAAAAGATATTCAGTTAACTTACCAAAACAAGAAGACAACCCTCCTTCAACAGCTAGATATCTCCAACCTATACTTCAATATCTCAACAAAAATCTTGCAAAAGTTTTCAAATATTCTCCAAAATCCTCCAGCAGAAACTTCTCAAAAGCTTCAAGTATGCAATATATATCCAGCTTCAACCCGAGCTGCTTACAACGACTTGAATAAAGGAAAGACAGGAGCTAGCTTGTCCCATTCAAATCTTCCAGGAGCTGCCTTCTTATATTGATTATTAGAAGAAAAAATCTATATCTAAAAGTCTTCCTATGCAACGTGTCATTTTATAGTCCATGAAATCCAAAAAAGGAAGATTACCCACACATCTTTAGAATTTCAAATTTCTTAACCAAGTTCTCCCCGGAACATTAAAGTATGATATATTTTTTTTTATTGACCCGGGTTAACCCATCTGACCCGTGACCCGATCATTAGACCGGGTCGACCACCGGGTCGGGTTTCAAAACTATGCTTTTGGCCGCTAGGCAACAAAACAGAAGGCAAATAACAATTTTTATCTGTATGCAAAAGAGATTTTGACGAAGAGGAAATATCATATGTCGCCCCGCTGTCAATAATCCAATTGCGAGAAGCGATTTTAGGCAAACCTGGCTTTGTTACAGCATTTGCTTGGGAGCTAGGTCCTTCATTTTTATTAAGAAGTGATAAGAGCTGCTTTAATTGAGTTTCTGAGATGCCAACCACTGATTTGCCATCTTCTTTAGAAAAATCTTCTGACACATGATTAGCTACAGATCTGTTGTTGTTGCCAAAACGCTTTGAGCCTGAATTATGCCTTGCTTTGGGATGGCCAGCTGGATATCCATTCAGCTCATAACATGTTTGAACCCAGTGGCCTGGTTCTCCACGGTGGGAACAAAAAGGACGTCCCTTTCTAGAGCCAAAACGACGTTTGTCTTGGTCATGTCTGCGTGCGAAAGTCTCTGGTTGCGATCGAAAGTCATGCGTCCCATATGATTGATAAGAACGTTCAGATTTTCCTGTACCTGTTAATGAGGTGGTCTTGCCACTGTTGCTGTGGACGGCCATGGCAGCACTGTCAACAGAGTCATTTACAGTGTGCATTGAGCTTAAAAGACGTTGCTTCTCTTCTGGAGAGACGGAGGAATAGGCTTGACGAACAGATGGGAGTGGATTAATTAGGAGAATTTGTCCACGAATAGCACTATAAGAGTCATTCAACCCCATCAGAAATTGCATTAACCTTTGCTGATCTTGTTGTGCTCCATGGACTGTGTCGTTGTAGGAGGCTAATTCATCCCACAGGCCCTTCAGTTTTGTATAATAGGCTGAGATAGAAAGTTGGTCCTGTCGAAGACAAGCAATATCTCGTTGAATCTCAAAGATACGAGGTGCATTGCTTTGAGAGAATCGATCATGAAGATCTTCCCAAACTTCTTGAGTTGTAGAGTAGTAGATTACACTGTCTGAGATCTCTGGAATGACAGTGTTAATGATCCATGAGTAACCATATCGTTACATCTAGACCATACGGTATAACCTTCAGGATCAGTCTCCTCTGAAGGGATTCTGATTGAGCCATTGACAAAACACAATTTGTTCTTGGAATTTAAAGCTAGAGTCATAGCCCTTTTCCAAGTTGAATAATTGTCCCCATTCAGGGGTTTAGAAATCAAGACCAGACCTGGATGATCTGAATGATGAGTGAAGTATGGATTTGAGAGATTTGTTTTTAGAAGTTCTGCAGGAATTTCTGGGTTTGTAGAAAAGCCAGGATCGGTAATTTTCTTGCCAATGATAGAACTTTCTTGGTTGGCCATGATAGCTGAATTAGAAAGGGTGCTACACGAGAGATTAGGGTGTAGAGAAGCTGCAGGGTTCTAGTCCTGCTCTGATACCATGTAAATTATTAAAGAAGAGATTGAATTCAATGCAACGATTTATTATTGATACTGTATTACATATTTATACAAGGCTTTTGCTTTACAGTAGGAAAGAAGAATTCTGCAGATCTCCTATTCTAAGTAGGAAACATAATTACAATAGGAAAGCTAATATCTACATATCTCCTATTCTAAGTAGGAGACTATGATCTTTGTTCTCTCAACAGTAATAACTACAAGAGATTTATGATATTAACACAATTTAAGTCTTTCCACCACAAAGTACAAGAATCCATCACATCTATCTAGCATGCAGGCCTTATAATATTAACAGTGAGGATCAATCATAAACTCACTGTACCATTCTGGTAAGAGGCATAATCCCTGATGTAAATGTCAACCAACAAATGCATATATAATAGCATGAATGCGTCATAACCAGACTAATGACTATGAGTACTGAGAGGTTAGGCTCCCAATTCTAATAGGAACAGAGTTAAAACATTTGCAAAGTATAGGAACGAGGAGAGTAAGGTTGAGTGATTAAGAAGGGAAGCGACTCGTAAATTGGAGGTCAACAGCATGGGGTGATAAAGAGAGAATTTGCTGCAGTTACTCAATGATAATGTTACAGTTACTCAATTTGAGTCAGTGAGGCTGGGATATTGAGGAAAGAAGGGGAGATGTGGGAAAGTACTGATAAGAGCTTGCAAGAGGCTTTTTCAAGACTTGAATGCTCTTATGGTAATTTCTTTTATCATATTTTTTTTTCAGAAAGTTTATAGCTTGTGGAGATTTTGAGTTCTATTTAACAATAGCAGTTGAGGTAACTTGGCATGAACTTTTATGTACACAGGCTGTTGCACTGGTTAGATTATGTCAGAAGTGAATATTTGACTGAATGCCTGGCTTTGTAACAGGACTGCAATAGTTATGTTTTGACTTGTGTATAGTGAGTTGAGTTAAGCTGTTGTTGTTTTATCGCTCTGGTTTTGGCTGCGGCTTTATGTTCTGAGGTGTAATGTGGCTAGAGAGGTATGGTCATGGTAGCAGAGAAGGTGAGGCAGAGGCTTTTGCCGGGCTCGAGCTCTCAAAGTAGTTGTGGGGTTGATGAGGAAATGGATTCCAAAGAAGAGATGAAAGATTGGCTGATGAGTGTTGGTATCATATCTCCAGTAACAAAAGAGTCTGCAGGTGCCATGTATCATCAACAACAACTGTCCTGTCAGGTCAAGTCTGTTTCGTTGACTCTGTATTTGTTTCTCATGGCTAATTGTTTGATAAGAGAAATTTAGATGGATATTCTTTTTATTATTATTATTATTATTATTAATATAGATGTGTCGTTAACTTGTGCATGCCTCAATTAATTCTATAAATCCTGAAGTTAATGACCATATAATTTTTCAATGGTCCTGAGAAAACTCAAACTCATAATTATTAGAAAATAAATTTAAAATCTAACCAGTTAAACTATCTCTTTAATTTAGATGGATATTCATAGTATTACTTGCTTTTGTATGCTGAGTAAATTGTCATGTTAAATGGATCCTCTCTTACTTAATTTTCTTCCGTCGAAGAGAATTTCATTTTCTCTTTGTTTTTTCTCAGTTGGCAGAATTTGTCAGATTTCCTCTAAAGAAAGCTGGAGGAATGATCAATCTTGTATGGACTCTTCAACCGTGCTCGCACAGGTTTGTTTGATGTCATGAGCATCTCTCTTTTTACTGCTAGACCCAGATTATTAAGATCATTTGGGTTCCGCCATGCTAGACCCAAGCTCCTGGAGTTCGGTCATGTCAAACCCAAGTTTTTTGAGTTTGGCATCACTTTTCATACCTAAATAACTTGGATATGACACCCTGCTAGATCTTAGTTCATAGGGTGTGGTCATGTCAAACCCAAATGTGATCTTATTACTATTTTTTTTTAATAGTAATAATATTTTTTTAAAATTTATTAATAATTATATAAATTATATTAACAATAACAATTCTTAATTTTAATCTTCAAAATCAAATTGAAACAGCTCTCGGATTGAATACGTAGATTGCACCGTTTATGGGTTTTGTTGTGAGATTCCCTTCAAATGTCTTGAGGATTGTGACACGGTAGACATTAGTATCATCAACAAACCATATTATCTGATTGCTAAAGATCTCCCCATAATTCTGGGATGATAAATATGGTTCTGTAGGCTCTGAAGAATACAACTGCATGCAATCCTTTCCTTATCCGCTCCCTCAAGACATACAAACCTGGGTTTGACTGCACCAAAACAAACCACTAGCACAAGAGCTCGACAGCTTTATCAAAAATTAATCAACTGATATGCCACAGAAATATTGTATCCAGCATGAATATTGCTGCACCTTCATTATTTTATTCATAGCTTGAGCTAGCAGAGGTTTAGACCCTGGAAACCGGTTGCCAAATCATAACCCCTGAATAGAAATAAACGAAGTATGATTTAATCTACATCAGAAGAAAAGGCATGGAATGATGAAAGTGAGAAACATGAACACGGGAAAGGAAAACAAACCAGTTGGAGATGGATATATAGACATGTTGTCGGGTGTGTAATCCATAAATTTGGCCACAAGACTAGGCTTTGACATGGACCATCTATGCTCAGAAAAAAGCAGAATGTCTGCACAGGAGCTGTTCATTTTATAACTTTTCCATGGATGGATTGTTTGTTTCTTCCTGTACAGTCTCAATTTCCAAAGCATCCAGCTCCTGATCCAAGACCTGACATGGATCCATGACAACATTCCCGTGAATCTTCTGCCACAAGTGAGGACGGAATATCTGAATCAGTGAAATCTTCAAGGCTGGGATCTTCTTCCCAAGCATGAAGATTCCGGTTAGATCTAACTGCACTTGAAAACCCACATAAACATTTGCTCTGTTTGTTGCGGGGGATCATCAAAGTGTAAATCTACAGTTAGGAATTTGGTCCAGACCAGATCTCTGTGCATTAGTAAGCTTCTTATACTTCATCGACTCCTCAAAGTCAGATGCCTTCTCCCAAAAGAGACCTTCCCAAGCTGGGAAACTGAGTTATCAAGACAAGGTAATATGTTGTCATATTGTTTGTTTGAACTAAAAGTACTATTAAGAACATAACTAAGATTTTCTGTGAAAAAATAAAATAAATTACTTGAAAACATGAAAAAACTTGCATAGTTAAAATCAAAAGTCATGAGTAATATAAGTAAAAAATAAAATCAAAACATCATATAATATTTTTTAAGCACTAGTATAAAAACTATATATTAAGGTAAAATATGTAATATTGGCATTTTTGTGATTTAAGTTTCTTTAATGTTATTTTTATTATTTAAATAAAGTAAGCAGCCATTCATCTTAAAAAGCTTTGTTTTCCATGTTTTTTAATTGAAAGTTAATATATCTTTAAACTTTTTTTATATATATAAAATCACCTTTCTTTCACCCTTAAAAGTTAAGCATGTAAATTTTAAAATCCTTGAGTTCTTTTAAAGCAAAATAGTAAAATTTAGAAAAGTAGGAGGCCAAACATGCTTTAAAATTAGGAAGGAAACTAACAAAATTAAAGAAATTAAATAATAAATTTATATTGTTGATGTGCTACAAAAATCATGTCCCATTTTCTTATATTTTTTCTATAATTATTTAAGTTTTTTAAATAATAATTAAGGGAATTTTGGATATAAAAAGTAGTAGTATTTTCTCGTAAGGTGGAAGAGGTTTTTGTCAAATCTTCAAAACTTTGTATGAGATTTGTAATTTCATAATACTTTGAGATAATTATTGTAAGGTACTAAAAACAATGTAGTATATATATATTAAAAAGAAAAAAAAGTTATTATATAGGAAACAAAGTGATAATAAGGAGAAAAAAAATGTATTGGAAATGTCAATTAATAAATAAACGAAATCATATTTTTATATTATAATTTTAATTTAAAAAATTACACTTTACGTTATAAGTCAATCTAAATTTTTAACTTATATAATATGATTTCTTAAATATCATATCTTTACATTTGAAAAACCTCTCTTTCTTGAGAAATCTCTTAAACTGAAATGTAAGAACTCATAAATTAATCATATCATGATTTTAATGTGAATGGTGAGTTTTGACTAAATCGAAGAGTGAAGATATATAAAATAAGCACAGCTAATTTTAATGCTACCGCGCTAGCTAGGGTACATTTACAATTTATTGGAATTTTTTATTTTTTATTATTAATATAAATATTTAAATATATATATCGATTAATCATACCAACCATAACTAAAACTTAAAACCATAAAAAAACACAATTTATTGGAATTCTTATTATAAAAGTAGCTGGATTCATGAGTAATTGCACTCCCAAGACAGGTCAGATGCAATAATTTCCGGTCTCCTCCCCTGACGGGCGTGTTTGTTTACGTGTTCATAGACTGTCTTTTAGAAGAAAAAATAATATATTTTTTTTTATGTTCTTAAATAATTTTAATATACTAATATTAAAAATAAATTTAATATATATATATATATATTATTTTAATAT
>Ga0307511_10005678_pt1 | contig 12646 bp, 22 predicted proteins | sample 13_EM_MG_FD_200266 | JGI IMG/M metagenome (GOLD analysis project Ga0307511, IMG submission 200266) | Populus trichocarpa ectomycorrhiza microbial communities from riparian zone in the Pacific Northwest, United States - 13_EM | ecosystem: Host-associated > Plants > Roots > Unclassified | place...
CCGAGCGGGGGTGGTCCGGGGGGGACCTGGTCCCCAGGTATCACCGACCGGGCGGAAGCTTCCCCGACGAATCGTTGGATGGAGGCTTTGGTCCGACCCGTCGGGAAGCCACGAGCATCGTTATCCAGCACAGACCGGAGATACGCGTGAGCCAATGAACTCGCAAGTGCAGGGTGTTAAGTAACGATAAGGACAAGGAATTCTGGGGAACAGGCTTGCCATCTGGGGACCGGACTTGCGCGAACTTGGGAATGCATGAGGGTAAGCCTCGAATCAGCCACCGCGGTAATCTCGGATAGACCAAGACCCCCCTCGCAGTCACGCGATCCCGTTGCCGCCGTCCGCGGGAGGTGGAGGTGGTTTTGACCACCTAAGTAGGTCGAGCCACCTTTCTCAGGGAGGTCAGCGCTTAGATTCAAGGTGACGTTCACAGCTGACGTGGGAACCTCGGGCCCGTCCGTGCTTGTTCTCGGTACCAATACTGCTGTCCAGAAGGATTGGTAAATACAAATAAGTCCGGGGGTTTTTGGAACAGAAGTTTTGTTTCCCAGGGGTTGGGAGAACTTATCCAATGATCGGTAGGAAAAGCTCACCAGACCTCGAACACTCGGCAAATCTTCGCACCAGGACTGAGGGCGGGTGTCTGTTGGGCTTGTTAGGGTTCATGCAACAAGTCTTAAGAAATTTGGCTTTTACTAATAGATCCCGAACAGGTTACCTATCCTTCTCCTATAAGTAGTGCGAGTACTGTATGGTCGAATCGGGCCTAGGGATTTGGGTCTGGACCGTCGACCACGAATCGATCGTGAGCATATGCCCCCGCTGCGCGACCCCCCTAGGCTGTTCACACCGAGAACAGGAGCTTATCAGATAAGACGCCTGTCTCCAGGCTGCACAATTGAACGCCATCAATTGTCAACTCTGATGCTGCGTGGTCGTGGCAGCGTCGACGTTCACCCACCATGACAGGCCGATTGAAGCGTGAACCAAATCGTCGTTCCAGTGCGCCGTAAATCCCACCACCCCCCAGGTACCGCGACGGGTCCCTAGCGTGCTGCTGCGGTATCCGCTGTTGTGGTGACATTCGTCGTCCAAGGGAACTCCTGGTGGTGGCTTCTGAATGGGCGTTTTGCGGGTTTCCCGTCAGTGTCCAGCCAGCGGGCCATCGTGTAGGACGAACAAAATGGGTCCCTGTCTTCTCAAAGTGCGAACGAGTCTCCTCTTGACCCAGCAATTCTTGGCGTCGCAGAAGAAAACGAGGGCGAAATCCCGCGAGCTTGAGCGCGGTTTACGCGCAAAGGTGGACGTAATGAACCTATGACATCCCGTAACCCGTCAGCGGGGATCACGATCACATCATCCAGGAACCGTTGGAAGGGTGTGACGAAAATAAACACAGTCGTTGTCCGTGTGTTGCTGTCGTCGTCGCCGTCCCCAGTGTCAGGAGAGGGGGGGCCGGGGCCGAGAATCGTCAGGGCGGGACCCGTGAATTATCCTCAACTACCAGTGGGCTTTTGGTGTAGATCGGCGGTGGAATCCAGAGCACAAACAAAGTCACAAGGCGGGCTCGGCGCCAATTCACGTTGCCTTGAAACCTGGGCTAAATGTGCTCGCTTCGTCGCGATGACACGGGCCCTATGCGCTGTCCCCTAGAAGACGAACCTGGCTTCCCATTCCGTTCCCCTCCTCTCATCTCTCATCTTCCCCTTCTCGTTCCAAAGGATGAAAAGTGAAGAATCGGAGGAGCTATGGGTCATAGGGAAAGATCTGTAAGCGCGCTACTGCCCCCGAATGTCGCAGAGGTTCACGTCTCCGCCCCGAGCAGCATGCACGCGAAGGTACGAAAGTTGATCCCCGTTCCGAGTAGCAAGCGGCGAGCTTATGCTACGATACCGTGGTAGTATTTCTCACTTGGGATGGCCACAATCGCAGTTCTGGATTATTTCTTGACCCTGGAGGACGAGGTGTGTGACCCTGGCGCGTCATCATCTTAGACGAGCCTAATATGTTGGTCGCAGATCACCTACATATGGAAGAAACGGAGGTCATGGATGTTTTATGCATTCCTTCTGGTAAGCAAACTTCTCCATCGACTGAGGTTGCCAAGTTCCCATCGAACCGTCTACAGAATAGGTATTCCCTCCCGGTGTTCATCCTGTGGCAGCAAATAGGTAAGCACCTCCTTCCCCGTCACCAGCGGGCCTCCCGGTCATTGCTAACGAGGGTGCAGCCTTCCAATGGTTAGGGTATAACCAAAAGGTAGCTAGCGAGGAAGGTCATTTGGCGCAGCTCCCATGTGCTGACTGCCTCATGATAGATGTGCGATCGGTCGGTCAGGCTCGAGGGATTTTACCTCGTTTTCGTGTTCACGATTGCCCAGGGGTTTCTCACCACAAGGTGCGCACGGCGGTCTACTGCCTGCCCCGGTCATCGCGCTCGAACCGTAGCTGAACAAGGTGAAGGCTGTATGCATTGACTGCACGAAGCAGCGTGGTATTGTGGGTATTTTCTGTACTCATAGCGGGCTGCATTGGAATGGGATTATACATGGTTTTTAACCCACAGACAAGAGGTACGATCCCTCCTGTCCGAGTCACCATCACTTCCTCACTCCTGACCGCCGCTCATTTCGTGTAGCCGCCGAAATTCTTGATGTACCGTTGCCGGCCTTCCACATGTGTGGTCTAGACGCCCCGTTGTGGACTGAATGGGCTTACGTGGGTTCAGTCGCCATCTGCGGTACGTGCCCACCTCTCGTCGGAATCGCGACATGCCATTTACACGCCTCATGGCCAGACCTGGCGGCTTTCACCTGCATCATCGCGGTCATAATAAAAATCAAATCTGTCCTGGGTCAAAAGCACACGTTATCACACCTTATGAAGACCTTAGTCCAGGACTCGTCAATTTATTTCTTTACCGTGCTGACTTTCAGCCTCACTTTGTTGGTATATGCGGTTAGGGCGAGAGCGAGCCTGAAGAATTTTCCTCTCGTGTAAGCTTTTTTGCCCACTTGCCCACGATAGAGCAACGGAGGACTGACGCCAACACCCTCTGACGCTTCATCTACAGGGCCCCTGTTGTGTATGGCTTTCTCACGGTTTCGACGTTGCTTCCCGCTTTTTGACCTCTATTTCTTGCAGTTTGGTCCCTGTCATGGTATCCCGCATCGTCCTATCACTTAGAGAGGCCGCGGAGGAAGGGCTCGTTCTCTGTTGGAACGGAGATCATCTTAGCATCGACCGATGGAATGACACTAGCCAAGAGTTGACAAACCTTCGTTTTTCTCTGAGCCAAAACGCGAGGGGGATGAGGACTGAAGTCGCGACTGCATGATCCTCCTCTTACCTCGGTCCACGGGGATCGTTCTACGTTGTCCTGTATGTTTGGTGTACCACAAACCAACTTCCCATCCATTGACTTCGTCGTCGTGAAGTGGATCGAGGGTACTCGGCTTACGTATTTGGGGGTTTCCAGCCATTGATCTAGTGGAACCTCCGCCCTTTTCGTTTGGTATTCTATAACTTGTGTATGGAGGAATGGATTGTACATGTTGTCCAAACCTGTAATAGATCGTCCATACAATGTCCGTCACGAAAGGTCTCTCTTGGAATAAAGAAATGGAAAAGGGAGGAGGAAGTAGGGGATGGAGAGAGCCATTTAATATCGGCGGAAAGAGTCGTGAGTCTCCACGGGAGTTTCCTTCTGCAGTCGAGGGGCTTTCCTCCGAAAAGAACCTTCGGCTGCGCGCCAAGTGCATCGATTAGTCCACCTCGAACACCAAGTGCGTGGTGACACAATCCCTGCGCTCAGGTGAGGGCCTTGGACTCACCAATATGAGGCTGGGTTCGAGGAGGCACCTGGGTCATCCCATGGTTGTCTTCTCCGTAGTGATTATAGCTCGGGGTGGGAGTCGGGTCGTAAGTGTAGGCATTTTCAGGTGGGTTGAGCTGGTCGGTCGACCTGTTACTGACATCACTATCCTTTTTCACGTGCGTGCGGCGAAAAGTATTGGTACGGGATTTCATTGGGATGTTGGAGTTGATGGGGTTGGCGGACTCGTAGAAGCTGTTGTAGCGGGTTCGGTCGACTTGTTGGGCCTTGGCATACGATGATGCCACGATGAGCATGTACAGCTACGTGATCTGATCAGATAACCGCACGAAGCGATAGATGTCGGTCTCAGCGCTTACCTGCATGATCAGGAGGATAACCCATAATCCTCCCATGACCCCGACATCAACCCACGAGAAGATATTGCAGACAGTGTCCGCCTCGCTTGCAAGGGAAGCGGCGATATCACCCGTAGTGCCGGTAGAATAGTAATCCCTTTCGCAGTTGGCTTGGGCCGTGGAATGTCGAGTGGCGGAGATGATGATCCAAGCGACGGATAGCGAGAACCCGGCGGTGGTGATGAACCAACTAAGCGATAGATATCGTTTGAATAAAACGGGTTTTTCCTGAGGAGGAGGGACGGACGCTCAGCACGTTGTCCCGATACTGCGGAATGCCTGCGGATAGACAGTTTGCTCACCTTTCCAACGGCGATGAAACCCAATACTTGAATCGCTACCCCGATATAGCAGACTATGGCGAAGATCCATTTGGCTGCACCTGGTGTGGCGGCACCGACGACTACAGAAATAGTGAGCTTCGGTGAACGACCGCAAAAGGGCGTCAGCTTCCGTTCGACGGAACCTACTTGATGAAGTTGCTACAGAGAGTGTGCCAGCTACGAGCCCGAAGGCGAGCTGTTCGAGAAGCACGGCGTAAATGCCAGCATTGACGATTGGGATGGCGCAACAGCAGTATTCCCTGGCTGGCATGGTGGTCGGTCGTTAGGTTCCTGTGCTTGTTTCGCTCCTCTCTTCGGCAATCGGCCATGGGTGGCGATGCTTCAGTGACGCAATGTCACGCCGGTGTGACACAGCTCGCTCTCTCCTCCACCATGACCCGTCTATCCTTCGTCGCTTTCCTGGCTCTCGCCTTCTCCGGTGTCGCCCTCGCTGCCCCGCCTGCCTCACAGGAGATTGTCGCTGTCGGTGACGTTCACACGACGGCCGGTTGGAGTTACTCCATCTGTGGTACGTGTGTCGCATGTTCCGGATGCAACGTTGAACCGAACGATTTTGTGTGGCGCGCAGGGGACCCCAGCGACAGTGTCATCATAAAATCTCTCAATATTTCTCCTGACCCGCCCAAGCCCGGCCAACAGGTGACTGTCACCATCAACGCGTATACTTCCGAGGTCATCGAGGTGCGGCCAAGCGGGGTTGGTTTGTAATGTTGCCTGACCGCCTGGTTCAGGAAGGTGCCTATGCCGATGTTACCGTCAAGATGGGTTTGGTCAAGCTGCTGACCAAGACGTTCGACATATGCGAGGAGGCGTGCGTCAACCATACTTAATTCGACCTCCCCTGCTCTCCGACTGACTTTGATTCGGATCAATGTTTAGAAGGAAAGCCAATGCTACGGTCCAGTGCCCTGTTCAGAAGGGTGAGTATACCATTGTGCAGACCGCTGACTTGCCCAAGGAGATCCCCCCTGGTGCGTCCACCAAATCTCCACTCACGTAACCCTGACTCACAGCCACATAGGCAAGTTCTCTGTGAACATCTTGGGATACTCCGTCAACGATGAGGAGTTGGTTTGCCTCAACTTGATCGTAGACTTCAGGCGTTTCCCTCATTTCTGGTAGACACGTTCTCTGATCGGGGACATAGATGGCACCCATTGGACGATCGCTCTCTTTCTCTTCCCGTCGTTTCTGTGTCTGCACCCAGTGTATTATAATGTCTCTTGCAACAGTAATGGTCACGCTTTACGTCTTCATGACCCCTCCAGTGCTGTTAGTGAGGAAGCGCCAACCTTGGAGTGGCCCCACCTGGAATGAATCTATTGCGTGCACACTTCGGTCCCGAGGACTGTAGCCGTGACTCAATCCGTGACACTGGAGGCTGGATGCTAGTGGTATTTCGCGCATCTCTTCTCCTCGCACCCACCGCGCGGCTGTACGGAACTCGGAGACGCGTTATGGCCAACAAATTGAGGTACCTCTTGGTTTTGGACTTTGAGGCGACATGCGGAGAGAGCGGCTTCCCGAGGGATCAAATGGAGGTCATCGAGTTCCCTACCCTCGTATATGACCTCCAGGAGAAAAAGGACGTGGGGAAGTTTCACGAATATGTGAAACCGGTCATACGACCCCAGTTGACTGAGTTTTGTACCAACTTGACTGGAATAACTCAAGTGAGTTTGTTTTGAGTTTCGAGTTCAAGGTTACTTATCTGCGTACCACAAACAGGAGACCGTCGACGGCGCAGAAGCTTTCCCGCCTGTCTGGGATCGCTTCAAAGCCTTTCTGAAAGACCAAAACCTATGGGATAACCCCTCCACATACGCTTTCGTAACCTGTGGAGCCTGGGACCTCCGCACGATGCTCCCCCAACAACTCTCCCAAACCGCCTCCGCAAACCCGTCGGCCGAATCCGATGACCGCCTCCTCGTCACCCACTTCCAAGAACGGGTCATCAACATCAAGCCGGCCTTCCAAAAGAAGTACGGGTATAAGAAAGCCAGGGGAATGGCAGGGATGCTCGGAGCGTTGAAGATGGGGTTGGAGGGGAGGCATCATTCTGGAATCGATGATTGCGGAAACATTTTGAGGATTGCAAAGAGGATGATAGACGACGGGTGGGTTCCGGAGGTCGGCCCGGAGCTTCCGAGATAAGCTAGATTAACCGCAGCCAATGTTTAAAACCAGGAACCAGGCTTGTCCCGATTCTTCCAAAGTCCCAGTCAAGGAACATGTAGCGACAGCCTTTAGGAGTCTGGCGTTCTGGCGTTCAGGCTTTAGGTGGCACGTCACGAAAGCGCAAGGATTAGAAGCTCGGGGTCGTGTTAAGATACCGGCACGGTTCGGGGACTCAACTGGAAGCCCAAATACCACCGTTTGGGCAACCGAGCTAGCACAATGAACGAGGGAGCCTAGACGGGCGAGCCTCCAACTCGGCCTTCGGATAAAACCTCCAGCTCTTTTGTCTCGCTCTCGCTCCACGATTGTGTACCCGCGGGGTTGCGAATGATAGGTGCGGAGGTGGAAGCTGATATATGAGATATAGAAAACGGAGAGCGAGGGCGAAAAAGGAGAATGCCCTTGCAGGATTAAGGATCATTCCAATCACCCCCAGGCATTTAAGAGAGAGAACAATAACGTGTGGTCACGAGAGCCTTTGCGTGTCGGTATCTTCGGAACACCGTAAGAGCCGAAGAATGGGGGCGTCGTGAGTCCACAGGGAACAAATCCAACCGTGCCCCCTAGGTCATCGAGCCGAGTGCGCAGGGTTGGAAGAGGACTGGGAGGTTGTGCCGCGCGGCGGGGATGATAAGAACAATTTAGGCTTGATAACGCGCGGCGTGTGAGTTCTTCTAGCCTCTTCCTACACTATACCGATCAGATTGTTCGAAATGGGCGCCTGAGGAGAAGATGCGGCGCCTCTTCCCAGTCGGGAACTGTGAATCAAAGACCGTCTTTGGGATCTTGAGGGAGGTGGGGGTGGGGTAAGTGTATGTGTTTCAAGCGAGGAGGACAGGGATCTTTCACCATAGAGACAGACACTGTTCGCCCACTCCCGAGCACGAGAGCCCTCTTACCTCTATCCTCCATATTCGTCACAAAGTAAGTTCTCGACCTGACCCATAAGTATATGTCCCCGCCCCTTGCCGCAACGTAATCAATCGCAATGCGTCAGGAAAAATTCAAAGCCGGCGGACGAGCCCATCAAAAAAAGCAAACTCCCTCACCCACCTGCCTTTGTAGGATGAGAAGAACAATAAGAGTCTCCGGCTCTCTTCAAAGTTTTGGCTCGCGTTTCGGTTGGTGGGGAGGGCGTTTTACCCACGGTCCTAAAGATGGGAAATTGACCCCAAGCCGGAGGGTCCATCCTCATGTCTGTTCCCCCCCTTCCTCATCCCCCCACCCCCTCATGAAGCGACGCTGAGACCATCCGAATTGAATCGACCCGGTTCTTTGCACTGCCTTTGAACCGTGTCTGACACAATGATTAATTTCGATGTGAACTCGATACGTATACACGTATGCCACCATATGAGTCGCTACGTACCGTGCGTGATGTGATCCGGTGTCTCGACGCTTTCCGGTTATCTTTCAATCGAAGGTGCGAGGGAGGATCGGAGTCGGGACCCGCAGGAAAATAGGGGAAAAAACCTTTTTGTCAATCAGTCTCCCCAGTCATCATGGTATAAAAAGGGAGGAGGGGAATGACATGACCGAGGAAGAAGGTGGGGGAAATCACCCGAGGTAGGCTATGCCCTTTTCCCGCCTTTTGTCGCCTTGAAGGGATAATAACTCACGAGGGGATGGAAGGAGGGGGAGGGGGACGGTGCTTGAGCCGCCCTTCTTCGCCTTCATTCCTCCCTCCGCCTTTGACCTTCCCTTGGCGCTGAGGAGCCATTATACCCCCTCTCTTCTTCCCCCATCCCTTCTTCCACTAGTCACATCGAGTCCCTTCACGTACCTTCCCTCCCACACGTCCACAGAACCACCGGACAAAACTGATCCATACCTTCAGTGTCACCCCTTTCCCAACTTTATCCACCTTCTCCCTCCCCGCTTTCCGATACCCACCAACCCGACGACCGGCTCAGTTGTACATACGCGGGAGGACGACCGGCCCTTTACGAAGTTACGACCCATTTACGAGCCCACCCCTTCGCACAAAGAGCGTCCCCTCCGCACGAGGACAAGCATAACCGCCTCTGTAACAGCATCGAACAGAGACGGGAATCAGCGCCATCACAAGCGGTATTCCAGAAGATGCCCACGAGTACAACAGCGTATCCAGTCACCTTTGACCTGAGGAACGACACCGACGGGCCATGTTCACTCCAATCGTCCATGGGCCGTGGTTTCGCGAAATTTCTCTTGGTGGGGGATGTAACATCGTTGGGTCTGATGGCAGGAACGGATTACCACTACCGACTCTCGTGGCAGGGAAAGGATTATAGCGTGAGGTGAGTGACGTATTCTCACCCACTCCCCGCGACTGGATGGTGTGCGGGGATCGCGGGGACAGTGGCAGGTACCTAAGCGATAACTGACAGGAGGTTGCGTGAACAGGGTGAGGAGCTGGCGCGACTTGAAACTTACGCTTTCGACACTGATCTCCATGGCTGGGCCGCATAAGAACGGAGAGCAAAGCCAGTGTCAGCTCGAAGCCTCGTTGCGGGACAAAGGGATCATCGTAGCGATCGAGGAAAGTCCGTGTCAGCTGCCATGGTGAATGACGTGCCGGAGACCGGACGAGACACGAGGACGTGTGCAGAGCGTTACCCCGGTGGTTTCTTCCTTGGTGAGTTGGGAATTGAGTAGTTTAGGCGTTCAGCGTTCACCACCGGCACGGTCGCACCGCGCTTACATTTGTGGTCCCTGCGCTCTCTCTCCGCTTTTCAAATAAAGAATCGAGGTTGACTTGGCGATCTTAGGAACAGCGCGTCGACGAGGTTCTTGCCATGATGTTGTTTCCAAACTTCACACGCCTCTTCCGTTGTCCCGTCGGCCTCCCGTACGCGGCCATCACGACTTCTTGGATCCACAAAATCCATGTATATCCTTTGCGCCCTGCATAATTATTGTTCAGTCTGTGACTGCTGTTGTTGTACGAGACTTTTGCCTAATTTTCTTCACGGTCCTACCCCTCCGTTTGTTTACCGTTATGGAAACGGGGTTTGAAAAATTCACGTGACCTCTCACCCCACATTCGGATCGACCCCAGACCGCCACCAAAAATGAAAACGTTCCCAGGTCTCGAAAGGAAATCCCCCATCGAGAAGAAGCCGAGTATTAATTTCAGTTACACGTACGTACTAGGTACAGTCACAGCCACCGTGACAGCCAGAAGAGAAAAAGAGGATCGCCGCACGGTACAAGAATACGGGAATGTGACACAACAAAGCGGGAAAAAATTATGGGGTTCGAACGTTTAAGCAGTGATCCTCTAAGAAGGGAGAGTAGACTGTTTCGCAGTCGCGGTGGATTGGGGGTACAGACTAGGGTAGCGAATGGAACGAACCTGTTGCCGGTTATTAATTCCTATGTTATCGCTGGGCGATCGATCCAGGGTCGAATATTCGATACACGCGGTTAAGTGTGAGGAAACGGAAGAGGGGGAGACAGATGAAAGTGTTCCAAAAGGTTGGGGAAGGTGGAGAATGGGACGGCGATTACCCGAGAGCGTAGAAGGAAGCTTCTTCCCGGTGGCGGTTCTTGCCCGGCTTTTTGTTCGGTCCTCGCATTCTACGCTCTGGGGCATACTCGCAAGGCAGTCCTCGAGTCGAACATCTCCCGCATGGGGTGTTTCCATCACACTGTGCACGGTTTGGTTAAGCTCGGAGATTACGAGCATAAACGGGGGTGCTACGTACCTTCGCTTTCCTACTCCGGCACTTCTGGCACGCTTGTGAGGTACGCATTCTAGCCGTGTAGGTTGGCTGGCGGGGTCGAGTGGTGGCATCGGCATCCCCGTTGAACCATGGAGCTATAACCGTTCGTGGCGTCGGGGAAGGGTCATGCTGACCGCCATGTGGAGAAGGAACCTCGATGCACTGTCGGTCCCAAGGAGATTCAGGCGAAACAGGGGAGATCTGGGGATCTGGCTCCCGGGTAGGGGTCGAAGCCGCATCGCTGCTTATCGTCGAGTAACTCCGCCTATGTGAGAGCTCGGGGAGTTCAGAGAGGGCGTTGCGACCGTGACCCCAGAACGGCTCCTGAGGACCTTGAAGGGAGGGTGTTCGGGTCAGTGACCAGTCCTCCGGTGGTCGCAGTGGAAAGGTTGGAGAGCTGGTCGAAGTGTGTGGATCCCTGGACGTTAGGTGATACTGAGGTGGCTCCGGATATGCCGGTGTCAAACCGAACTCGAAGTATGGACGGTGTGACGATGGCTCCGTAATCGGGGGAGGCAGACAGGGCTGGCTCGGGTGGTGGTCCGCCGAGGATCGCAAGAAGGAATTCGAGTAGCCGCGACTACCAGATGATTCGCTTCCGAAGAGGGTTGGATCTACGGAGGGGACCTTGATGTGCTCTTGAGAGTCCTCGTGGTGCCAGATGGGACGGGGGTTCGAATGAGGGGGTGCGACGCCTCGCCTCGGTCGGCAGATCGCTGGTTCAAGGAAGGTGGTGTGTGAATATTGGGAGGCCTCAGAGGTGATAGGAGCCGCCATGGTTGGATTTCGAAGCCCAAGAGCCGGGTAGGCGAGCCGATAGTGAGGGAGCTGAAGAACGAGAAGGAAATATGGCGGCGTTGGAAGGAGAGAGAGAGCGTGAGAGTGCGGGGTGAGCAAGTCGAGGCAAGTATTTTTTTCTCCCAGAATATTACAGGAGGTTTGAGCCTCCTGAGTTGTGTTGGGTGGATTAGAATGGTCTAGCGTAAGGCGGTTGGATAAAGAGGGAGAAGGCCGATCGAACGGTCGGAAGCTGCTGTTTCACTTTTTTTTCTGGTTTTCTTTTTCTTTTTCTTTTATCCGTGGCTTTCTCTGTCCATGGCTCCACAAGATAATCGCCATGGAGGAACAATTTCCAAGTCCTTCGAACCCACCTTGGCTCCCCTAAGTTGGACCCGATGGACTTAGGGAAACCCGCAATTGGCGCCCGGAAGATCCCGATGATCCACCTTTAAATTCCAAGACTGCTCACCTCAGCGAGGTCTCGCTTGCCCGTGAGTTTGACGACCGCTTGGTAGCATAGTGCGGCCTCAGCCAAAGCCGGAGGTCGACGATTGAACTGCGCCGTGGTAACCGCTTCTTCGTTGCAACTCCCCAAACCCACGGCTCCGAGCCAATCCAGATCCGCCTTTTCAAATTCTTCCTTCATTACTACTGGATAGCGCGGAGCACGGACGGATATACCGAGCGGGTTGTTCGGCACCGACCCGCGCAAAGACGGTGTAACAACATCTCTTTATTAAGATGCATTGTTCCCTCTAACCGCTCACACGTCGCAGGTTAGATTCCACAAACCCCCTTGTGTGGGTGGTGCGGTGTGTCAAATACGGTACTGGACAACGCGCGTGGTGAGCGATGGAAGGTTCGAATGATCGGTTCCTAGTTGTCCATAAGTCACACGGGATGAACGTGCCCGGCCCGACGAAAAACTGCCCGAACGGGTTACACACCCCATCCGTGTATTTCAAGTCATGCGTATAATCGACCCCCTAAAGCTTGTCCTACTCGCGTGGAAAGGTACCTACGCCTACCGATGCGAATCCCCCCACATACGCAACCTGGTTGTCGTGAAGTCGAGCTCCCCGCCTGCCGTTCAGACGTTCTCATCAAGGTTTTGTTGATGAGCTGGAGGGAGGTTTAAGGTCATTCCCGTCGAACAGAAGTCTCTTGGACGTGGATGTCGACCAGCTCGTGACGCAGTGGGAATTGCATTGGTGTGTGGAGCGTTCGTGCAAATATCATAAAATAGGAGAAAATCGCTACACAGGAGAATGGATGAGAAATAAGACGTAGGGCCGGCGAGCGGCAGAGCCCGGGACTGTCTACATGTGCGAAGGGGGTTACATGGCGGCCTTCCAGAGCTTGAAGTTGGCGCTTTCGCTCCCCTCGTGGTGGGGAGCGCATGAAT
>Ga0307511_10005679_pt1 | contig 12646 bp, 10 predicted proteins | sample 13_EM_MG_FD_200266 | JGI IMG/M metagenome (GOLD analysis project Ga0307511, IMG submission 200266) | Populus trichocarpa ectomycorrhiza microbial communities from riparian zone in the Pacific Northwest, United States - 13_EM | ecosystem: Host-associated > Plants > Roots > Unclassified | place...
ACCTTCCCATTTTTATTTTGTTTTTACCCTGCTTTTTGACATTTGAGAGTTCAAGCATTTAATAATTTTTGTTGACTCCAGGGCAAGAACTCTTGTCGGCCATGCATGAAACAGCCTTTTGCTCTTGTAAACAGCATGTTCTCTTTATGTTCATTTTACTCCATTCCTTGTTTCAGGCACAAGGGCTGCGTAGGTGTGTTGAAGAGATTGTGTTTTCCTTTACCTATCCGAGACTTGATATGGAGGTATGGGCAATATCCATCCTTGTTTGCCAATTTTTTCATTCTATCCCCTTTAAAACAAGTTTTACGTTCTCCAAGAGTGCAACCATGTTGGGGTCACCCAGTTATGGAGATAGTGGATTATAAACTTTTATCAAGTATGTAACTTTTACATGATTATACATTTGTATCTTCACATTGGACTGCTCTGTGTGCCTGTTAGGTCTCAAGACACATGAACCATTTGCTGAAGGCACCTTTCTGCGTACATCCAAAAACAGGTGGGAACCTGGAAATTTTGTTGGTTCCTGATCAATGATGGGTGTGAAAATTTGAACTAAAATTATCAAATGGTCCTAAGACATGGAAGATAAAATCACCTCTTGTAACTTCATAGAAGCGTTCACAGCCATCTTTTTTGAATTTTCTGCTAGTCGGGGTCTAGTTTTGTTACAATACTTTGTTTTCTTTGCTCCAGGACGTGTTTGTGTGCCTATTGATCCTAACCACTGTGATGAATTTGATCCAACTACGGTGCCAACTCTTTCCCAGGTAAATGATGTACCAGTTCTATGCATAGGCTTTGGGAGGTTCTCTGGTACAGTGAAATAATGTCTCCTTTTCGTGAGTTCTTAAATAATTGCACTGATTTGCAGCTATTTGAAGAACTTAACATAGGAGGAACGAGAGCAGAAGATGAAAATGGTAAATGAATGTAACCCTTTACGCATTTAAGCATTCTTTGGTGTTTCAAAGATGTGAGATTAGCTCAACTTTTTCTTTAGGATATACTGCTGTTGAGTCATGTCTGTTGTATGTGCATTACCGTTTGGATGCTCCTTCAGAACCTCTTCATAGCATCGGTAATCGCTTAAAAAAATGTTATTTCTTATGGCAGAATGGGATAGAACCTCACTTGGACAGCCCATCAGTTTTTTCAGATCATCATTTCTGCAACCTCTTCTAAAATCCTGCAAGGTATGTCTAAGCCCAATTGGTCATGTATCTATGGCTTATGAAAATCCCTGCTTAAGCAGAATCATGATATTGCAGGAGGAGATGGAGAGCTCCTACAAAGCAAAACTGCAGCAATCAAAAAGTCCCCTGAGCTGGTAGTACTTTCCAGTCATTCATCAGTCTTCTCCTTTCGTAATGGTGTGATACCGTGTAAGCTATTGGGTAATCAATGTTATCATGTTCCTTGTAATGTCATTATCAAGTTAGAATAATCTTCCTGATCTGCATTTTATCAAAGAAACTTCACTACCTTTTGTAAATGTCCAAGTTCTCTTTTCCAAGGAATAGACCCTCTGGAATGCTCTTTTCCCTCGATGGTCACTGGAACGACCGTTCAAGTAACTTTGAGCTTGGAGGAAAATGAACCATCCAATTGTTTCGGTAATTCAGGCCACGTCTCGGGTTGGACTGGATAGATATTGGTAATGGGCCGGTTAGGAGTATGGGGCTAAGCTATGGATTGTATTTAGAAACTTTCCAACTTCCTTAACAACATAAATACCCACAAAAAGTTTAATGCATAAGAATCTATGCAATTCAATTCACAGGGTAAAGGGCCCTGATTTTAAACCCTCTGGAGCTACCAATCGGGACACTTGCCTGTTGGAATTCCCGCTGCTCTGAATTTTTTTTTTCTGCCGGGGAAAGATAGGAATAAAACATGTAATTCTTTTAGTGCAAGAAATTAGGGTCAATTACTACACATCAATCCTTAATAAATCAATAATAACGTCCTAAATTGTCCAAAAGTTTGCACTTCCGTAGTTGAAAGAAAAGAGTCAGAAGCCTGTGGATTTACATAAGAGATACAAAAGGTGAACGCCTACATATCCTCAGGTGTTGCATCCCACCTTCCCTTGCGTGTCCTCGGCATATCAATCCCAGAAAGCAACTTTGCTACCACTGCTGGTAATGGCGCCGGTGTAAGTTCAATGAGATCCAGGTCCGCATCATCATCATCTTCATCACTACTAATCCATCCATAGCAGGGTCTGCGCCTGCAGGGCGGCACAGGGGAGCTAGTGTTGCCAGGTAGTTGAACACCGCCAAAATTCATAACAGCTGCTCCATTGTCACTGTTAATTTGTTTTTCAATGCAATTCTCATACAGATTTATATCTTTCCAGCTGCTTCCTACTTTAGATGCAGGGGTACTACCATCTAGAAAACAACAGTGATGTAATGAGAATAACTCCACAGTCCACAGATATGTTTGGAGGCAATTCCATTTAATTGTACAAAAAATAAAATAAAAGAAAAGAAAAGGCTTCTTTCTAAGTTCACTGATTATAAGGAAAGTTTATTCAATGCTGTCATGTTGAGTAAAAGAAATCTGGAGAAGAAAACTTCAAAAGTTGGCTATTCTTGAATTTGAATATCTAAAGGTTACTTTTGTTTTGTTTTATGGAGTACTTCGAGAACAGAATGGAAAACTGATTATGAGATGCTTTACCAAGTAATGCTAAGTCCGGATTTGCAGCCTGTGATGTGGTAAGTAGAACTCTGTTAGTCTGAGATGCAGGGGCCACAGCTTCTGTGCTGTGGCCAGTCGATACGCAAGCACCATTTGATGTACTGCCAGCTGATATCTCGATATTATTTCCACACCTCTCATTCTCTTGCAGCGTATTACTCTTCAAAATAGATGGAAAGAAAAGAATCATGAGCAGAAAAGTAGTCAATCCACGAATATAATTCTTTCAAATTGTGATGCAGGACAAATGAATTGAAGAGGATAAGAAAAGAAGAAGCCGAAGATACAAGAGGAGACAGGTATGTCTGCAATTTCTTTAATCAATCATCAAAAAGTGCCAATCCTGCAGAAAAATACACTTATGCAAACCCTAATCAAAACATGATTAATAATTGGGATAACGGTTCACTAAAAACAAGATAAGTCCAAAATAAGATAAAACTAATTCCAATAATAAAACTAAATAAAAGCCCAGTAACATGAACTGGAATGCGCGCGATCTTCCTATCAAAGAGTGATGAGTTGAACTATCCTCTCTTGTCTTTGACCATACATTTGTTTGATCTGTTTTGCGAGTATGGTGTCCCTACAACTTTTCTGGAATTTGAAAAACTCGATCTTGTCAAGTGTAGCTCTTTGTGGTTCTGATAGTACTGTTATATATCAAATTAATCTGCTGCAATGTATCTTTAATGATTCAAGTATCGTTCGAATTAGGTCACCCTGCCCAACAAACTAAGAATCGCTAACTCTCATAATCCCTAGTAAAAACAATTTGTTCATCCAAAATAACACCAACATATTTCTTTTGTGCTGATGAAAAGGATAATACAATAAAGGTCTCAAGAATAGAATTGGATGAAAAGATCTCAAAAGGATTATCTATGATGAGTTTGTAGGTCAATGACATGAGTATCTGACCCAACCCTTTATAACACTTTGAACGATTCAATATTACACACCTGTAATTTTTGATTGGCTCCAAGAGAATACCATTTGCGTTTAATTCATGTCATGACATAACTCCAACATTAAATGCATTGTGATGCTTATGTAAATCAAAATGAAGTTTGTATTGTGCACTACTAGCTTGAATTCGTTTATTTTACGATTTTAACATGCAAATCATAAACTCTATGTGTAAAAGACTCAACTGACTTAGACACCCTAACATTAAGAGACACGAGAAGAAGGTCTACAAGCTTTCTAAGTTTGTAACCATTGACAACTTCAAATGGACTCATGCATATAGATTTATTCACCGTAGGCAAAGGGAGAATCAAATCCCAACTTCTATTATGATCACTTACCAAACATCTCAAAAGGTTGTCCAAGCTTGTTTGACCATCTTAGTTGGGCCATTTGTTTAGTGGTGGTAGACATTAGAGAATTTCAACTTTGTACTAACTATATGTCAAAAGATCTTTCAAAAATAATTCATAAATTATGGTTTTAGGAGACCATACAACTTGACGATTCAATCAAATAAAGGTTTTGCAACTCTAGAGGCATATGCGATCTTGGTACAAGAAATGAAGTGGGTCATTTTGGAAAAACAATCAACAACAACAAATATAAAATCATGCTTCTTTAAGATACATGTTTGGCTAACTGACATGTTCAACATTAACCAACTAACTTGGCAATGCCCCTCTTTTAACTAGACTAGACAAATTGACGTCCCATCATTTCTATAGTCCAATTTCTTCTAAAGCATCCTAAAAGATCTCCCGCATGAGTCTCCCAAATCAAGAAATCACGCATTGATATTTATGGGATACAAAGCTTGTTATCCCAAATATATTCGACCTATCTTAGTCTTTTTTAGCCAAAAAAGCTGATGTGCAATTATCAACATATTTTTCAACCCCCAACTAATACTCACCCAAATACCTATCTTGGAGGTAAAAGCCATTTATGACAATGTAATGCCCATTTATTAGGATTATGCATACCTCTCCAAACTTCAAACATGATTCATATTCCTCTTTGTGTCTCTCAAACCCAATCCAATTACTTGAGCATTTATCATAGATAACAACATAACTTGGTGATTCAAAGCATTCGTTGCCTTGTTCTCAACTCTAGGGTTGTGTTTTAAGAAAAACTTATTCTAATGATTTTATTGAACCTTTTTGCTTAAATTCTAAATTGGATCTAGCTTTGTTCTAGAACCCCCACCAACCATGCTTTAGAAAACTTTCTTGGTAAACTCCACATTCACCAAACTAATGGAGTGAAATCCTAGTGAGACTTTAAAACCATAACCAGACATGGGGCTATAAGGATCTCTATTGCCAAGTCCTTTAGTTGCGCCAACTTGCATAAGTATAATCACAGAACACAGTTTCGTCATGAGACTTAGTAAGCCCAATTGTTAAGGATCTTCAAATAAATAATTACTAACAAAGGAGAGTTGTCGGAAGAAGAAGAAAATTAATAATTCCAAACAAACAGAGGGGCCCCAATGCATTTTGGTATAGTTGTTCTTGCTCAAGCCTGAGATCACATGAAAAACTACATTCACAAACATTGTCATAGGCAATTCAACTTGGTTCCTTCTTTAGTTGTCAATAAAATTGAGTAACAAGAAAACAAGAAATCAATCCCTGCATATCTTTTTCGATTTTACTACGAATTGAAGAGTTTCTCTTAATTAAGCTATATGTGACCGGTCCAACTAGTTCAGTTGATTTTTGTTAAGCCTCTCATTAAACCAAAAGTGAACAAAGAGATGTGAGTTGCAATGTTTCATTTTCTATGACTAAACAATTGATTAATGAAAGCCACTACTTAGCTCTGTCGGAATTCAAGTGGGGTCCTAGTCAGATTGAAAACCACTTTCAGTCTTCTTTTTCCGACATTGGTGCACAACACCAATGAAATTGATATAAAATATACAGTTTGTAGACAAAAATACAAACAAGATATATAAAGCAAACAAAATAACTACATGAATTAAAAAATATTTACCTTTTCCTGCTCCTTCTTTTCAAGATCCTCGAGAATAGCCTCGAGCAAGACCTTATATGAGCTTTCTTTAATAAAAGGCCAACCTTCCTCACCATATACCTGAATCGATAAATTTCCTGTAAAACCTCTAAATGCCTAACACATTGAAAACATTAAAAGCAAAACAAAACCCACTTCCAAGAGCCCTTTAACAGTCGACAATCAACCCATCATAGAAACCATAGCTCCTCATTGCATCTACGGCAACATCCATCCTTGTTAGCCTCTGAAAAAAGAAGGAAAAGAAAAATGACAAAGGGGTCTAATATGAGAAAGAGAGTGAGAGGAAAAAAAATAAGACCTTTCTGTGGCGTCCTGTTGGTTTTGGTGCGTTTGGAGGCATGGTTGATTCTTCCTTTTTCTCTGTATCTCTCTTTCGGTGATGAACTTTACAAGTCAGCCAACAACCAACAACTGAAAAGACAGAATACAAAAGAGAAAAAGAAAATGAGGAATCAAAGGTCACACATTTTTTGTGTCTTTTGGTTTCTTGTAGCTATGACAACAAACTTGAAGGAAGATAGAAATCACCTGGTTAGGTTACGACATTTTTTAGGGGGTGGAAATTGAGATTTACTGTTAATAAGAGGAGCTACTTCAGTTTTGGTTGTGTTTAGGCACTAATTTTAGAAAAAAAATTATTTTATATACGAAGTAGTTTCAAATAAAAACAGCACACAACGCATTAAAAAAACAAAAGAGGAGCTATCGTGAAAACTCCTTCGGGTGTCATACTGATCAAAGTAGTCAACGCAAGTGAGATATTTGCCTACGTTGGTTATTCTATTCAAAGGCCTCAATGGCATGGCCCTGGAGATCAAAAACAAAAAAAGAAGTTTACGAACAGTGAAACAACCCAGAGATGGAAGATCTCACTCATTTTACAAATAGCCCAAGTACCTGACACGATCAATAGTTGTTTGGATTGATGATTATAAATATTATACTGTTGTTTTTTATAAGTATTTTTTATTTAAAAATACATCAATTAATTTTACTTTTTAAAATTTATTTTTGATATCGACACATCAAAATAATCTAAAAACACAAAAAAAACTAATTTAAAGAAAAAAAATTTAAATATTTTCAAAAACATTATTTAGATAGCGTATGCATGCTTCTCTCATCATTAAACACCACCTTCCGTGACAATGTTTAAAGCAGCGCATCGAGAGTTTTTCAATGGTGGCGCGCGTGATAGTGGAGGACAGTCAATGTGGCTCCAGTGGACTTTTTCCTCCCCCTCTTTTATCTCTCCTCTCTTGGGCAAAGTACACGAGCTTCTTTAATTTTGTTTTGTTTATACGATGTGGTTCTTATTCTTTTAATTGCAACTATTTTGTTTTTTTTTTCTTTTGTAGTTTATGTTTTCTAATTTTATCTCTATCATTTGATTTCATTTAGTTTTCATTTCAAATTTGATCATTATTCTTGTGATTTTTATCTATTCTGGTTTGTTTATCTTTTGCAAGTTAGTTTTTTTTTTAATTTCATTTCTCGTCATTTAATTTCATTTAGTTTTTATTCATATTTAGTCTTCATTCTTTTAATATTATTTATTTCATTTTTAGTCTTTTTCTAATTCTATTATTTTTACAATTTCATTCCTTAACATTAGGGATTGCAATTTACTTTGAATCCAATAGATATCGCCTCGACCTGCCCTGAATAGGTTGGTGTTTTTTGAATAGTTACATTACCCACTGAATAATGAATAGGGTGTGATTATTATCAAAACATACCCAGAACCTGCTCAAACCTAAGCCAAAATATATATTTATATTATACGAATATATTTGTACAACATTTTGATTATTGACACAAAACATGTATAACACTTTGATTATTGACATAAAACACACATATATATATGTATAATATTTATTATTTTACAGTTTGATAATTCGATACACACACTTTTCAAATTTATATATTTGTTATTTTATCTTTTATTTAATACTGGATAGTTTTTAGATAATAGATACTCATGGAGATAAATAATTTCATCCCTTGATGTTAGGGATGCCAATTTAATCCAAACTTAATGGATACCAACCCGAACAAGTCAATATTTTTTTATGGTTACCTTGCCAAGCAAGTAATGTATAGAGTATGAATATTGTCAAAACCAACTTGAAACCCGCCTAAACTTAGCATGAAGTGTATATTTGTATTATATAGATATATTTGTTGAACATTTTTTTAATGCAATATAATATATCCATACTTAACATTAACATAAAATTATAATTTAATAATTTAATACACACAATTCAAATATATACATATACATATACACATGCACATATATTAATCTATATTATTGAATAATAAATAATAGTCATATGATTGATATCCACGTGGTACTCGAAATTCAATTTATAGTTTATGAATATCTATATTTCCTACCTAATGGGTAATGAATATGTTATGAATACAAAAAAATTTGACATACAAGTACTCATTATCATCCATATTCACAATTTTATTTTGATTTATTTTTGTGTCAACTTTTATCCATTTTTTTATTCCTCTTTGTTTTGTTTGGTTCCTTTTTTTATTGTCTTTTTTTTTCTTCTAAATCTCATCTCTCAGTGTTTTATGATTGAGAATTTTACTTCGTTATTTTTTTTGGTTTACCTTTAATGGGGTTTCAAATATTAACATGGATTGACCTCAATTGTTTTTAGGTTTTTTATTGATCATTTCTCAATCTTATCATTCAATGTTTGATTTAATATGAGTTGATCTTCATGTTTTATTTTGCTTTTCTTTCTATTGGATTATCCCAATCTTATACTCATAGTCACAGGGTTAACAGGTTGACACTACTAGACCTGGATCTGTTTTTTTTTTCTTTTAATTTTTAAGTTTCACCCTTTAACATTGAATTATTTGATAATTAAACTTTTAATTTTCTTCCAATAGAGTTACCTTAGTGTCATAATTAAATTATAGATTTTACATGCTGTTAGATTTTTTTTAACTTTTTTACTTGCTATTTGTGTTTTTTTTTATTATATTATTAAAATTATATGGGCTTATTGAATTGGTTTTAATCAACACCTAGGTTTTTTTTTTTTTACAATGCTTACATTGCCCTAACTTTAGGTTGTAACATAGGATATTACAAGTCACTTCTAGTTAAAAACCAGAAGCCTGTTTATTTTTATATTTTTAAAAAGTATGATTTATTTTTATTTTTTATTTATTTTAAATTAATATTATTTTGATATTTTTAAATTATTTTAAATTAATAATACTAAAAATATTTTTTTAAAAATAAAAAATATTATTTTAATATATTTTTAAATAAAAAATACTTTTAAAAATAATAACCGGCGCCATATTTGTAAAGTCTTTTATTCAGTATCCATGACCCAGCCATGGTCGCACACCGATCCATTATACCACCGGAGCGTCAAAATTACCCTTACATCCAATTCAAAATAACAGCAAACCCACCTACTCAAACCCGAAATTAAAAAGAAAAAGGAAAAAAAGAACATCGTCTCTGCGCCCACTGAAACCCTAGCTACCCACATCGCCGCGTGTTCCATCTCTACAGCAAACAGAGTCGCAGAAAAGAGGTTTTGCGATTCGTTTGAGAAGGAATCAGTTGAAGCAGGGGGGAATCAAGATGGCGCGGAAAGGCTTGATGGAACAAGACTTGAGTAAATTGGATGTGACGAAGTTGCATCCACTCTCTCCTGAAGTTATATCGCGTCAGGCCACTATTAATATAGGTAATTCTTTGAATTTGTGAGTAGGCATTACAAGCTCATTTGTTGATTGCTGTAGTCGAAACTGATAATTCTTCTTCTTCTAGGTACTATTGGTCATGTGGCGCATGGGAAGTCTACTGTTGTGAAAGCAATTTCTGGTGTTCAGGTGATTTAGCTGGTTTTGCTATCTCTGTGTCATGGTGCTTGAATCTTTAATCTATTTTCTGTCGGGAGTTTACTGTGGTTATGTTATGTGACAGTAATTGCTATAGGGATAGGTATTGGAGCCGGTGAATTCCATTTAAAACCTAGTGGAAAACATCTGAATTTCTTTTCCTTTCTTCTTTTTCCTTATGTAATGGGAGGCCTTCCAAGCCTGAGGTTGATAAGAGTGGTCTTTCCTCTCCTTATCCAATCCCCTTCATTTGTAGTGTAAATATGATTTGGACTCAGTTCATTTGATATATAATGCAAAATGACCTTGCCACTTGGAATATAACATAATAATTATACTACTGACTACTAAGGGATGAACTATTGCTGAATCGTGTGCTTTTAGGATTGGTCCTATTTCGGATGAAGGGGGATTTAGCTTTGTCATGGCAAGAAATCCTCCCTCAATATTTTATATTATCACATATGGATAAAGTAGTTTTTTTTTTTCATGGTTCTGTGGAGGAGTTCTGGTATTTGCACATGTTTTTTCAAATTTTATTCCATGGTTATGATTATGGAAGCTTATATCCTCTACCTATTCATACATAAGAATCAGTCATATTGTGCATGAGTTTGAGGGGTGCTAATTTGGCGGTTTGCTATTCATGTGCAGACAGTTCGTTTTAAAAATGAGTTGGAGCGTAATATTACAATAAAGCTCGGATATGCAAACGCGAAGATATACAAGTGCGAAGATGAGCGGTGTCCTCGGCCAAAGTGCTACAAGTGAGAAAATGCATTGGTGGAGTATTACTATTTAGGTTAAGTGCTGGCATTTCGCTCTTAATGTGAGAAATGTTCTTGTAGGGCATATGGAAGTGGAAAGGAAGATAATCCTGTGTGTGATGTAGATCCCAAACACTGCAGGATGAATTTGCTGAGACATGTCTCTTTTGTTGATTGCCCGGTAAGGTGTCCCGGTGCTCTATTTAATTATTTTTTTCAGAGTGTAACTTTTCATATTTTGATTGTTGGATATTAAGGCTGCCTGGTAAGTGGTCGAACCAGCTGCTTTATTTAATCATGGTTCATGCACTGTATATGCTTTTCATATTTTGACTGTAACACATGAAGTTTCGGACCCAAAAGTCTCTTCCTCCAAATATAAATTAGACGTGGTGTTGGTAGATTGTTTCCTTTTCCCATGCTACTACTTAGATAATAGCAAGAAAAAGTTGGCTAATCACATGGTCTCTTATTTAATTGGCATTGCTAAATAAAACCTTTTAGCTGCAATGCTTAGTGTACTTATATGCTTTTATGTGACTAGACTCGTCCATGTTACTTGTTTTCTACTCTCCTGTAGGGTCATGACATTCTCATGGCTACTATGCTTAATGGAGCAGCAATTATGGATGGAGCTTTACTTCTCATTGCTGCGAATGAGAGCTGTCCCCAACCACAGACTTCTGAACACCTTGCTGCTGTTGAAATCATGCGTCTCCAACATATTATAATTCTTCAAAATAAAGTGGATCTTATTCAGGAAAATGCGGCCATAAACCAGCATGAAGCTATTCAGAAATTTATTCAGGTTTGCTACTACTATGCTATTTTTACACATCTCATTGGTTAAGTTTATATGCATTGTTTGTGTTTTTTCCTGATTTTCTTCCCCCCCCCCCAAAAAAAAAAGAAAGACCCCCCCCAAAAAAAAAGAGAGAGACTCATGCCCTGCTGATTTCTTGTTAATGTTTTTTTTTTTCAGGGAACTGTTGCTGATGGTGCACCAGTAGTGCCAATTTCTGCTCAGCTAAAGTATAACATAGATGTTGTGTGTGAGTACATCATAAAAAAGATCCCGATTCCAGAGAGGAACTTTACCTCACCACCTAACATGATTGTGATTCGATCTTTTGATGTAAACAAGCCTGGATATGAGGTTGATGAGATAAGAGGGGGCGTGGCTGGAGGAAGCATCTTCAGGGTATGTTTTTAACGTGTGGTTGGTTAGTATTGTTATGCAGTTTTTACTGACATGGTGTGTATACTTGGTGCAAGATCTTGGTTACTTTGTGCTGGATTGCCCATGCATTTGTTCTTATTCTATTCAATGCTGTCCTGCGTTCTACATTAGGCCAATGCCTTCAGCCTGTGGAAATGGAGACATGCTTGTTTTTAGCATAATTGTGTCTGCTCGGAGTCTGAGTTTTACTTGTTTGAGGTCTTGTGGACTGACAATGAGAACTGACTTTAGGCATTGGGACTCATGAGCCCTTGATTTAGGTTATTGAAGCTTGCTGTTTCCATGAAGATGCTATGGTCCTGAGAGAGATAAATTTATGTATTTAGTCTTTCTGAGAATCTTTGGTTTAAGAGTATTGTTATTTTTGTTTATCATGTCCATGCAGGGTGTCTTGAAGGTCAATCAATTTATTGAGATCCGTCCCGGGATCATTGTTAAAGATGATGCTGGGAACATGAAATGCACCCCAATATATACTAGAATAGTATCATTGTATGCTGAGCAGAATGAGCTACAATTTGCTGTGCCCGGAGGTCTCATTGGTGTTGGCACAACCATGGACCCCACTCTGACACGTGCAGATAGGTTGGTGGGTCAGGTTCTTGGTGATGTTGGATCTCTTCCTGAAATTTTTGGTGAACTTGAGGTAAAGAACTGAATCTCAATAATGTTTTTTAGTTTGATATTTTTATTGATACCTTTTAATCAATCATATTTCTTTTCAAGTCCAAGTCATGTATAGTTATCTATAGGCATGTACTTTTTACGCAATATGTATGAAATCCTACCCTGTTGGGTTGAATTCGGTAGCTAGGTGGAGTTCTATTTTTGGCATAGGCAGGAAATATTAGACATCCCGTTTGCTTTCTAATATGCATGTGATGGTGCTTACTATATGTGTTGCTTAAAAACAATATTGCAGTAAACATGCCAGTGAAAGTTGCTATTTTTTTTCATTGGTTTCAGCAAGTGTCTTTGCCCCTTTAGGTCTGATTTTATTATATGAGGTAGTATT
>Ga0307511_10005680_pt1 | contig 12646 bp, 3 predicted proteins | sample 13_EM_MG_FD_200266 | JGI IMG/M metagenome (GOLD analysis project Ga0307511, IMG submission 200266) | Populus trichocarpa ectomycorrhiza microbial communities from riparian zone in the Pacific Northwest, United States - 13_EM | ecosystem: Host-associated > Plants > Roots > Unclassified | place...
AAATAGTAATAGATTAATCGGCCATACTAGCTAAATTATATTAGTTTTATTCCCTAATTGTGTCTCCATCGCTGAGGGCACCCCCTCAACAACTTCTAAGCTGTCCTTTTCTTTTTTTTATGTTTTGCAGCGAAGCAGCATCTTTTTTTACACAAGTTTTCTGGCCTATGACCTCCCCTACGCATAATAAGCCCAATGCCACCTGAAATAAAGAAAAATCGGCAGGCTCCCGCATGCATGCTGCAGGGTCCACTGTCCGGTGAGGTTGCACCGATCACTTTATAGATATTTACTCCCCGGCGGTGGCAATCTCATCTCAACCCCGCATGCGCTAAAAAGTAAAAACAAGGCTGCACGCCACCCCCACAGGCTTGTCATAATAGGATTGTTACGCAAGGTTGATTCTCGAACGTGGGCCGTGGGGGCCAAGTTCTCAGTGGCGATCCACCCACCCACCGATCAGTGCATCATGCACATAATCTCAATCCCCTCCGTTGCATTGGTTCGGTAATCGTGGGAACGGCGTCATCTCGTACCGCGGAAAATTAGGATAAAGATCCTGGGGTTCTTTCGCCCCCCCCACCTGCCATGGCCAGCCTTGGAAGTTTCGAGATTGAATTCAGTTCCAGAATGTATACCTAATTGCCACCCCCTTTGCCACCAGTCCTACATATATATACACAAAACAGGGGCACCGGATGAACTTATAATTCGATAAAAATGTATGTAGAGCGGCTTATCGCCTGTTTTGGGCTTTGGCTATGGTAATTGGCTTTCTTTGTATACGAGGGCCGAATGATCGCAAGGCGGTCACTTCTAGCTGTGGGTTAGGTATGATCAAAGGGTTATCGAGGCCGTATCGTATCCTCGGCATGCAGTGATATCGATAGGTAACCACAAGCTCCCTGACGAACTCACCGCAGCTGAAAATCAGCTCCAGATAATCGATTAAGCGGAATGACCGTTGAAGGCCACAAACGTCCAGCATCTCAAACAATTGATCATCTAAGTCTGGTTGTTTATATCTCAAGCCGTTTTAATGTGCGTATTTGTTGTTTGCTTACCATCTCAGGTGAAAGATTCCTTAATTCACTAGTGATGTCTGCCAAGTTGACCCGTTCTGAACTCATCACAAGAACAAGGGTACGGGGAGTCCAAATGAGGTAGTTGTGAGCAGACACCAAATGCGGAACAAGATACTGCCACAAATGTACTAGTTTAAATTTTGAGTCTAGTTTTCATATGAATGTTGAATTCTATTTTCTCGCTAACCGATAATAATACATATTTGAATTGTCAAACTAAAGATAGAAAAGATAGAAAAGGTAATGATAGCAATTAAAAAATTAAGGAATGAATATTAAATGCCCCCAAACGAACGAACAGACAGCCAAAGTAACTCTAAGAATATGCGTGAGAATGTTCCATGTATATATCCTATCCGTTAACCCAAATAACCCCACTTCCGACAACCTTCCCATTATTCCGTTAATACCAGCATTTCTGCATCCTATCCCAAACATACACAACCCCAATGTTGTACCTAAATCAATTAGAACTCGTAGACCAACCCCGCCATAGCCCCGGTCCATAGAAGTCCTCGTTGCTCAATGGCTTGACCTGGATACCCGGGAATTGCGTAATATCAAATACCACGCCACCCTCTCCCACTGGGGCTACTAGACCACCAACTGTTCCTTCCGATGATCCACTCACGCTCGGGCTAGGCGGAAACTGCATCTCCTGTGTGACATTGGCAACCTCATCTGCACGCACCCAGCCCATGCGTATCCGAAAGTCACGGACAGCCTCAAGAGGAAATTCCATCAGATGTATAGGCCACCTCCGCTCTTTCTCTAGTGGTGTCATGCTTTGATGTTGCTGCACGAGATTTTTGTGAATCTCCACGATGGGACCGACAGCTAGTGAACCGAACCATGCTGCTCCTATCGCAGGGAATAGTGGCTCAACGGCCAACGCCACAGAATAAAAGTGCGCTAAAAGGATTAAGACGTCCTGGTCTTCCCTTGCCCTTTTCATGAATGATATAGGGAGGAAGGACAGCCAGCTGCGAAGAGGGTGAAGGCGCTCGAACTGCTCGTCCGCAGATTGAAGCAGAATATTATCTGCTTGGTTCCTCACGAAAAGTATCAAGTCGTTTAGGCCCCTAGACTCTTCTCCTCGCCCTCGAACAAAGGGCTCTAGAATCTGGAGGGAGTTAAATATATGATTAAGCAATCTCGCCGTTTCCACCGGACTGAGCTGTTTCGGCCCTGAGGCCTCGTGGAAAAAGTTATTTTCCTCTATATACTCTCCGAATTCACTTTCGTCTTGAAATGGCTGCATTGACTTAACAACAGCGGCCGTCCCTTGCATCAAACTTTGCCATTCTTGACTAACACAATTGGTTAGCCCAATATGATTAGTTTGAAGGACCAGGAGAAGGTTAGCCTACCAATCTGTAACTTGCCAGGACAGTAGTATCGAGGCGGCCAGAGCTGCATCAGCATTCTTCTTTGAGAAACTTCCGATAGCCTCAGGGAGCCCTTTGAATGCAAGACCCCGGTGGTGGTACGATAGCTGTAATGTCGCTGGGCATTCTGTCAACCAGCTGAGGTGGCTTGCTGAAAGAGCGAGAAGTGCATGCATAACAAAGTCATAGTTTGTTGCAAGTTTGAGGAATCTTCAAGTGAATTAGAATTATCTCTGGCTTGATTCATGAAGAGAAACTGTACATACAGTGGCACACGCCTAACCCAAACAGAGCCTTGGTGTGTTTCTGCATTTTGCATCTGAGCTGCGATGGATGATATGTGGTGAATCAAGCGGAGATCAGTGTTCGAATACCGGGCCAGAGTGGGTTGTTCTGTGACTCCTAAACTAGGGAATGGATACACGCCCGTTTCTCTCCACAGCCGAATATCGAGTTCGATCTGCGGAGTCATCTTGAGGTCAGGATTTCCAAGGACTCGTTGGGAAGCTTCTGCATCAGACTGGTCCATGTAATCACACCGAACATTATGCTTAGTGCAGTTTCCACTACAGTTGGAGATTAGTATTCTTCATCGTAATAAGTGCAAAAGTAGAGTGTAGGATAGGCAATCTTACCACTGCGGGAAACTCTCATCACACCGGATATGTCTTTTCTTACAAGTTTTGCACCCCTTTCTAGACTTAGTATGACTTCTTCGGGTTTGCGTTGCACCGGAAGGTGGCATTTTGACGACTTCTCAATGAAGAATTGAAGTTTCCAGAGTATGTTCTCAGAAGCTTGAGGATGAAATGGGGACCGGTTAAGCTTAAATGAGCCAGACGCACGAGGCTGAGTGAGAAATAGCTAGCCTGGGGAGAGCAGTTATTTCAAGTATGAGGTTTGTTGTATTCACACTCCAATCGTCTGACTTTAAAATCTGCGGCTGGGGAAAGACTGGAGACTCGAACACTCCAGGGAGTATCCAGGGAGTAGCAGTATAATAGATGCAGATATAAGGTGCTAGAAGAAAACCAGATCCTCAGAAGCACAATTCCAAGACTGCTCCGGCTGCTCCGTGGCCGGCACCAGCAAAGGATAATAACCCAATACTCTAGTTAAGGTAGCAGGGGAAGGTGTGTCCTGTGGGTGTGTCTGGAACAAACCCTTGTAGAACCCTGTGTAGATTTTGAGTGGTTCCTGATGGTGCGTGTGTGTGAGCGTGTGCGAGGGTGTACTGGTAAATGAGGGTGGAGAGAGAAGAGTTATGTTTGGTAGTTGGTGCTCTGCGCAGAGCCTGAGGTGCGGCTAGAGAATAGTATGTAATAATAGAGGCAGCGACAAATGGGTATCCTGAGTTGAAAGTTACCTCGACGAGGGATTGGGGCAGAAGATTATATGATCCTCGGACGGTGCAAGTGATGTAACAAAGACTGATGTATATCTACCTAAGCACTGAACAACCTCTAAGAAATCTTCAGGCTATTGAATTTGCAGCTTGTTGAGTAGACTCATTGGTCAGGAGCGGTGGTGGATATATATACCAGACGATGGTATCGCGGGAAACTAAAAAGAAACATTCCAAGTTAGAACTTTGATGTTAATGTTGATTCCCATACACAATATGCAACTTGAAGCTCTAGCCTGGTAGCTAAATCCCGGCCCTGGTCCACAAGCAGCCAGACGACCATGGTAAGTGCATGTAACTCGTTCGGAGAAACATAAGTTTCTTGGTGCGAGAAGAACCGAAACATTGACAATCCAGCCACAATCCAGTAGTGTCTTAAAACAGACCTACGACAACTCCCGGGGGTGCTAACAAGACTACTTCTGGGTACGAGCTCGAGGGCATGGCGCGCGAGAATGGGTAAACCTCCTGCCACCCCTCACTCTTCTACCCCACCTACACTATTCATCCCCCCAGTACTCTCGTGCTCTATTGTCTTACCTTCTGCCGTTCAATTGCCGCCCAATCGAATGGACATCGGAGGTTGGCCGTCAGTATCGAGAATTGGACCGTGGTACGATGGGCTCTGAGAGTGCAGATAAAAGAGTGATTCAGATGCTCCGAACGCTTGGAAACTGATCCTCATGGCCTGCATGATCAAAGGCCGATTGGAGAAAAGGTTGAAGGGCTCGTTTGTAAAGCATTATTGAATCGAAATTATGAAAGACCAAGGGGGCTCTCGATAGACTCGAATGTGGAAACCCGCTGGATTTACCAGACGGGGAGAATCTAGGTCCTCCCATTGCAAGTGGTTATTTCTGGGCATGAACATCCCCACCTATTGAGTTGGGAGATCTCCAGGTTATGATACCCCTGTAGAACCCACCTAAGTTGATCTTAGGCTGTCGCAAAATCCCATGGGATCCGAAAAATCGACAGGCGCTTGGGGAAAGCCCGCTGCAGGGCGCGTTTTTCTTCCTGTTAGCTGGGGGGGCAATTATTCGTGGTGGTTAGAAATGCCGGAGAGCCATGTGCTGTGACTTCACGCGCGAACCTAATGCAAGCAAGATGAATAGAAAACGTCACGTATTTCAGCGAGGGAATGAGTGAAGCTTGATTTCATTGCGAAATACCACCAGAGAACCTGGTGATCCGCTCGTGAGGTAACTCAACTGTGCATGCCGTTGATCGACACCCTCAACTCTCGTGGGAACAAGACCCTGCTCTTATCAGAAAGCAGGCAAGTGCATATGTGAGGTTCAGTCATAGATATCTTGCTGAGTATTACATTCACGCGGTCGTCGCTGTTGCCATTGGCCGTGGGCAGGAGAACAGTTGACTCTGTCATGGTCGAGGGGGACGCAGAAAACCGCATAACAGTCTCTATAATGTAGGTACAATTCCTGGAAACCCATCTGAATGTAGTGCTGAAAACAAAATGCAATGGCCCCAAATCCGCTTTCCTATTGGGCATGGCAAGACCCTTGCTGCATGCAATTTCGAAACTCGGCTTTGCTTTCCAACAGCTCATGGATTAATATTTCTTTTCCAGCGACGAAGCTGTGGTTCTTGGGCTCGAGAGCCGCAAATAAAGCGTATTATCAGGCCACCAGAAAGTGTCCGTCAGGTGACTTTGTCTCAAAAGTGTAACGGTGAAGAACCATGCGGCGGCAGGGTAACCAAGTAGCGGCAGGGTAGTCTGGTTGCGGCAGGGATTCTTTTCAGGATATCTCTTTGTCCGCGCTAGTTTTGTACGACACGTGTACTAAACTCTCGTCACGTTCAGACTCCAGACTGACAAGCAGATATCGAGCGCAAGGATATTTAGTGTCAAGTTTCACCACGATCCGAGCGAGCTGTCCCCGATCTCAGATCTTAAATATAAAATTCCACGAGGCCTTACCACTAAATGGGTGGGTAACTAAATGTGGTAATTCTTGAGTACTTACCTCGCTGCTTATAACTAAATTAGCTTTAAACGTATACTCCTGAGGAAATAAAAAAACTTCAAAGGCGCGATGAGCCGAGCATGTCACTCTCAAACGAGGTGACCTATCACCGCTAGGTTGGAAAGTTCGGAGTAGCCGCGGTGCGGATCTCCATATAGGTGATATCTACGATTTAGGGTATTGATCCACGGTCAAGTGACTGGGAAACGTTGGACTCAAACTCACTGAGGGTCCGGAGACCCCAATGTGGCGGGAAGCCCTTGACCTGAAATTTGAAAGTATTAACACTTGCGTAACACAGCGTGTCAGGTTCCCAAAATTCAGACCTCACGCTGCAAAGCTCTGCAACGGTAAAGTAGATAGGCATAAGGGAAACATGGGGTGAATACCACTGGATAAAAAGCAGATTGTACAAATGCCATATTCCTCTGTACTATTGCAGAGCTCGAAATATTAATATTTTGACATGCGAGATATGTGCTAGCTAAAAGATCTAACTACCCCAAGTTAGGTATATTGGAAACAAAAAGGGCTGATGCATCATAGAACAGGCACCGGGTGATCATTCTAGGGTAACGTAACCTTTACCATTTGGAACAATAGCATGCCGCCGGTGCAGCATCCATGATGGATATGAATATGCAATTGAGATCACAACGATATCAAGACAGACCCGAATCCTTGCAAGAAATCACATTTGCAGAACTCGTTATGCACAAGCAAGACTCAATCATCTAGCCAGCTACCAATCACCGTGCTATTCAGGGCGGTATTCGAAAATTTTCAGCTGAGAAGTTTCCTTTAATCTATTGGAATCTTTTGACTGATGTTAGACCTTCTGGGCTATAACGTAGGTGTAAGCGTGGGGGTAGTACCTGCGTGGGTAGCAGTACCTAGTGGTTCCCGGTGCTCTCATTGTAATCTCCGGACGGAGGGTGAAAGACGGCAGTGCAAATTCGGTGCCTGGTGCTTAGAGAGGCCAGGAGGAAGACCTCACTTAGGCCAAGTTCTGCAATGATCACCATAAGAGTAATCGAAGAACTAATTTCGTTAAGGGAAAACCCAGACCTTCAGCTATGTCAAGCCAAGCACATAGCCAACTCTGCCCAGGTCTGGGCCAGTTGCGTACCTACGGCACTTGACGCTGGATATTGGGGTATGTGATTCGTAGCTCGGAAATTTCGAGGCTGCACTCTTGGCGTTAAGTGGTCGACGTAGTCGGGCTGGGTCAACTAAGAGATGTGACCAAATCTGCTCGAAGCAGTGTGCAGCCCACCAGACTATCCCAAGGTGACATTGGAAACTAGCCCGTATGGCAGGTGACCAATCGGCAGTCAGGCCTTGCCCTGGACCCGCGAGGTCGGCTATTGGACGAACCAACTACTCCCTCCGAGAGGTCGTACAGCCAATCTCACACTAACCAGACTACTAACTGGTACCTTTAATTGTCCAGTTGACCAGGGCGACATACCATGGCCACATGTACCATTCACGATACTACACCGGTCCCTGCAAACAGGTTCTATCAGTGCCACACGCAACTCAGTACCCTTATAGTCTGGCAGGCTGCCCCAGTTCGTGCCTGTCGGTACTGCCTAGTTTAGATAGTAGCATGCCCCAGCCTGCTAGCTCGTACCCTGGTGTTATTCGCTTAGCTTACGTAGCAGCCTACAGCAATGAAGATCATCACCTCTCTTGATGCAACTTTCAACATTATGCTACCCATCTAGTCCGACCGCATCTCAGAACTTAAGTCAGAACGTGTACTAGGCAGCCCGACACTGTATACGATACGTATTAAGCGAGCCATCCAGCGGACGCCTGTCGGCCCTATACACATCTTCCCAGGCTCTCGGTTAGTGTTTCTATATTGATGGTAAGTCTATTACCTACGCTTCACCAATCAGCTCGTATTTCTGATATCATGTATGTTTCTAGCATGGAGCTTGATCATCAAGCTCTAATTTTCTAGGCTGCAATCTGTAGGCCAACTTCCTGACTGCCTTGCTGCGACCCTAACCGGACGTTCTAGCCAGTGGTCAGGACCTGCCAGTATCATAATCTATACTTCTCACACGATTTCCGTTGATGGATTTCTCACTTATCCATCCCGAGCTAGATTAGATTGATAGAGCTTCAATTTCTGCTTCCAAACTCGTATCGATTCCAGCTGAGTATTGCCCTTTCATTATTCATAATTAATCCTTGATGAGCTTTCTGTGTGTCATTAGCTACTCCTTACATATCATTAAACATCAGTACTAATCTGTAATCTGTCTGGGGGAACAGTTTGGTATTGAGCCATACCTCAGCCGAGCCGATTGCGAATTAACCCAGATTCTCCTAAAGCCCATCATAATACGAGCGACCTACGTTTCCGAGACCCGGAAGTGACGCAAATTCACCCATGAGAGAAGAGTCAAGTCGATCAACCGGCATAAGGTTGGTTAATTCGTGATATCTTCCATACGGCCTTCAGCTGGTGTTGTATATCCGCAGGGAGTGTTGGATGTTCCAAGCCTATCAGCGATTGGCTATCTTTCAATATAAGGTTGGGTGGCGGTCTGGCTTTCGGCGTCCCGACACCAAACTAGTCTGGTTGCAACACGAAACACCAGTTCGGCACTAAGGTCTCGGATTTGCCACCTTGTTTGGAGAATTTCGCAAGCGCAGTAATTGGTAAGGAATTTTCTGATCTGGAAAGCATCGCATTGTTTGAACATTGCAAGCTCCAGCGCCCATCACTGAGGACCCGGAAATGCCAAAATTGAACCTGGATACGTTGATGACGGTCATAGTACCGGTGAACAAGACCCCCGGTAATTTCTCAGATATTCTTGCGGGAATGGCCAGGGGTCTTGTTCCCCAGTAAAACCGGCCTGTACTTGTAGGTGCGGCTCGAAATCACCTGGCTCTAAACTAAATATTAATAGACTGCGACGTGGGTCTACTTGCAAATGAGCTACTACCCAGTTGGGTAGTGCACAACGTCGACGTCGCGGTGCCAACCATCGCGTGTCTGATTGTTAACGTTAACTTAGGTGCGCCAAAGGCACGTGAAATAGAATACTAATTTACGACAGTCAGAGGGAACCAATCGCGCACATTAACAGCTGAGGACTAAAAGCTTCGGAAACCATGTTGCATATTGTCCCCAACGATTACGATATTGATACGCTCTTTGGTTACGCACACATTCATATGCCATACCTTATGACAACCCAATGGTCAAGAATCTACCCCACTTCGAATACAGCTACAAAAGATGTATTCCTACTGTGGGGGTTGGGAATGACCCAACCAGACGCTCCATCCGTTTTGTTGGCTCAAAGTTGATGATACAAGATTTGCTAATTATATGATGTCAACGCAGGTATAGAGCCTATATAGACTGATGGTGGTTAATCCCTTGCTGAGATTAATTGAAATTGGTCGGACCACTGGGTACGTCGTTCCTATCTATCCCCTTTCTTAGAATATAGCCGGTGGTGCTTCTGCATGTAGAACGTCCCACCTACCATAAAATATAGTGGCTGCTGCACACCATATACATCATACGATAATTATCAAGGGCACGCAAGAGCGGGGATCTCTGTCAATCCTTTGTCTAATAATAGAACCAACTAGACTCAAGGCCAGTTTTCCACAGTCTAATCAATTGCTTAGTGACTCGGGCATAGGAGCCCTCTCTGCTTCGGGGCCTGCAATGGTATGGGATACGTCAAGAACTGCTAAGGCGCCGGCTTTCATAACCTTATGCTTAGCCGCAAGAATCCGAAAACCCTGCGGGCAGTGGTTCCCTCTAAGACAATCCGCCCCCCTACAGCTGGTCAACTTGGAAGCAAACTCGAACCTACCTTATATGTATGGATAATCGGATCACATTAAGCACTGATTCGAACGGGGCTGGATATGCGGTTAGGTACTTATGTATCAAGGACTCGTATGCAACAAAACTCTGGTTCTGCAATACTACTCTAACTACCTAGTCTGGCTCGGAGCTCCATTTTGGACCAGGCCTGCCCTGGCCCACGTTAGGATTGCAGTGCAGCACAAGCATATTGACAGGGTAACTTTCGGTCATTGGGTACAAGGTTACTATTGGATGTGCTTGCTCTCGTTCATACCCGCATCCAAAGAGACATTGACAGTTGAATAATTCCATTCCAAAGACTTTACTGGCTGGATCTAGAAGGCGCAATTAATGAGGCCCGGGCAGACAGTCCGACAACTGCGAGCACACACAGCCGGCCTCCTAAATGTTACCTTGGCACACGGACTCTCATAAATTTGGCGAGCAACCTGCAGAGCACAGGAAAGGCGGCTTGCTGTGGGGTCAGGATCTCTAACATATGTGAGTTGGATACTTTCCCTTTACCGGACTGGCCAGCAACTAGATGATTTTGCTCACGCCGATGGGAATCTGCCTACCAGCTTTGGAGTCCAACTAGATGATACGAATATTTGGCCAGGGGCGTCGACTGACAGGAAGTTTTATACCGCCGGCGTATCCCAGTGAGTAGGCCTACACGAATGAAGGTCGTGCTAGCTTACGGACGTATCTAGGCTCATGGCTTGAGCCTCATTTTACCAAGGTGGGAAGTGAGTGACCAAGCACCAGGCATCTTCTATTATCACCTATCACATTCCACACCCCTGACCGTGCCTATCAGTTCCGAGGCCGGCCTATGGTTGATAATAGGTACTCTTCCCTTGAGGAGGGCAGCCGATCCTTAAGGTCACGGATGTGGAGTTCCCAAGGATCCAATCAGCAGTCTCGAGCCTTCCCACTTAAATCCAAACTGGGTCATCATATTAAGTCTCCAGGGTTTGGCACAATATAATGAATCAGGAACACTCAGTGCAATACCAAACTGAAGCGCCGAGGGACAGTGCCGAGGAACACCAACGGGCCCATATATTTGTACATGTGGCGCGTGAGGTCGCAGTCGAAAGCAGAATGCTGGAAACCACAATGTAAGCAGGAAACAAATTGAGGGCTGATAACCGAGTGGTGGCTACTGGTAGGGAGAAGCACGGCATATGGTTACTTACCAACAATGTACGAGCACAGGTACGATTGGCCTCATGCTGTGTTTCCTGATCCATCCTGGTAACAGGAGATTGCGGCATTTTTGTTCGTCAGTTGCGTGAGTTTCCCTCGCTGCAAGCAACTGACGCTCCAGGAATGGAGTCTCTATATGCTAAAACGATTGTGGGGCGCTAGGGCATTGGGAGACCTCTTAGTCGATTCTTGAGGAGAGTCCTGCTTCCACCATCGCAAACACCAATACATGTGCACGTGGAAACGCAGGGTATACTGGGTCCAGAAGTATGGTGCTGCGACAAGGCTACGAGATGGGGCTCATATGCATGCTCACCTTTGCTTTTGGTTCTAGGGTCGTGAAATTCTGTCAAGGATCCACTTCATCACCGTACTGGGGGCTGCGAATTTGCTGGTGAACTGGCCAGGTGTCGGAAATAACTAAGATCCAGCCAATGATGATCATGTCGAAATCCTCCTCTCAAGCGCTCATACACTCATATGTGGAGCTGTGGCCTGGGTCTCAAACGTATGCACAAGTGGCACACTTCTGTGGAAGAGAGCGTGATCATGATCATGAGATATAGGGTATGAGAGCTACGTATTCTTGTAACACTAGCGCTTAACGTTGCTAACGAGACAGAGGCCAGTAGACATCTCAATGTGGGTTGTCTACAGGTGTCAGGTGGCGTGAGTCTAATGAGAATGTTCAATTAACCTTCAAGCACGACATGAAACGGTCCTCAATCGACAAGGGACCTCGACAAGCGTGGTAAGTCCTCGATCATACCGTATAGTGACCAACGGAAGGCGCAGTGACACACCGTCAGTGCAACCTATCTACATATTCGGACGACCAATTGAATTTTCTATAAGCTGATCCTTCTTTGGTAACTTGGACTGTGATCGGGGGGCTCGCCCGAGCTCGATCGCGATAGGAAGGACTCACGTGATTATTGGCTCACTGTCAAGTCACTATACTTACTAAATTTACAACTGGGGGGAATCTCGTAATGTTACTGCAGATACGTATACGTATACGAAGGACTATGCGTTGTCGAAAGTCTCAGAGTAGGCGTCCAGGTTCTTCGACCGCTGCCCGAGCATGCATACTTATCTTCAGGTCTCATATGCGTAAATTACTCGACTAGAGAGCCCGAGAAATCATTTAAGAAGCTTGCAGAAATACACCTAGAAATATAAATTGCGAGTTCGCGTTTCAGAATGCTTTTCGTACATAGTACGAGGGTGCATACGTTTCGTTTCTTCACGTGCGTGTATATGCATGCACATAGTATGAATTTGTTTCACGTTCTGAGAACTACACGTGATATGAGAATTTATTCGCCCACAAGCTTATCGTTATCCTGCGTCGGGATATTTACGACGTCGAAACTTGATATCTGGACCCACAATACCCCACATTAAGTCTACATCAGCAGCAGGCTTCAAGACAATGATGAACATGAACCGGCGCATGGTATTTACTACTTTTGGTGCTGAATGGTTTCCTTTGAATTACTGAAATGAAATTACTGACCGTTCCTATCAATTCATCTATAGCTCTCTCGGGACGAGGAGAACCCAGACGATGTCGAAGTCTCCCGCGCAGACCAGGACCAGATCAATCAGTTCTCGACACTACATCAGAAGCAGACGTTATTGAAAGAGGAGCTTGAGAAGAAGCAGGTTTGCGACCCCCCATCACATCTCCACCAACCCACAACCCCACTACC
>Ga0307511_10005681_pt1 | contig 12645 bp, 15 predicted proteins | sample 13_EM_MG_FD_200266 | JGI IMG/M metagenome (GOLD analysis project Ga0307511, IMG submission 200266) | Populus trichocarpa ectomycorrhiza microbial communities from riparian zone in the Pacific Northwest, United States - 13_EM | ecosystem: Host-associated > Plants > Roots > Unclassified | place...
ATACCACTGTCTAGTTAACACGAAATCACTAGGGTAGCACAGCAAGGTCAAAACTACAGATGAAGCCAGAAGTCAGAAATTGTCACCTTAGAACTTTGTCAGCTTCATGTAGAATTGATTGATTAACAGCTATGGTGGCTGCTATGCTCACCTTCGACAATTCTCTCACTATTTGCATTACGCAATCATATCTATTATGATAACTTGGGGCCTTCGGATTGCTCATATCCAAAGGTTATTACATCAGGTTTTCTTCATGCAGTCGCCTTCTGCACTTAGTCTGCCAAGGCTTTAGCTACTGCAAAATCATACTATACATTAGACTCAACTAAGAATACTTTTCCCAACTGTATTACTAGGGACTTATACTATCTATTCTTGGTCACTGCTCAAGCCAGATAACCACAGTCTTATTCTGATACCAGAGTAACTTTCAGATGGTAAACTTGAAGTCATTCAGTTTATAACTTAGGTTTCTTAATTAATAGACCTGGCATCATATATCCGAGTTCTCTAGTGTCCACTGAAAGCCTACCTCATATACAAGTGGACCAGCTTCAACTACTTATGACTCTGCAGATGTGACTCCATAGATCTTCATTAAGGTCTTGTTTGAAAGCTGTTTCTGCATAGAAACTAATACACTAGGTGTGGTAGCCACCTTTGCCAACCAGGCATATTCTAGAACTTGCAGAAGTAGTTTTAACAACTTGAGCAACATATAACTCACCTAGTATAACTCTAATAACAGAATGGATTCCAGAAATGGATTTAGCATGCAAACCTACCCCTTAGAACAACTTGAAACGAAAGTTTCAGAGAACTTTTATTTTTGCTCAGATTTTCAATTGCCTCTTATAGTGGCACTGGACGCATTTTAGTATAAATAATGCTATGGCGGCTTGTTTTTTCTATTTCTCTTTAAGGAGATTTCAAGGTGACCCTAAATGGTTGGCAGTGGTAGATGAGGCTACTATGATAGGTTGGTAGGACTGTAAAGATTTGCTCTTCGCAACCATAATTACGGTAGCCTAATCGGGCTTAGTCTTGTGCAGCAATAATCTTGCGAAGTTGCTTACTACAGGAGTGTAGACCTAAACCATATTTTGAAAGTACCTCCCTTAATAACTGGAAAGTGTTGGCCAAGTTAGTAGAGGAGTTCTGTAAGGAACTCCACTCTACCAAAGTGGTTATAGGGTCTTAAGCATACCCACTATATCTTATACAAGATTCTAGTAGGTGGCTACGGGTTGTTGAGTGCAGGGTTGGTTGGGGAACAAGAAGTACAAGTCGACAAGAATATTACCAGTGTAGGTTGTGTATTTCTGAAGTAGTTAGACTCGACTGTCCTGAACGAGAACTATTCTATCTAAGGCCGTGGAATTCAGATCTTTAATAAATACTGAGTTCTTAAGGCAATAAGTCTATTTGGACTCATACTAGACAACAGTAAAGACTCATTGTGATGCTTAATCATAATGAATATATAATGGCTCATTTTAGACACGTTCTGTATCATGATTATGCCCAAGAAGGTAATAGAAACAAGGCTGCCAATGAGATAAACAAACAACAAGAAAACAGAATAAGCTACTGCCCAATTAGGCAGGCATAAGAGGAGATGGTGGTCAGCAAGCTGACGTGCATGGAACTAGCCCACAATGTTTCAGGAATATGACAGGTAATAATAAAGAAATATGCCGAGAAAACTACAAGAAAAAAACAACAAGACTAATGCCCATATGATCCTTCTTAAGACAAACATGTCCTAAACAGATAGCTGCCAAAATAGGCCAAAAACGTGCCTTGATATAACCCAATAAAATCCACCAGAACTGCTATACATCAGGAACGATTATTAAGAGCCCCAACGCCAGCACCAAGCGTCCAGACACCAGGGATTCCTGTAGGACACCAGGTGCACCCAGGGCGCCGCCAGCCTTCCGGCGCCATTCTGCCAGCGTCCGGCCACAGGCCGGAGGTTTCCCAGCGCGCCTGGCGATATCCGGACGCTGCCGCTCTAGGGCACGCATCCATAATTGTGAGTTTACCTTAGCTGGCGTTCCTGGCGTCCGATGCTACAAAGATAAACTAACATGGTTCCCGATGTAGCTAAAACACGTGTAGAGAAAACATATACTAGAAAACCAGTTCCTTACATCCTTCCCTTCTTAGAAAATCCTCCCCTAGAAAACAGATAGGAAAAATGAAAAATACAAGGAAAAATATAACAAGACAACGGTATCAAACCCTGCAATAACCTAGAGACATATCCACCCAATACACTACTTGTTCCTCCTTCCTAGATGCTTTTTTCACTGGTTACCAGTCTAGGCATGCAGGCTCCAATAATCCTTCACAGCTTTGGGGGTGAGACTTTCCTCTGGTTCCAGGGTATTTTGATTATCTCCCTACCCTTTCCACTTGACCCAGTACAAGACGACGCCATTCCTCTTGTTCCTTTCGTCTTTGACGATTCGTTCGCAGGCACATTTGTCACTTAGAGAGTCAGACTCTACAGGTCCTAGCTCCAGTAGAGATCTGGAGGTGAATTTGGTATCACTATTTTGATGCCAGGGGGCAAGGAGGGAGGTGTGGACCTTGACATGGCCGAACGGTACAAGGAGGCATTCGATCGTGTAATTGTCAGTGTCAGGGTATACGGCTAAGATAGGGTAGGGGCTAAGGATGATAGGTTCCAGTTTGTAGTATTGAGAATTCCTGCTTATTCCAGAATGGTGAATTTTGACTAAATCACCAATCTTGTACTCTAGGGACATCCTCCTCTTCTTGTTGGCCTACCTAGTCATCTCCACATGGCTGTTGTTCATCTTCCCCCATACTGCTGCCCACATGGCTTAAGTAAGACCATCTGGTCTAACTGTAGGGATGTTTGAGCCAACAGGGGTATCTTGGTAGGTGGGGGAGAATCTAAAAGGAATGGAGTGGGGAGTGCATCCTCTAGTGGCATCCACGGAATCTTTGATTGCCTCCTGTACGAGGGGACTTGCAGGGAGCCAACTACCACCATGTTCCAATTGCTTGGCCCTTAAGATGGTCAAAATTGCCTTATTGGCAATATCTGACTAACCATCAGATTCAGGGTGGTAGGAGGTAGAGAATGATTGGGAGATGGAGTTGATCTTGCAGAACCCTGACTACACTGCGGAATGGAAGAGTGTGTCATTGTCTATGACAATGTCCAGGGGGTATCCACAGTATGGGTATATATGAGACATGAATAAGCTGACTAGGGTATCTGCAGTATAGCCATCTGGTAGGGGTAGCAAAAGGGTATACATGGTCAACCTGCATACTATAGTCTATACATGGTCGTAGTGGACTTTCGTAGCGTGGTCTATGATATCAGGGAGGGCAAGAAAAGGCATGATGAGGTGGGTAAATGGCTTGCTAGGGATAGGTAGAGGGTGGAGGAGCCTATACCGCTTTTGAGTGGGGTTTTTTGCATGTTGACATACAGCGCATGTCCTACAGTATTTTCGCATGTCCCTAGTCATCTTAGGCCAGTATAAGTTGTTCATGAGCCCATATAGTGTCTTGCTAAAACCTGCATGACCAAGTGAGGTATGGAATTTGTCTGAGACGGTATTCTTGATTATGAAGTTGCAGTCAGTGGTGTTAGGCACACAAATTCGGACCTACTCATTGTAGGTGTAATATAGAATTCCGTGCACCTTAGAGTACCTATTGATAGGCCTGTTGATCTTTTGGACAAAATCTGGATCCTTTTGGAAACTACTTTTGAGCATGTGGTTCCAGTTGGCATATGCATGAAGGAGTTGGGGAATTTCGTTGGTAGGGAGGCCTTGGGACTGTGCAAGTTCCACGAGATTATTGTAACTGTTCTTGCCAACCCATTGCTAATGCAAATTGTCCTGACTGGCTGTTAAGACAATAGCCTCTGCAATATTGGTAGTGTTGAGCTTAGTAGCAGAATTGAAATGAAGGAAACCTTCCATGGTGAAGGGACCCTTCAACCAGTAGTACAGCATCATAATTGAGTGCATGGGGAAGTTGGGGTCTGGTGTTAGACAGGGGAAGGTATCAGAACCCTATGAGCTAGTAGAAGAAGCAGAGATTTTCCTAGTGGCAAGGAGGGTGACAGGGTATATGGAAGAGGAGGGGCTATCATCAATCTCGCTTCCAGAGTTCTGCTCTGAATCTGGTTCAATGGAAATTGCTCTACTCTTGCCTTTGTTCAACGGGGAATATTGAGAGGAGGAAAGGCTCGGGACAGTTTTGTGTGATAGGTCATATGGAGAGGTAGGGGTAGGGTCTCTTGAAGGAGAGGAATCCTTGCGTTCCTGGGATTCCTTTGCATGCTTTTCCTCCTCAAAGGATTCCTTATCTTGCCTATTGATTTTATTACAGGTAGTATAATGTCCTTTCCTAGTACAATATGCACACCAGTTATCTTTTGGTGCTCTTTTGCTGTTTAGGTGGGAGGAGTAGTGGGTATAGTAGATGCTGTCTCCACAAGATAGGTAGTACATGAGGGCGTATTGGGTTCTGAATGTGGCTGCCAGGATGGAGTCCTGGTTGTTGGGATCGTGCTTGGGTAATCTGAGGGATCTAGGCCTGAAGGAGGAGTTATTAGCCACAAGAGAGAACAAAGCCTCTGCTGCACTATTGTCAGGTGGCATTTGCATGATTGCTGGCCGGGCAGAGTTTTCCTTGTTGCCTCTATCCCTGTAGTATTGGTCAAGGATGGAGCCAGTGGGGGAGTTATCTCTTGAGGCAGCGGATTGGGACTTCTTTGTCTGGCTTCTGGTTATAGCTACAGAAGTGATAGAAGTGGGGTAAGATGTTATAGGGGGAAGTCGATGGAAGGAATCGTTTGGCGTGGTTTTTGGGAGACTAGGAATAACTTTGGAGCTACTAGAGAAGTCTTGAGGAGCTCTGAAGGTAGGTAGAGGCTATGGGGAGTCAATGGAGTGAGAAATCAAGTCTGATAAAGATGGGACAAGAGAAGGGTTTATAAATACTCTTGATAGAGCATCTGCTATTATGTTTTTGTTTCCTCCTATGTGCTGAATCTTGCACTGGAATTGATGGATAATCTGTTGCCACCTACCCTGTTTCCTAGTTAGGTCATATTGAGTGGGAAATGAGACCAGGGGTTTGTGGTCTGTAAGGATGATAAAACTGTATCCTGTAAGTTCGCTTCTGAAGTACTCCAATGTGTCCACAACAGCCAACAATTCCTTGTCAAATGTGGAATAAATTACTTGGGCTGGGTTGAACTTCCTAGAATGGAAGTCTGCTGGGATGATAGTTTGTAGAGTGGGTCCTTGACCAATCCATGCACCAGTGCCAATTAAAATCGCGTCTGCAACCAAATAGATTTGATCTGCATGGTGATAATTGAAAGGTCTGACTGCAGGATCAGCAGACAGGGCTGTCTTAGCATGATTAAAGGCCTTGCTGTCGGTAGGGTTCCAGTCCCAAGTGGCTATGGCACCAGCCATCTCGGTTAAGGGTGCTGCCATATCTGCTAGATGAGGAATTAGATGACCCAAGTAATTTACCATACCTATGTATTATTGTAACATTTTCCTATTTTGGGGTTGGGGCCAATCTAGGATTTTCTGAACAGATTCCTGTTAGGAGGAAATTCCTCTTTGGTTAATGACATGGCCTAATCACTGCAGCACGCCAGGCATGAACTAGGACTTCTCCTTGTTGGCACAGAACTTATTTTCTCTGAGCCTGTGAAGTACAGTTCTAACATAGTAGAAGTGCTACTTGTATGTCTTGCTAAAAATGAATATGTCATCAATATAAATGTATACACTGATTCCTAACTCGTGTTTGAACAGGTTATTCATGATGTTCTGGAAGGTGGCAAGAGCATTGCAGGCACCTTCCTGCATGACTCTGGTCCTCTAAGTTCGATATAGGGTAGAACATACAGTATACTTCTCATGTGGGGGATGAACCCTGATGGTGCATGTCCCAGGGGCTATATTAACTATATAGCGGATACTCCAACTATAAAATAGAGCTGCCGTATGTTCTATTGCCACAACGGAAATTATTTGGAACTCCGAATAATGCTTCTGCATGTAAAGTCCCTCCTAGACTTATCCACACCTTCAGGCTTTATTCTGCAAGAGAAGACGCAACTTTCCAAATAACGCTAAATCACTAGAGTAGCACAGGGAGGTCAAAACCACAGACAAAGTCAGACCTCAGAAATTGTCAACTTAGAACTTTGTAGACTTCATGTAGAATTAATTGCTTAACAGCTATGGTGGGTGCTATCCTCACCTTGGACAATTTTTTCACTATTTCTATTCCGCAGTTATGCATATTGTAATAACTCGCGGCCTTTGGATTGGGCATGTCCCAGAGTTGTCACATCAGCTTTTCTTCATGCAGTTGCCTTCTGCACTTAGTCTGCCAGTGTTTCAACTACTGCAGAGTCATCCTACACACTTGACTCAACTAAGAACACTTTTCCCAACTGTATCTCTAAGCGCTTACACTACCTATTCTTGGTTACTACTCAAGCAAGATAACTATAGTCTTATTCTGAGGCTAGAGTAACTTTCAGATAGTAAACTTAAAGTCATTCAGTTTCCAACTCAGAGTTCTTAATTAATAGATCCGGTATCATCCATCTGAGTTGTCTAGTGGCCATGGAGATCCTGTTTCGCATACATGTGAACTAGGTTCAACTGCACATAACTAGGCGGATGTGACTGCGTTAATCTCCATTAAGGTCTCATTTGAAAGTTCTTTCTACGTAGAATCTAATATACTAGGTCCGTATGGCACTTTTATTAACCATGCATATGTTAGAACCTACAGAAGTAGTTTTAACACCTTCAATAGCCCTTAACTTGTCCAGTATAGCTCTGATCCCAAAGCTAATCCTAGAAATGGATTACGCGTGCAAAACTACCCCTAAAACCAACTTGAACCGAAAGTTTCTGAGAACTTTTATTTTCGCTCAGATTTCCATTGCACCTTATAGTGTCACCGGATGCACTTTAGTCTAAATTACGCCAAGGTAGCTAGATTTTTTTATTTCTCTCTAAAGAGATTTAACGGTAACCCAAAACAGCTAGAGGCGACTAATAGAGCTAGTATGATATGTCGGTAGGACAGTAAAAATATACTCCATACAACCATGGTTACGTTTTCCCGATTGGGCTTAATCATGTCCCGCAATAAGCTTCCAAAGTTGCTTAACTTGTGGAGTGTTGACCTAATCCGCATTTGGTAACTAGCCCGCTTAGTACGTTCAGCATAACCAATCCTAGTTTGGGGTAACTTGGCAAGTTCAGGGTAACTGCCCCCATACAATTTTCGACTTAGAAATATTTTCTTCAGTCTCATAGTAAGAAACATTATCTGACTATAACTAGATCACTAGAATTCGGAATCACATGAAACTTGAACTGTAGCTCCAGCTACACATTCCTAGGTGGTTCCTGTTTATCTGAAATCAACACGCAATATTTCTATTGTTGAGCTGTACTGTAGCTAGAAGTATTACTACTACGAGTAATATTTTCTAGTCACGCGCAATACTTATTATTAAGTTTTCCTTAGACATATATTCCATATCCCTGGGTCGTTCTGTATAGTACAAGTACCCTTAGGTGGGCCGGTAGTCACCCTGTGACAGCGAGCAGGAAGTAGTTCGCAGTGCGAGCGCAATGTGAATGCTATAATTATTCTATCCAGAGGACAGCGGAATTGCCTGGTCTAAACACATGATAGAGGCCTATGAATGACGATACTAACTAACCAACTGCAAGGGGATATAAGGAAGTAATATCCATAACAGGAGAGGCAGTATGCATGTCAGCCTACATGTAAGACAGTTTGGGAATTAACAAACATAGTAAACCAGAGATGTGAGTATAGAGGTGCAGCATAAGCTACATATAAGACATACTGTAGGATACTCGAATTAGAAATAGATAGGTATAGTAAAGATAAGATATTGTAATAGAAATAACAAAGGTAATACGCTATAGATATGGGGAATATATGATGAAATAGCAACAGATAACGTCATTAGAGGGTACAGAATGTATGCCGCAACACTTGCTAACTGGACTGCTGGAGTCTCTGTCTTCTTCCTGATCATCCTCTTTGGGGTAGACAGTTTGATTTGGTACCCCATATTGTCTCCCGACTCTCTCGAGGGTTTTAGTGGGCTTATCACAATAGATTCCGAGACCTCGTCCAACATTTCCATTCTTTAGTATTGTACATCTAATTCCTGCATAGATCCATTAGCTGCTTCGTCCTGGATTACTGACCCTCTGTTGAGGAGTTAGCTAGTCCTTTCTACCATAGTGTCATCTATGACCTCAAAGGTTTCGTAGTCTCCTCTTCTATTGCTCTCGATGTTGGTGACTGCTAACTCAAAGGAGCCTTCATTCGAGAATTCCTTGCATTGCCTAGCAGAAGTAGACGCTACTATCGCAAGAGCGACCTTACCTCTAAGCTCTTGGAACTTAGGTATCGCCAGCCAATTCGTAACATTCTCCAAAGTGAGCTGGTATCTCACCTTGAGATCTCCTTCTCAATCAGATTCGAGCAGTAATTTGGTACTGCCCTTGTCCCAGTCTTTAACTGGGCTAAAGAGAACACAACTAAAGTGTGGTGCCATGTCGAAATTCATCAACAAGACCCAATCTCAGAATAAAATTATTCTACTAGAGTGAGAGCTGGTGGTTAGTAGATTAGAACAGGGATAAATGTAAGGTTCTGGATTATGTAGCAACGGTTGCTATGTAGTAGCCAGAGGCTTGTTGAAACTATTGAGGCAGTTGTGCGGCTGAGCTGTAAAAACTGATGGAAACTCAGAGAATTGGTATGGGTGGACCGGACCAATGTAAATTGTGGCTGTTGCCACGTAGGTTTGCTAGCGGAAAATCGCCCACATTTGAGCCGAAAGGTTTAGATATTTTACCTTCAGGAGGATTTTGTAGTTTCGCAAATGGGGATAAATACAATAGATCAAGTTGCCCGTAAGAGCGCGTTGAGTAAAACATACCTGAAGTCGATGTCGGGGTGGTCCTGGTTGTTGATTTCTCGAAGTAGCTCAGTCCTTGGAAGTTGATGTCGGTGCAAATCACAATGTGGAGTGGTACTGAAATGCGTAGAGTGGGAAAAGTTATACACACCTGTTTTACAGCGGCCATGTGTCGAGAAAAGGGCACTAGCCGTCTGTCGCTAGCTAGTTAGAGTGATTTGAAAGTTGCAATCCGAGCCGTTCGTACGCTTTCGGATTTCTACCTGATTGCTCAATATCGAAGGCATACTCTAGAGACAATCAAATACATTTTCCAGTACTTGCAGGACTTCCACAAGTATAGACATGTTTTTGGGGAATTTCGGGTATCAAAGGCGAACCACAAGAGGTCAAAAGGAGCGTCTAAGGATCTGGCTATGTCTCAGGCTCGACAATCTATAATTTCGAACTATTTATAACTTACACCAACACAGAAGGCAAACGTGGGATCCGCCAATAGATAGGAACAACAAGACTTGCTGAAGGAAATCCTAAGACAGTCGACGTTTAACTACTCGAAGTTATACTTACTAACACATTACGCACAACAAATTGTCCAGCTCGATTCAATGCCACAGTATTCAATGAAGATTACGGAGGCCCTTCACAAGCCATTAAAAGACGCCTATCGCCAGTCGAATAGGGTGGATGCCACTCCACAAATTTTAGATAGTCACAATAGGGAGAGCACATGCGGAATGCTAGAGTGGAATTTGTGTATGTGGGGGAAAGAGTTAAATTTTGGATTTGATATAAAGGATCTGGTGGCAGTGTTGGAGAAGGATATGCAGAATTCGAAAAAAAAAATGGAAAGCCCGGTGTTCGAAGATTGGCAGAAGCTATAAGGGGGATTTTCGGAGCCACTGATCATGCTCGGGAGAATTCTGAGGATCCTGAACTTGGTAACAAAGTTCCAGGAATATTTGAGGTTGAATGGGAATTCAGAAGGAAGGGGGCAGGACATGCAGGAGATAGGAAGATACCGAGGGGAATACTTCAACAGGGTTGGGATACCTGTTCCACATATTCAGGGGGATGAGATAGATATCTACCACGTGCGCTGGACTGGAGGCAAGGAGTTCAGAAAGATGGGAGATACACGTGCAGATTGGGTTTAGGTGTGGTGGAGAGCCAAATGTGAAGAAGGTAATAGCAAACTCGATGGGAGGACGTTAGGAATACTACAGGTGCTTTTCAGAGTATTGGATGGGATACAGAGTGTATACAAGAGCGCTTTCGTGAGGTTACAGTGGGTCAAGGGTTCACGGAAACCTAATAGCGAAGAAGAGATGTCACAGGTGGAATGGATAGATAGGGAGAGGGGTGTACGCTTTATCAGGATTTCAGATATGGAGGGAATGGCGCATTTGATACCTTTAGAGAAAGATAAAGTCTGGTTGGTGAACAATAGGATAGATTTCAATGCATGAAATGAATTGGATGAGCAGAGTTAAATCAGGTGGGGAAATAGGATTAAGAATATAGGGAAAAACTGAACGTACCCAAGAGAAAGAGGTTATACCAAGAGCTAAGCGTACAAAGGATGAGTTCTAGTGCACATGATTGGTAACCTTATGAGGATATATGTGATGGCAAAACATGGTAGGCCAATGGCAAGGTTGTAAGAGGCTTGTAGTGGTTGGTGAGCGTACAGCCATGGAAGGTGAGAGAAATGGTGCTGAAGCACTCAAATAGTTATAAGGTTGGAGAGAAATATGGAGTTGTAGAACATAGGGCGCCAGGACGACATGAGCTATGGGGCGCACGGGGTGAGAGCCTTGGTGAGGTAGTATTAAAGGTGCTGGCTGGTGGGGTTATGCGAGAGAAAATTCATTCCTGATGGATTTGAGCTTCATCTCCAGCACCTTTAGAATTTGGGCTTTCCTAGAGCTCCTCAAGCTCCTGAAGCGCTCATGAAACCTCTATGATGTGTCCATGAAGTAAGATTTTCTTGTTCCTGATGCAAGCGGATTTCTAAGTCTCATGTAGCTTTACTTCATTCGAGTCTGCTCCTACACTCAAGGTATAACTTCGTATATATATCCGCTTCCCTTCATACTATATCTTTAAAGTATTTAAGTTGTTTACAGCTTGCTTATGACAATATAAGGGAATATAGGCGAAGAAGACTAGTCTTGTTCCAAACACAATATAAGGACCTATGTAAGGAACTGGTTTTCTAATATATGTTTTCTCTACACGTGTTTTAGCTATGGCAGTTTTGGTGGATTTTATTGGGTTATATCAAGGCACGTTTTTGGCCTATTTTGGCAGCTACCTGTTTAGGACATGTTTGTATTAGGAAGGATCATATGGGGATTATTCTTGTTGTTTTTTCCTTGTAGTTTTCTCGTCATATTTCTTTATTATTACCTGTTATATTCCTGAATCATTCTGGGTTAGTTCCATGCACGTCAGCTTGTTGACCTCCATCTCCTATTATGTCTGTCTAATTGGGCAGTAGCTTATTCTGTTTTCTTGTTGTTTGTTTATCTTGTTGGCAGCCTTGTTTCTGTTACCTTCTTAGGCATTATCATGACACGGTACGTGTCTATAATGAGCCATCATGTATTCATTATGATCAGGCATCATAATGAGTCATTACTGTTGTCTAGTATAAGTCCAAATAGACTCATTACCTTACGAACTCAGTATCTATTAAAGATCTGAATTCCACGGCCTTAGATAGGACAGTTCTCGTTCAGCACAGTCTAGTCTAGCTACTGCAGAAATACACAATCTACAGTGGTAATATTCTTGTCCACTTGTACCTCTTGATCCCCAACCAACCCTACACTTAACAACCCTTAGCCATCTACTATAATCCTGTATCGCACCCAGTGGGCGTGCTTAAGACCTTATAACCATGTTGGTAGAGCCGAGTTCCTTACAGAACTCCTCTACTAACCTGGCCAACACTCATAAACTACTGGCCGTATTAATCTAAGATAGCAAGCTGGAATTTGAGCCACAATGGGCTGAGATTACCAAATTAATTGATACATTATTTACTTCGGCAAAGACAATCACAGATTAATAAGCTGCCCACCAAATTATCTATAATGGTGTGAAGGCAAGCTATAATGAAATCAGTTCCTTTCCTCCACAGGTCAAAGACGAAGTCACTGCTTTGAAAAGTAAAGCAGCTGGCCAAAAAGAAGCAGTCGAAACACTTACTGATAAAATTACAGCTGCACTGGCAATCTAGTAGGAGGATTTAATTAAGAAGCATGGTGAGGAAAATGATAAGATCATTATGGAAGGGCAGGCAGAGTTTAATCAAGATAAGATGGACTTGTAGTGCCTTCATGACTGAAGTTAGAAGCCTATCAAACAAGAGCAGGATGATTAGTTGAAGATTTGTAAAAACAATCAGGAGTCAATCAAGACTCTAGACCGAACTACAACTACTATTAAATGCAAGCAAAAAGACTTTGGGAATATGTCTAGCAAGGGCAAGGCTGGAATCTCAGCAGATATTGAAGAAGAGATTTGAAGGCACCAAACCCCTCCTCCACTTCGCGATGGACTAGGTAGAGTACTAGGCGGAACCATTCCACCACCTCCAACATCACCTCTACCTCCAC
>Ga0307511_10005683_pt1 | contig 12643 bp, 8 predicted proteins | sample 13_EM_MG_FD_200266 | JGI IMG/M metagenome (GOLD analysis project Ga0307511, IMG submission 200266) | Populus trichocarpa ectomycorrhiza microbial communities from riparian zone in the Pacific Northwest, United States - 13_EM | ecosystem: Host-associated > Plants > Roots > Unclassified | place...
CCACTGGCTTGTAGCAGGATTCTTGAATGCATTATTTACACTTAGGGGGTCAAATGGAGAGTTGTACAAGTTAGCGCATGTGACAATGCTGGAGTGGGCTGGAAATCCGACGCCTCACGGCCCCGATGGGATGTCAGAGGTGAAAGAATACTTGCACAGGGGAGGGCAAACGGTGGTATGGCTACGTGCGATTGAGGGGGCAGTACATTTGATACCACTGGAGCCAGAACGAAATTTCATAGTGAATAACAGAGTAGATTACCATGTATGGAATGAAATGAATGATGTATAGTAGAACTAATTAAATGGAAGGGTGCGGCAGAAAGAAAAAGAGACGTGAGAAGTATGTAATCAGACTCGTGAGCTAGAGAGACAAGTGAGAGACTGAAGAAATGGGAATGTGAGTGGGATAAGATACGCAAGTACATGGCATGAGCTACAAAGACGAGTAATTGGCAGTTGGGAACGCACATGGAACGCAACTAGTAGGAATAAGATTGGTAGCGCATGCAATGTGTATAAGACAGGAAATTGTTGTAACGCCAGGTGGAGAGTTGTAACGTAGATTTTTTTTTGCTGATGCTGATCCTGATACTGACTTCACATGTATGATACATCAAGTACAATATATATTGAGGCTCACAAGGCATTTGAGGCAACAATTCAGTCAAATTAACTTTTAGTCCATACATACTGCAATTCCTACCTTCTATTTTTCACCACCACTTATATCAATTCTCACTCAAAGGCATTACTTGCAGATTGCTACTAAGCATATATTAAAGTTCTAGTTTTAATTTGCATCTATTTACATTATAGTTCAATTTTTGAAGAAATAAATACATGCCTACCGGATACCGGTAGTGAGTCGGATCCCTGTAGTATGCCGGATCCCGGTAGTGCGCCCGATCCCGGTAGTACGCTGGATCCCAGTAGTGCGCCAGATTCCGGTAGTGCGCCGGATCCCGGTAGTGCACCGGATCCCGGTAGTGCGCCAGATCCCGGTAGTGGGCCGGATCCCGGTAGTGTGCCGGATTCCGGTAGTGCGCCGGATCCATGTCAAATATGTTCTGGGTCAGAACATATATACTACTTGTTGTTCTCATGCTAGGCCCATTTATTTGGTTGTGCCCATAAATCGGTGCTTGTTTCGAGTTGACTGCTCGGGTGATAGCTTAAATTTATTATTTCGTTATATTTAGGTAGATTCCGCGAGACTAAACTTATTTCCCAATTACTAGGCCACTGATATCCTGCCAAGCCTCTCTGTATCTGGCGCTCGCAGTCACTATGAGTTCGGTACTTTTTACTCAAACAAAGTTTTATATGTAATAGCCCTCCAAGTACGAGGCTTAGTTAAAAGGAATCATAAAAGGACCCATCCGGTTGACCTTACACCTTTGAGATTCCAGTCATTCCCATACTTACAGAACTTTTCCTACCATAGACACCCCCCACTTTAAAATGCTACATGACCTTCTTTGACCTTCCCCTGGCTCCGAATACAATGATCCCGTAATCATGAATGACTGGGTTGTATCTGCCACAGCTCTGTAACAACTCCACCAGCCTAATAACGAAGTCGAGACCCTATCAAGCCATATGGTCTTGGTCCTGGCATATCGTACTGCCGAAAGGGTGGAAAAGCTCCGAGCTACTCCTGATCTTGCATAACCAGAGCTTGATGCCGTGAATTTGATCCAGTTCCTTCTTCCGTGGAAGACTTCCCAGCTCCCAATTCGAATGGCATATGTAACGTTCCTCCAAATAATGGAGGAGAGGGACAGAAAGTGTTGTGTAAGGAACTGGTTTTCTAGTATATGATTTCCCAACACGTGTTTTATCTATGGCAGTTTTGGTGGATTTTATTAGGTTATTTCAAGGTACGTTTTCAGTCTATTTATGTTGCTCTCTATTTAGGATATGTTTGAATTAGGAAGGATTATATTAGAATTAGTCTTGTTGTTTTTCCTTGTAGTTTTCTTGTCATATTTCTCTATTATTACCTGTCATATTCCTGTATCATTCTGGGTTAGTCTTATGTATGTTAGCTTACTGACTACTATCTCCTGTTATACTTACCTAATTGGGCAGTAGCTTATTCTGTTTTCTTGTTGGTTTTCTTATCTCGTTGGCAGCCTTCTTTCTATTACCTTGTTAGACATCATCATGATACTGGACGTGTCTATAATGAGCCATCATATATTCATTATGATCTGGTATCATAATAAGTCTTTACTGTTGCCTAATATGAGTCCAAATAGACTTATTACCTTAGAAATTCAGTATCTATTAAAGATCTGAATTCCATGGCCTTAGATAGTATAGTTCTCGTTCCGCACAGTCTAGTCTAGCTATCTCAGAAATACACAAGCTACACTGGTAATATTCTTGTCTCCATACACCTCTTGATCCCCCAACTAACCCTACACTCAACAAAACTCTTAGCCACCTACTATTATCCTGTATAGGGGAAAGTGGGCGTCCTCAAGACCCTATAACCACGTTGGTAGAGCCGAGTTCCTTATATAACTCCTCTATTAAATTGGCCCACACTTACACGTTGTGAGTAATGTAGAAGGCTTGACCTTGTGGACCTCTTTGATGCGGTGGTACTATCAAAAGTTGAACAATTGCTATAGTTGCATGTTATTGTCATGGGCCAGCCAGAGATAGGTGTGTTTCCTTGCAAATGCCTGCTAGCTCTCTTGATACTGACTATTAGGAACAGGCAAATCATTCCTGTTGTCGTATATTCTGGTCCATTGACTTCTTAATTGCCTGGCGACGATTTTCCATTAGGAGAGGGAAGTCAACTATTATTTTTTCAACCATGATGGCGTCAGTCTTATTCCAGTGGGAACTGCACATTCCGCCAATGGAGATCACCACGTTTGGGCACTGATTGATATGAAACCCAATCCATCATTATGGTCCTATACCTCCTGGCTAATTATCTAAGCGTCCTCACCACAAGTGGAGAACTATAAGAAGTTCAGGAAACATGGAGAAGCAGACTTGATCTATATGGATGTCTGGTCTTGGTGGGAGGTTCGGGCAGCCCAGTATGTTTATCCCTGCCTCTGCACCCTAATCCAGCTGACTAACACATGGGATGGACATAGTTATCTCACCCACCCCCATGCTGGCATCGAAGTAGAATATCACCTCTACGAGCTGTTACTTAAATTTGGCTCTACTTCTTGCATTGCTTTGAATACCTTCCACCCATCCCGATTTGGAACCCCAGGATACCACATAGGTTGGCAGGAAACCCTCGGCACTATGAAAACATATGAGCGCGAGGTCGATATGAGAATTACCGAACTGGTGCTTTCAAATCTAAATGGATTCACTACCTCGGAATGGGATGTTGATCCGCACGCAATTATCATCAGCCGGCCACAAGCCTTAAATAAAAATGACCCCAGACCGCATTGTTCGATTTGATACACGCTCGCCCTTGCATCAGCCTACATTGGACATAGTTAAGGTCGGTCAGGCGGTTGGCAGGTCGGATGTAACTGAGTGGATGAAAATAAAACATAATAAAAAGGTCGTATGTACAAGAGCTGCGGATTATGTTTAACTGGTTTAGGGAGTACCCACAGACTGCCAGGTCTGCCGAGTGGATTTTTGAAGGGGTAATTCATGCGCGGCTATCTCACCCCACAATGATGATTCACTTGAGCACAATTGATAGGGGCGAGGTGGGGCCTGAGGGGTTCAGCATGGTGACTACGGGTGCTGGGGAGACGTTTATAAGCCTAGCGGCGCTAGGGAACATGCTTCGAGAGACGAAAGGATCACAGAACATTGCTGTATCGGCAATGGGGAAGTACTTCCGTCCTTCGTTCGGCAACCTAAGTGACATTGATGGGCTCTTCATTCTTGCCTCCGACACAGGACCCTTCCCTAGGGGCACAATCGTGCTCGTACAAATCACACTCCAAGAAGAACATCCAATCAAGATATCTGCGCTAGAAAAACTATTGGCAGCGTTACCTTCGAATACGTTCACAAAGGTGGATCCCGTTGTTCATGGTCCCTCGGACGCATAGTGCGTTTCCGCTGCAGCGATTTGTCCCAGCGGACCGAGAGAGCAGGAAAAGTTGTGCAGATACACGGAAGTGGGAGGAGAAGACCGTCCAGATGGCCTGTTATGTTACTGACAAGGAAGTTTGGGATGGGGCGGGAACCTTGGGCATTGATGGCCTGGCGACGACAAAAGCTAGAGAGCTGTTGGCCAAGGTGGTGGCGGGTGTGGGGTACGTCTAGAAGTTCGGTAGTGGGGCCCGGACAAGGCACCATGTTGTTTTCGATGGCTGCCTTGTCCAGGCAGCAACGCTTGACCCCCATTCCAAGGACGCTCTTCGTGCATCAAGAAGTATTGAAGACTGCTGATGAAGGATAGAGTGTTACTTGTTCCCTGTGTCTATATATACGCTGTGAGCGGCTGCATGGAACTTGGGGCGATAGGTGCGAACTTCCAGCATCGATTGAAGCTTTGTACTCCATCTGAAATTCTCCATGAATGATAACAATATATTTTCAGCTTCACAAAGGTCTGGGGCCTAGGTTAGGAGGGGGCATGTAGGAATTCATGTGACGGACAATCTCCCACATGGGCAGATTCTATTTTGTAAATCAGCTGGTAGATATACAATGATTTGAAACGATTCGGGGTTCGGGAATCAGCTTGGCGTTACCCACGTATAGGGTCGCAAACATGCTCCCTGTTACCCTGCGCTCTGCGCTGTGGTAATGTCGACGGCATCATTCGAGTTCTGCAGGCTAGTTCTGAACTTTTCGTGGGTTAATCCCCGACGGCCCAAAAGCAGAGATGCTTCTCCCAAAACCTACAATAGTGTTAATATTAACGGTGTGGAATAAACTTGGGTATGATTGCCTGGTTTATTTCCCAATCACTCTAGTATTATTCTGTAAGCACTGCCCTACCATAGCAAAACCCACCCACAGGAAGCCCTAGCCGCTAGCGGCCTGAACTATATCTAGCCCCACTTTAGGACAAACTAAAAGGCTTTCAAGTGGGCTTTTGCGCAAGTGGAAATTCAGCACCCAAGAATCGGCCCTTGAGATCTTAACCATGCATATTTTTGTTTTTTTGTCAACGTAATTAGACAATTCGAGTAGGGTTCTCAGGGGAGCGTATGCGCAGCTGCACTAGGGGTGCGTGCTACTGCGCGCAGTTAATACAACATATGGAATTAGTTAGTTAAGTTTTTTTATTGGTAGGTAATACGTTGCCCATATGCATTTCGTGCACATTCGGGGATGGGGTGGGGTGGGGTTACCCTGAGCTCGGCCCTATACTGTGGTATGTAATCATGACACCAGCCATCTACGTCATCACGGGCTAATGCTCATCGTCAGGTAGCCGTAGATGTGTCATGCTATGTTTTAACTAACTATTGAGTCGCTGAGCGTCTAGCCAAACCTGGTCACGTTTTGTCCTAGCGGTTACACTCTCTAATAGGTTCTGCCCCTTTCTTGTTTCCCATTACGTTGGGTATGCTACCTATAGAACAGTGACGCCGGTGTCTCGGTTCATAATTACTCCATCAATGTCAATGCCACCAACTCCAGGGCTTCTCTTGCGCTCATGAGGGCGGAAGCACATGTAACGCAAGCCACCACCGGTATCACTCTAAAGGATTTTTTTCAAGTTCCGATATTCCTTTTCCTAGATTGTGCTCTTGCCGCCCTCTTTGAAGTGGGGAACGCCCGAAATCCACCTGGCCATGTCTGTACAACGAGCGCGCTCGATATGGACCAGGGAGTAAAATTAATTTAAATCGATCTCAGGTGCCCGCTAATATTTGCCACTGGAATGTTGCATACGTTAGCCTCGTACCTTGCTCTTCAAGCTGATGAGTCGCGGGAGAATTCAATGTCGTCAGCGTATTCGTACTAATCAAGTGTTTCACCGTGTGTGCGTACTTTCGCACACAACTGAAACATAGCTATAGAGCTGGGTATGGTGATCAACATTACCTAGACTTCAAGTCGGGGGGGGGGGGCACAATTGAAGAGTGGCACCTGCGACCTTTAGCTATTTGTTACATCGAGATAAACCACATTGCGTAAAAGTTCGCCAGTAAAACCTACATGTAGGTAGGCCCCCCCCATGCGAATGAGACTTTCAAGGCGCAAGGAAAATGAGAAAATATGCGCATTAGTTCGTCACAACCTGGGTTTGCGTTCTATGCTCAAGACCTGAATTTCACTCGCAATCTTCGACGGTATGTATATTGCATTACAATATTGTCACCACATAGCTACAGTAGACCCGTGTCTCGATATGACAATCGGTGGAGGGCATATAATTTTATATTAAAATACCATACAAATAGTAAAACAGCCTGACATCTAGAATCGCGATCGGGCAGAAATAGCTACACGCTCAACGGAACAGAAACTTGAGTAGCCAAGTAAGGGAGGACATGGGAATTGAGAAAGGAGGTAATTCTTGTTGGTACAGTATTTCTTGCAGCGTTCTGGAGGTCTTTGAATTTGGCGGTTGCCTCATGCGGGGTTGCTTATTTATACCTTTAAGTTAACGCTTATAAGAATTATCCCGATTAGAATAATTTGTTAGGTTATAAAGATGTAATAACCAGACTAAGATGTAATCATCAGATTCTTGTTCAAAACGAGGAGCCGCCCGCTTTAGATAGGTCCTTATGAATAGAGGCTGGTGGTGCAAATGCCAAGCCCTGATAGGCTTGCCTAATTCGGAATCGACTACCCGTTTTGGAACTTTTGTGGAACATAGAAGCAAAATCCATTCAGACAAATATACTATTATATCGAGGGTCTACTGTATAGTCATGTGTAATCCGTGCAGGCCTAGGCAGTAAGCATGCCGATAATATAGTCACTAATCATGTAAAGTCCTATGTGCTCCCGGCTCCTACTCCAGGGCCCGATACAGAAGAACCTCTATACACAATTGCATACCTCAGGCCTGCTAAATTTTATGCCAACCCACTGTGCCGCTCACGGGCAATTTAAATAATTCCTTGATTTGGTGTATAACATACTTGGATTGATAAATCTTTACGAGTACTGGTTTACAAAATAAAGAAAAGAATTAATAAAGGTATGTCTAGCTGGACCTCTGCAATAGATCCATATATTTCCAAGTCGATTTCTCCTCTAACAGTGCAACTTGTGTTCATTCAGCTAGAACTATAGTTCTAAGAAGTTACCACCGCCATGGTCGTTTGACACTTTCACATTCAATAAATTGATCATTCTCCAAGCATCGCCAGAAATACGAGTAGTTGTAGATGCCTAGCGAGCAACAGTGGCTAATGTTATTGCGGTTTGCCTAGCAGTCGGAGCATCTGGAATATCATTCTCCAGGCCTATAAGGTCGGTAGCTGGTGAGAGGTCTTTAGTTGGACAAAGGTTAAATACGCCAGGTTTGGATGGAGTTCAGGCTGTGGTTTTTGTTCTCTCCCCTACCCTCCGGTCGGGTTTCCAGCTGATTCATCATGCTATCGGGGCCGCATATGAGTATCACAGTATTAAAAAAAGTGAAAGAAAAATATCACAACTGCAAAAAATATAACATCTCTTAAAGCGTTTTGCCATTTGGTCCTGATCCGCCTGTCTACGATACTGTAAAACAAAATCTAACGGTTGCATAGGTCTAGAACCTGCTTCGATTTGGTTTAGAATTGTGGAATTGAAGGTACCGTAGAAATCCGCATACAAGAAAGCACCTGCGATTAAGGATGCAGTGACTTGCGCCTGGCCGGATCCCATAAGTAGGAAACAGTGGGATTTTATCTAATGTAAAAAGGAATTGTGCTATAAGATGTAGATAACAGATATTATCATTGTTCTAAACTTCACTGAATTCCATACAGCGCATTAATATCCAGCACAAGGTGGCCGGACCTGATTGCCGAGTCATAAGGCCCTCATGTATAAGAACCTCGGTACATTCAAGCCCCCCGTAGATAAGAAATTAATTTCAAATGCCTACTGCATAGGAAGCGTTGTAGGTTTCTACAATAGTGATGAACTCAGCATTCTCCTCTCCATTCCATACCTTATAAGTGATGAAGATGATGAGTTGTTACCGACATCAGCATGTTCTTCATTGAAGGACCTGAGGTAATTTTCCTGGAATTCTCCCCTTATTCTATGTCTGCCGTCTCCCTCTGGCTAAAAGGAAGGGTACGTGATGTAGATAGGGTCGCTTAAAAATAATTTCGTAGGGAGTTTTGAGTGTAGCAGAATGTTTTGTTCGATTGACACTTACCAAATTGAGTAATTATATTAGTTGCCCGCGAGCGGCCCAGAACATATACAGCGTAGGAAAACACTTGTTCCGCATCGGTAAACATCGCCGGACTAGCCTCCATCCACTGCTTGGTTAAACTGTTAGCACTTACTAGGTTTGGGGCCGGGAAATCGCTATGTATGCAAGTTAGAGAGGTATTCATTTATCACCATAGTCCCGAGCTCGGGACCGGCCATTCTAAAGTTCTTCTGTATCTAGAATAGTGTTTCGGTTGTAGATTATCTATGTATCAATATCGATCTACCGATAGCCATTCAAGGCAGTAAAATTGAAGCTGGTGGGCTAGTAGCTGGGCGCACGGCCTACTTACTTAGTATACCTACTTTCTAGGATGTACAGTATGGAAAACCACATTTGAACCACAACGTATAAGAAAATCTGTGCTAAGTGTGCACTAGAATGATTCTTTGCAAAAGGGAATTGAACAATTGGATACCGGCATTTCCCCCAGCTGTCGCAGTTCGCACGCCCATAGCAATATAGGTGCACACCGAAACCACTTGTATGGCAGGCCCTTTTCAATGATCCATACCTATGCTTCTCCGTAGTTCAAATGAGATGGTGCCGGATCCAAAAATTAAGGTTCTGCATCTAGCTATTGGTAATTTCATTCACAACCCGAGTGGCGACTACTTAGTATACATAGTCCACCAATACGCATGCAATACGGAAGACATAGGGAACAAGAAGACCTCGCCACCCCAGCATGTACGTACTTCCCCAGCCAAGGCATAACCGAAAAGCAATTTACAGGTAGTGCAGGATGTGGAGGAATTCCAACGATGACTATTGATAGGCCTGCTCGTACCTGCATGTAGCCCCTATCAAGGGGCATGAGGCGGGGCGACCCGTGGAGACCAGATCTAGATCTACAGGGTTGTATACAATCTCGTGGGCGAAAGCCCTTGAGCATCCCTGTTTTGAGGGCTCAAGCGCGCCAGAATATGCGGTAATATTCAGTCATAGGGTCTCGAATCATCCTGGTGAAAGACTCTCAGATACATATATTACGGCTTAAACCATAAGCATAGTCCTGCAACTGGGGTTAAGGTATTGGACTTCGAACTCGAATAAACTTACCAGTTGATGGTATACAGGTGCAATCACCAGTTCTGATATCGTTTGAAAGGAACATATATATAGTGGAAACGATATCAATAGCGGGGTTGGATAGTCTAGCGGGGTTGGATAGTCCACCGGGCTTGCTGTGATGTGCTGCCCCGTCATAGGCTAGCTAGATAGCTTGAATATGACTCCTGATCTACTAAAAATAGAGACCAAGCTGTTGCACGTCTCTCCATGTCTCACCTTACCATTGATACTCTCGAGCTAGCGGGGGTGTACCAGGGCTTTCGCCCATGAAATGTATATATGAATCTTACCCCCATTGTTAGAAAGCCTTCATAACGAAATTCCCTACGCAGAGAAAGCACATACGGTGCGGTGCGTACAAAACCAACATAAAATTCCTATATATATATAACAGACATTACCCAAGCCTCACGGTAATGGGCTTCACTTACGACCCAAAAGCGCCAGAGTTCAAATTCAACATGACCTTTACATTGAACGCTACTGTGACGCCCTCCCTACCAACTCCCGTGCAGCAGACTTTATCGTCCGGCCCGGGGCCCAGCCCGTGCCCCCACTGGGCTCAGAATATTGAGACACAGAACGCCAAAATCTCAGAAGCGCTATGTCAGGCAGTTGACGAACCATCACATGAAGCTACACGCACAAGTCACTTCTCAACAGACAATAACGAAGAAAAACCTGCAACACGTCCTGTTATAGCTTGCAGCACCGCATGGCTGCGAGCCCAGCAATGCGAGGCAGTCAGGGGGCCGGAGACCCACACCCCAAAGGCGATTGGGGGCAAGGCCACACGCAACATGGGATCCGGACTCCCCATGGCCACGAGACAACTGCGATACCGATTTCCAAGACCCCAAGGCCGCTATGACAACAGACCACAAGCACAACCATGGCCAGTGATGGAATTTGGGGACTTGGCTAAATCGTTCGACATGGACTGTTTCATGTACCGGAGCTTCTTGAGCAGGGTACTTGAAGAGGATCGTGAGCTTGCTGATAAGCGACGTCCACTTCCTACAATGCCTGACACAGCCGCGGGAAAAGGAAATACTATCTTCGGTACATGCATACGCTTTCCCGAAATCCTCGATCTCAAGCCCGAGATTCTGTTGTCGCAACGCCAAAGATCTTACCAGACGAGCAAGCGATCGGCGGGTCAGAAGCAGGTAACACAATCCTTCGATCATGAATTGATCATAATATACCGCGAAGCTTGGAACCGCCGTTGTGTCGACCGATACAGAGCCTTGTGCAAGATCTTAGGTCTAGATAGAATTGATATGATAGAGAAGGACTGGCAGCGAGGACATTTCTACCGGTATGAGGAGTTAGAGCCAGCACAGAAGGGCACCGAAGAGAGTTATGTTCCCGCCGAGTTTCTAAAAGATCACAAGGAGGTCATTATGAGGTCGTCGCCGGATGGCATCGTGGGGAACAAGAAACTAGAAGCCCTCCTTGTGAGTAGGTATTATTGCATAATGCGATCCTTCTATATGACGCCAGCCCTACATGTACAGGCAGAAGGGCTGCTCGACACAAGTCAACAACAGAGACGGTCAACAACATATGCGGTTGATGTACATGTGGATTCTTGGAGTTCATAGTTTCCATCGGAGATCCTGAGGCACGCCCAGGCTCAATCCTGTTCCTATAGCTTTTGAAAAATTTCTTTTGCAACTTTTTTGGATTACCTTTTGAATTTTTCTTCTTGGAACGGGCCACCGCAGGCGGGGCCCAAAGGGAATGACTATGGTAGGGGAAGAAGACGGAACTTTGACTGGGGTTACGGGGTTCCATTTGGTGAATTATAGGATCGGACAAGGTCTAGGAGTGGATTATGGGGTTAGCTCCAGGTCAAGGGTTCAGGGGGCAGAGTCAGTGTTCGTTAAGAGAGAAATATATGCACAAATATCTTGGTGTTTTAGCTTTAGTTGCAGCGTGGTTGTAATTGGTATATAGTGGCCAGCCAGGAGCAGGGTGTCTGGTTTAAGTGGCCTATCGGGAGCTGCTTGTTGCTTACCACTTAGCACTGATAGTTGCCATGCACGGCCCCATACAGAAGAGCAGCCGCAAAGCTGGCCCATGCTTGACAGAAGTAAATGCCGACTTTTAGTGCCCAAAAGTGATTGAGAAGTACTGCTTGTCATACCACATGTTGAGAATACTCTCAATCACTCCCTGTATGTGTCCCCAGTAATATGTATTATAATTTCTCTAATTGCCTAGCTCAAAGTTCAGGGTAACAGTTGCAAGTTCAGGGTAACTCCCCAAAAACTCGGTAAAAATAATAGGTGGCTTGATTATCTGCTGGAGGGATAGCCCGATTTCACCCAACGAGAAGTCTAAGCCTACTCTAGTTGAGGGTAAAGAATGAGTTCAGGAATCAAATTTCATTGATGAGAAGTACGACTCCTAGGAGCTGATGGGAAATCACTCAGCAGTAATTAGCACGAAGGTTAGATTTTGTGTTGTCGCTATTTGATACAGAGATTCTCTAACCTCTCCAGAAGATATATATAGAATCCACTCTACATCCAGAATGCCCTGTGTTTTGTGGTTTTCGATTTGCTGGACGTTGGAAAGATGGATTCACCTTAACTGATCAAAATTTTGCCACCCGGCTCCCTAGTTCACTGAATGGCCTTTACACTACAGAGTCTCGGATATTAGCTCATGATAATTAATTCCTCGATTTTATTCGTATTGACTACTAATATTGATCCCGTCACTGCACGTCACTAACACCTATAGTCATCTACGAGTAGTGTGCCTCATCATACAAATGCACCGACCCATTTCTAAATCTCCTTGGTTCTGGCTTCGGAAGGTACATCCCCCAAGTTGCCATTGCTCTAGGCATTTTCGCAAACCCCTTCAATAACTGCCCATATCTCACAGGAACCTCAGCTCCATGTTCTTCCATCAACGAATTTCCACCGAATGTTTCCTTCAGGGTTCCGTCAGTGGCTCTTGGAAAAAACCCAGAGGCCCAATTCCAATCACTCTGATACCCCTGCGAAGTTAACCAGTATTGCCGTGTTGCACAATGGAGATTCCACACTTGACGATACCATGCGATCAGTGGGTGATCGTGAAGAGTCCCAACGACCTCGGGGGCCTTCAGACGCCAATCTGTTTGGGTGTGAGATTGCGTTTGGTGCAGCAGAACTTCCGCCGGAAGTAAAAGCAGTCCAGGGAAGAATGATATAT
>Ga0307511_10005684_pt1 | contig 12642 bp, 15 predicted proteins | sample 13_EM_MG_FD_200266 | JGI IMG/M metagenome (GOLD analysis project Ga0307511, IMG submission 200266) | Populus trichocarpa ectomycorrhiza microbial communities from riparian zone in the Pacific Northwest, United States - 13_EM | ecosystem: Host-associated > Plants > Roots > Unclassified | place...
CGACTACCCACCAACTTTCACGGCCCTTGGAATGAAGATCGGCCAACACGACCTACCTGATCTCATCCGGCGCTTCCTGTTCTATCAACTCCACCCCAACTCCGACATCGAACCCGATGCCCTTCCACTCGAGCAGTGCCCTATGTTATGGGATTCAAGGGTATCAGTCTTCCACTCCGCTACTGCCACCTTCCGCGCTCCCAGTAACCCATCCGGACCGGGTGGGATGTACAGGGAAGTCATCCGTTCCACACCACGGTGGGCAAAGGGGGAAATTGCAGGCCCACGGAGAGACTGTGTCTTTGTTGATGGAGGGGAGCCGGACGCTCTCGGAATGCGAGGTCTACTGGTAGCCCGTGTTCACCTTTTCTTTCAGTTCTCGTTTGCCGGCGTGGAGTATCCATGCGCCCTCGTCCATTGGTATACTGTGGTTGGCACTGAGCCCGACAGTTCCACCGGGTTGTGGATCGTCAAACCTGAGTACACCCGTGGTCATCCCTACCGGAACATGAGCATCATCCACCTGGATTCCATCATCCGTGGTGCTCATTTGCTCCCTCGGTTCCCCTCGAACGCTCAGGTGTATCGAGAGATCAATTACACTCAGACACTCGACATATTTCAGTCCTTTTATGTAAACAAGTACATTGATCACCATGCCTTCGAAATAGCCTTTTAGTTGACGCCTTCTATACACATGTTTACCCATCACTTCGTCTTCCAAATCACACCTATTTCACATAAAAAAAGTGGCTTCCAGGAAGTACAAATAAGTTGAGAGAAGGAAAAAAGTCGAAAATACTCGTTGGGCATGTTCCTGATGTCGATCGTGGTCGGTCCGTGTCGACGAACAAGGGGAGTGTCATCGTCCAATGTGGTATTCAGTACCTTATTTTCCGCCTCCTTCGGACTCCTATCTTGTTTCTCACGATGAATCCGACGGCTATCGATCCCATGACCCTGGAGGTTTGAGCTATGCCAAAAATGTCGAGTAGCGCCGCAACAAACCGCCATGAGACTGCACACTTGTTGAAAAGTCCAGACAACACGGCGCTATCCAGAGACCTCGCAAGTAATTGCAAGCAAGGTAACCTTACGTAACCTATTCAAGTATGTTCCCGGGACGTAAGTTCCGGGTCTTATCGCCCCGTTTTCTTGTGGCTGTGTCAAAACCAGGATTCTATGGTCAGATTTTTTGATACTTGTTTGCCAGGGTGACGGTCAATTTGTGATGATGAACTTTATTGCCCTATTTCATGAAAACACGACCCATCGATCGCAACTACTGTCTGGATGCGTACAGAAAGGCATCGCTGTAGAGCGAGGGCAACGTTCACCAACCGTCCAGCCGTGTACACTCCCGTGAGACACGAGCACCTCCAGAATCTCGCGGTGATAAACACAGTGCATTCACCAATCTGTACCTTTATTTTTATGCAGAATGGTAGAAACCTGCTGGACCTCGCCCCAGCACCACTTTCACCCAATTGCAAGGTGTGGCAATCGTGGATATTCGTCTGTTAGATGGTCCTGAACGAACATCGGTGCGGCATGCACAGGATCACTCGGATCGGTTGTGCAGAGGAGTGTTATTAACGGGACATTGTATTTCAAAAACTCCTTAGAACTCGTGCGTTCCCAACAGAGAGCGGCTGTGGGTTGTTTGTTGTCGTAGGAGATGTGGTTCAAGGGCAGACCGTCCCGGGCTCTGCCGCTGGTCGGCCCTACACCTTATAAGTATTGTGACCAGAGCGAGGAAACGGTGTGGTTCCTGTGAGGCTGGGAGTACACTCTCCGTTTAACCTTGCACCCCTCCCTTTCTGCCGCTGTGATCTTCCCGCTTGGACGAGCAGCCATAACAGACTGGGAGTACATGTGGGCAGACCCTTCCAAGAGTGAGTCAACCCGACTGAACTCGAGCAGTGGTAGCTGACTAACAAATGTTTTAGTTGAATTCCCCCCCCTTGGTTCTGAGGACCTCATCCGATTGGGGGAGGACTTGTTGCACATCTATCCCATTTATTATGGGGACTCCAAGCCAGAGGAGGAAACAATATCGTCAATCTCCGACGTGATATCGAGGGGTAAAACTTCTCCGACGGGCTTGTCCTCAGCTGACGCGACAGTATTGGCGGAAACATTTCGTAAGGTGCCTCCCCCCCTGCCAAATCCCCCCCCCAGCGTCTGATGCCTCTGGTGGTTAGGCCATACCCGGACGGAAACGCGCGGGTACTTTTTCGGACCCGTGGACCAGACTTTTGATCCACGCCCTGCTCCGTGGATCGCAAATCTTCCCCGGCTTACAACTGTGCGATAAACCCCCGGACTACATTTCTCATGGATACACGGACATCTGGAAGGGAGAATATCATGGGAATCCAGTGTGTGTTAAAGTGGTTCGGGGACGGAAGCTGACCTACTTGAGGGAGGCTGAACGGGTACGATGATCGTTTTGTTCAATTGAAGTCGTACTCAGTTTGCTTCATACCAGCTGTACCGCCGTGTGGTCAAAGAGAGCAAGCTCAATTCTCATCCGAATGTGCTCCGTGTCATCCAGGTTTCGAAGGGACCGTTTCCAGTTTGCATCATGAGCCCGTGGACGCCAGATGGGAACATTACTCACTATACCAAAACGAACCCGGATGCCGACCGTCTGGTACTTGTACGGGCCCATCAGTGGAGATTGATGGGAATAATCCACTGACTACGCTTGCAACAGCTTGCACAAGTTTGCCGTGGCCTCATGCACCTTCATGGGTCGGGTATTTTACATGGCAGTATTAGTCCGGTAGGCAGAATGAAGGATTGAGTGAACCCGCACACTGACGTTCAGTGCGTCTAGAATAACATTCTGATCAGCCAGGACGGTCAGGCGTGTCTCGGAGACTTCGCAATCGCGGGGGTGTTCGATGGGTACTATTACCGGCGTTACCGGCCAGAAACCCTCCAATATATGGCCCCAGAACGTTTCTCAGGTGCTCCCCACACATTTTCGGTGGAAGGCTCTTCAAAGGGCAGCGATATTTACTCCGTTGCGATGACTTCTTTCTCGGTATGTACCTCTTCTGGAAAGCATTCTACCACTTGAAACAATCGCCCCGTTACAATCAGGTCCTCACAGGGATATTGCCGTATCATGGAAGTAATCAGGCAGATATGATCACTGAGATTCGCACCGGTAAACGACCATCTCGCCCGATTGACTCAGGCCAGAGTCGATTGTTGCAGGACCCCGTTTGGAATGTAATCACGACCGGCTGGCACCACAAACCAAACCAACGATGTAAACTCTCTGTTATGTACCATGTATTTCAGCCACCCAGCCAACGACGGCAACTTGGGAAAATCCTCCCACGGATCGCCTCTTTCTTCCAGTTCCTACAGAACCCGGAATCAACAATCCAGAGGCAGGTCAACGAAATGAACGAGGTAAGCCCTTCCACATCCCCCCTCCACAACGCTGACACGATTCACAGCGTCTCGAGAGTGGCGCACTGTCGGATCGAGAGGGACTAAAGTTGTTCAATAAGCTTTGCAAAACGTGCAGCCGACACCTCGTGATCCCAACGTCCATGCACATCCCCGACTGCTCTGAAGACTCCGTGGAAGTCGAATCCGGGGGCTTCGCCGATGTATCGCAGGGTACGTACGAAGGGCGTCGGGTAGCAATCAAAGTCGTGCGCATGTATAGCACCAGTGACCTGGATGCCATCCGCAGCGTGAGTGTTGTACCTATGCTATCATGACCACCTTGATAAATGGATTACAGCGATTCTGCCGAGAGGGTGTCGCTTGGAAACACCTCCAGCATCCAAATATCCTACCACTGCTCGGAGTTTCACTGAACGAACACCGGCTTGCTCTGGTTTCCGAGTGGATGGAAAATGGCAACATCAACAAATTCATTGAAGGGAATCAGCACGTAAACCGCAGCGAGCTCGTACGTTGTCGCTTGATCTCGCAATAATTCTACTGATGCACCATTCAGTTGGCCGGCGTCGCAAATGGCTTGAAATACATGCATGATCTCCGCATGGTCCATGGAGACCTGAAAGGAGTACGTTTCTTGTCTTTCAAACGTAATGTCTCCCCACTTACATCCCAGCCATCTATGAAGGCGAACATCCTGGTCAACAAGGAGCGGCGAGCCTGCATCGCCGACTTCGGTCTCTCTACCATCACCGGCGTCGCAGCTCACGCGACTGCAGGAGTCTCTCGGGCGTCGTTGATTTCAAACGACACGCTCATGTCGTTTACTGAGGGCGGGACCCGCCGCTGGATGAGTCCTGAGCTTCTGGATCCAGAAAGGTTTAGGATACCGGAATCGGAGGGTGATCGGCCAACTAGGCAGTCCGATTGCTATGCTCTCGGAATGGTCATCTATGAGGTGAGTGTTTGGGCGAGCCCATTTGTCGTAACATACGGCTAAAGAACCTAGGTATTGTGCGGACACCATCCCTACGTCGAGCTCCAGTCGGATGTTCTAGCCGTCCATGCGATCATGGAAGGGGTCCGACCGATGAAACCGGAGGGGGCGAAACGGCTGGGATTCAGCGACGAATTGTGGAAAACCGTGGAGCGGTGTTGGTTGGAGGATCGAAACGCACGGCCCGGGGTAGAGGATATGCTTTCCTGCTTGAACGACGCTGCGGCGTTCTGGTATGCTAGGCACTTGTAGCTTGTGGTAAGGGAGTCGAGCGAATGCGCGATGACGATCCTATGCTCGTTGTCTCTTTTCCTATACGTTTCTCCGTTACATTCGCATATCGAGCGCATAGCGAGGCTGTATTTGTTCATTGAGTACCACCTACACCTGATCCAGAGTTCGGTGGAGGGGAGTATCCACAGACAGACATTTTATTATGATAATCTCGACGAAGTTGGTTGCACCCACGGCTTCTTTTTGGAACAACTTGGATATTCTTCAGGGAGGACTTTACTTTTCTACTGCATTGGCCTGTTCTCGGCATCTGGCCGGCGCGACGGAAGCCCAGCGGGGGATACTGTCCTCTCCATAAGCCACTGTTACCCCAGTCAGTCGGTGAGTTCGGGTGTGCTTATGATCGTCTGGACAATTTGCAACCGGTTCGATTGGCCCTCAGCTCAGTCTGTCGCCTCGCTGTGAGTTTTGTAATCCACACACGAGCGCAACGTGGCCAAAAACTTCCCCTGAACGACTCACAGTACGCGCGTAAGACCAACGCTCTTCGGTGGAATTTCAGTCAGCTCCGAGCGCTCCCGAGTAATCCGGAGAAAGAGTATTCGAACAGTGACGATTCCGTGAAATTGGACACACTTGACTAGGACCCTCAACAACAGGGTGGTATTGAAGCGCTCGTGTGGTACTCCTACCGGTTCAATCACTTCCACCTTCGTGGAAGGCCGACTCGTTTCCCCAATGTGTGGTCGAGAGCCTGCATCACATGCCTCCGGTTGTTTCATTCGATTCTGGAGGACCGATGGCCATAACTGAGATTCACAGGACGATCCCCGTTTCAATTGGTGGCCTCCCTGGGGTACACAAAGGTATGCATTGGTAAATGTCCTCGCTTTCCCCACCCTTCATGATGTCCTCTATTCCAGTCGAGTCGCATACTACTGATTCCAGCGGACTGAATCAGCTACTCTGCCCCCGTTTCAGTTTGGAATGGTTGTTTGAAAGGATTACGAGTCCCTTCCGGGCTCGGCCACGATCAAGCGACCCGTACGTAGGGCGGAGGTGTGTCCTAAAGAGAAGGGCTCCGTTGTTTGAATATTTTCCATGTCCTGTTCGAAGAGGTACCCTTCACACGAGGTCAGCGCGACCTTGTCACGGTCGCTTGGGGGTTTCGGAGCTGTTTCGGGTTTCTGGGACTAAGGCCCGACCACTGCTGGCAGATTGTTGAAGGGGAGCCGTAATGGACGACGTCTATTATACCTACTGAGGCCCGCACTGTGTCATATCAAGTCGACTATCCCTCTCTTCGTTATCTCCGGTAACAAACACCCAACGCAGTAATCCATGTTTCGCTTTACCCCCCTCACCCTGAAACACCCTATCCTCGGGCGAATCGAACGTGACTCCCAGAATTGGACGAGAAGGTGGTCAAGGTCCGACCATAGCTCATAGACCGCTTCTCCGATTGTTCCCCTGATGTTGGAGCCGACGTCGAAGGAGACCATGTGGGAAGGCAAGTAAATAGAGATTGTTCGAAGATCTCGATGTTGAGGTGCAATAGTTTGAAGCGCCATGGTGATCCATTTAACGTCCTGCGATTCGGGTCGGAAAACCACATCGCGTAGTTTTGCCGCTTTCGAGAGGTTGAACGAGTTTGGCTTTAATTCCACTGGTAAAAGAATTTAAGGTTAATGGCGTGGACCAGATACGAATGGACATACTACGGAGAGTGCTAATAATATCGAGGGATTCGAGGGAATGAGAACACAATACCACCAACTCTGTTATCCACCAAACGTCTTCTGCAGGATCCCACGAGAGCGCGAGGTGTTGAAAGTGAAGACCGTTCGGTAGGTCCAGCAGTTGGCGTGCAACCTTTCCCGCCCCTCCGCTCACGTGAAAGTTGAGGTTGCCACTGAGCGGGGGCGAAGTCGAAGGGATGACGGTCTGTGGCCCATGGGGATGATCGTCGTCGAACCGCGCCATGTAGCGACCCGCCAGGCTCAGGTTCTCGAGAAGGGGGAATGAACGAACGAGGTTGGAGAGTCGTGGGTAATGAAAGTGGATGGGATCCACGTGGAGAGACTTGAGGGCGGATGAGAAGTTGTGGAATGGGGTGAGACTGAGAGAGACTTCAAAGGGAATGGGATGGTGATCGCGGTGGTCCACCGTGACCTTCAAGCTTGTTACACCAGAGAAGGCTTGAATCCAACCACCCTCTTCCGCGTCTGCTGCCACGACGTGCCAAGGGCAGCCAACCAACAACTCGCGAGCGTGACGTGCGGGGGAGTTCGCAACATCCAGGAACGTCTTCTTCCACGAATCGAGGTCACTTGGGGAGCGGAATCTGATATGAGCGAACAGGTGTTTTCGGGTGCTCGGAACCCATGATTTAGAGACAAGGCAACACTGTTTGAGTGCCTCCCGTTCGTCGCACAGGATGTCGATGATGTGGTCGAGGACTTCTCGCGGGAGATAAGGCTTCGACATCACGGTTTCAGTCACGAGCGTTCCGTTTTGACGCCTCGATCTCCTCCCCTTCTCAACCACCATGACACCAGCCAACCGTCTGACCATTAACCGTCCCGGATAATATGTGCGGCGTAGGATGGCAAGGTGTTGGGGATTCAAGTTTAACCCTACCTTGCCGGTTCAATGCGAGGTCTCAACTCATCGGTCGCGACGAAGGGACCCGCCACTGTCTAGACCGAATACGGTGATTTTGACTTGTACGTTTTCAAGTTGACAAACGTATCTCTCTCTTGCTGATACCAAATCTAGGAGGGCTCTACCGTGTTCAGACACTCACGCGTTGTCGGCCCAGCAGTACATAATCCCAGACGACACAGAACGCGACGATTCTCATTTGCAAGGCAACGCGCGTTAGGTCGGGTTGTAATTCGGAGACAGAACTGGATTGGGCCGCTTTTCGTGGTTTTTTTTGTTGGTAGCCGTGCGGTAAAGGGGGCCTTGTCTGTTGTTGAGCCTATGTGGTGAGTTCCACTTTTTCGTCCTTCGCCTTTCGACCCTGACAGTATAGGTTGTTTACAGCGGCACAGAAACCTCACGACATCGATTCTCGACCGGAGAGCTCGATGGAGGAGGACCTCACGTACGCCTATGACCCTATCGCCGCGCAGGAGAGCCTGTCACCTATTAAAATGTGTTATTACCCACGATCGAACAACCCCAGCGGTGCCCCACGTTCCCCTGCCAGTCACACACGAGATATTCGGGAAGGTCGCCAGGGGATGTAAGGTCCGAGATCCTGCCTGGCTCCCGACTTTCAGATCCCCTTTGTTGGTCTTCTTCATGAGACCCAACCATTCCGGTGGTCCCGGTCAGATGGTCTCGCAATGATTGAATTGATGCGTTCCTGTTCCTCCGGAATCAATCGGAGGACCTCGAAAGCGTCTTGCTTGGGGGTACACTTCTCCCCCTTTCCCCTTACATTCCACACGCACACACCGACACTACAGCTTATACTTTCGTGCCCCTCCTCTCTGTGACCCTGTCGCTTATCCGTGTCTAGGAGGATCACGAGGCATTCACGCGGAGAACTGTGAAAGTTGTTTGGTGATCTATTCCGTTCGATCGGCCTTGGGAGGTACTCGCGCCAACGAGCCTGTCTCCAACGCCCATTAAGCCCTGGCACCTGATGGTGTACTGGCCGCTACCATGTGGACCGGATACATTGGGATGACGTATTGTCACTTACGGTGAGAGCCAGCGTCACGATTTCCGCGCCTCCCGGTTGTTTCGTACGATTCGGGAGGACCCTGAGCCTCACAGGATCAGAACCTCCGATGACCCCCGCTTCCGTCTGTGGCCGCTCGTGGATATTTAACGGTTCGCATTAGTTGAGGTCCTTTCTTTTTTCACCCCTCCACAATGTCCTCCATTCCGGTCGAATCTTATATCTCACTCGCAAATGACGTGTACGTTCCGTCCGCTCTCGTGTAACCTAAGCTTAGATTCAGCTTTCACAGGATGGCAATTGGGGTACGCGGATTCATGGCAGAATCAAAACTTTATCCTGCTAACGCCTTCTCACAGTACTATACTACGGTCATGCAAGTGCTCTATTTCTACGATTATCTCTTGACGCTTCCCGATGAGGTATGGTTCACCCTGTACCTTCTTATAGTTCTTTCACTGTTGCGTAGATCAAGTACGCCTGGAAGGGGAGAAAAACGTGGAGTGAGTCCGTGAGCCCGCTTCGTGCTATCTGTGCTGATCGTACAAGTCTTTTGGGTTTTCATACTCGTGAATTGGTTCGGTTTGGCTCCAAGTTCTTTCTGACCCCTTCGCAGAACAGATACACTCCGATTCTCTATCTGACCTGGGTGTTCTTTGGTTCGCGTCTCCCTCGTTTTCAATTTGCAGCGGCTCGAGTACTCACCTTCCAATACCCCACACACAGTCGGATTCCTCCCGCAATTCAGCCGCCGAGCGAGTCTGCCTTTTCGTGAGCAATACACGAATCTGACCATTCTAGATGTATGAATACATTCCCCTCAAACCGTCTTCGGATTCTCATCTGGGACATGTGTGACGAGACAAAATTTATTCCGACCTTATTCTTCTGCTGGACCACCCTCCTTGCGCAAGTAACACTGACAGCACGGTAAGCCTTTTCTGCGGTAGGGACGCGGACGTGATGGTTTATCTATTCAACAGCCTGTATGCGCTAACCCTCGGGAAGAAGCGGATCGTTGCTTTCTTTGCCGCGATTACCCTCGCACAATTTATCATGGGGCTGTACATAATTGGAATCTCCGCCAACATACCGGGTACGTGGTAGACTGTGTAACCGCCGCAGGCAATAATGATCCGTTACCTCAGCCGTAGAAATGCCGCTGGTACCCCTTCCAGCCTATCGCCTGTGCGCCTACACCAGGTCTCCCAGCATCGGGATGGCATCCATTTCACTTTCATTATTCTTCGGTAATTACCATCCGCATCCTCCGGCACTCCTCTCTCAGCACGAGCCCCATTCCCAGACGTCATGGCCTTTTCTGTGATCATTTTCGTCAATTTCGGAACTGGGTTGTCGTTCGCGACTGGGGAGTCACTACCAGGTGGTCGGCCTGGTATCTTGCAAACGATCTTGGAAGACGCGACTGTCTATTTCTTGGTTATATTCAGCTCTCATTTGCTGACGTTGGTCCTTGTGTACGTTACGAGGGTGAGCTCGATCATTCTTGTGGCGATCTGGACAACTAGTAACGAGTTGACTTAGCCTTCGCTCAAAGCTCTCCCTGGCCAGTAAGTTTGATCGTTGAAATATGGACCGGCGAACAAGGTCTGACATTCCCTTGACCGGCTCGCAGGGGGAACCTCGTGTACGATCACCCAATTATTCCCCGCTTCTACCCCTGTACTCACGATATGTTGGAATAGACTCTTGCCGCTCATGATATCGAGACTAATACTATCACTCAAGAAGGCTTCGAAAGCCGGGGAAAGTGGTTGGACATCCAACGCACTATCAAGAACGCATGCCAGGACAATCACGCAAATCGCGTTCAGGGGACCTCCAACTGGTCCCGAAGATAGTGGCGGCGCTGTGTCTGATGAGGTGGCACTCTCTAATATCAGCGATAGGCGGGTCGGGGGAAGGAACGGCGGGAGGTCCGTGTGACGATTGCTATCGGGTTGGCACCCTTGAATTTTGGTTGGAGTAACGAGTTCAGGAGTTTCAAGTCCCCATGATGGTAGGGCGAGGGATTCGGCGCGGCTGGCTTCACTTTCAATCGATTGACTCCATGCATATATGTTCCGTAATAATATATAATACGCTCCATATCTCCCAAACGTTCTGGGATAGGAATCACACCTCTGTTACCCATTGGAGTCACTACCATTTGCAGCGAGCTTGACGAAACCTACGCGATAAATTCTTGTGATAGGATAGAGTCGCGACGGCAAACCAATTTCCAGCCTCGTCTTACCTGCAACGACCCTCCGTTCTCGTGGGTCCTGGAAGAAAGAGATGGGGGCGGTACCGTTTGTCCTCTATGATCCAAGCTGTCGACACATTTGGATCGCATAGCCAGTTACTCTGCCCCAGTTTCAGCTCGGAAAGGTCGTTCGAAGAGGATTACGAGTCCCTTCTAGCCTCGGACGCGAGCCAGCGACCGGTACGATGGAAGTGGGTAGCATTCTCTGGCCCAGCCTTAAAGAGAAGGGTTCTATTATTTGCCACGTCGTGTTCGAAGAGGTGTCCTTCACGCCGGGGACCGGCGCGACCTTGTCATGATCGCTGGGTAGTTTTGGTCCTGTTTTGGATTTCGGGGGTACTTAGAAGTGGACTAGGGGCGGCAAAGGTCCAGCCACTGCTGAAAGGGGCCACAATACACGACATCTATCATACCTACCGAGGTCCATACTGCGTCATATCGAGTCAACTATCCCTCTCTTCGTTATCTCCGGTAACAAACACCGAACGCAGTGATCCATGTTTCGCTTTCTCCCCATCAGCCTCATGCACCCTATCCTCGGGCGAATCGAACGTGACTCCCAGAATTGGACGAGAATGAGGTCAAGGTCCGACCATCGCCCAGAGATCACCTCTCCAAGGGTTTCCTTGATGTCGGAGTCGACGTCGTAGGCAACCATGAGGGAAGGCAGGTAAATAGAGATCGTTCGAAGATCTCGATGTTGGGGTGCGATGGTTTGAAGTGCCATGGTGATCCATCCAACGTCCTGCGATCCGAGTCGGAAAACCATATCGCGGAGTTTTGCCGCTGTCGAGAGGCTGAAAGAGTTCGGCTCTGATTCAACTGGTGGTAGAATTTAAGTTATTGGTGTGGACCAGATACGAATGGACGTACTACGAAAAGTCCGAGTGATGTCGAGAGATTCGATGGAATGTGAACACAGCAGCACCAACTCCGTCACCCACCGAACGTCCTCCACAAGATCCCACCAGAGCGCGAGGTATTGAAAGTGAAGACCGTTTGGTAGGTCCAGCAGTTGGCGTACAACCTTTCCCGCCCCTCCGAACACGCGAAAGTTGAGGTTGCCACTGAGCGGGGGTGAAGTCGAAGGGATGACGGTCTGTGGCCCATGAGGCTGAGGATGATCGTCATCGAACCGCGCGCTGTAGCGACCCGCCAGGCTCAGGTTCTCAAGAAGGGGGAACGAACGAACAAGGTCGGAGAGTCGTGGGTATTGGAAGAGGGTGGGATCCACGCGGAGCGACTTGAGGGTGGGCGAGAAGTTGTGGAATGGGATGAGAGAGACTTCAGAGGGACTTAGATGCCGATGGCAGGGGTCCACTGTGACCTCCAAGCTTGTTACACCGGAGAAAGCTCGAATCCAACCGCCCTCTTCCGCGTCAGCTGCCACGACGCGCCAAGGGCAACCAACCAACAATCCGCGAGCATGACACGCGGGGGAGTTCGCAACGTCCGGGAACATCTTCTTCCACGAATCGAGGTCACTTGAGAAACGGAACTGGATATAAGTGAACAGGTGTTTTCGGGTACGGGGAACCCATGGTTTAGAGACAAGGCAACACCGTTTGAGTGCCTCTCGTTCGTCGTGCAGGATGTCGATGATGTGGTCGAGGATTTCTCGCGGGAGATAATATAATATAAGGCTCCGAGTCCGACATCACCGTTTCAGCCAGAGCGTTCCCATTTTGACGCCTCCATCTTCTCATCTTCCCTGCCTCAACCACAATGAAGCCGACCGACCGTCCGCCCATCAGCCGTCCTGGATAATATGCGCGGCGTAGTACGTCAAGGTGTTGGAGTCAAGCTCGCCTCTGGACGTTTATCTCTTGCTGGTCCGACGCGAGGTCTCGACTCACCAGCAAGACCAGGCTCGGCAATATACGGTGCTTGCGACTTGTACGTTTTCAGACTGATGAACGTTTTTTTTTTTTTTTTTAATTCACATATTTTTATTCCGGTCCCGAGGATTATCACACCTCGTGGAAAGGGCTCGACCCTACGCTACGAACCTTACGGACGAAT
>Ga0307511_10005685_pt1 | contig 12641 bp, 11 predicted proteins | sample 13_EM_MG_FD_200266 | JGI IMG/M metagenome (GOLD analysis project Ga0307511, IMG submission 200266) | Populus trichocarpa ectomycorrhiza microbial communities from riparian zone in the Pacific Northwest, United States - 13_EM | ecosystem: Host-associated > Plants > Roots > Unclassified | place...
ACACTTTTGCGAGGATCTCGGGTGGGAGGCGGTTGACTGGTCTGGCCAGGTTCATGGCTGAGTGGACCGCCATCAGGATCCGCACGACTTCCTGTCCAAGGTCGAAGATCTGCTCTTTGGATTTAGACTTTATCCGAAACCGAGACGTTTGCGATTCGTACCCGCCTCTCCGATAGATTGATCAGGCCACTGCGTTTCTAATCAGTCACTTCCGATACGCCTGAACGGATGATCATGCCTACCTTCTGAGGAGCCCGTTATCCGTCACCACCGCCTTTGTGAGCGCAGTCACCAATTGCTCGACGCTCAGGTCGTCCCCTGGATATAGCATTGTCATCGCGGAGTGGGTTGGAGTTGGCCTGAAAGGAACGGCGTCTGCCGGTTTGCCGATTACCTAAAAATAGGCTTTGGCGCTCCAGCTCTTTGTATTATTTCCCTGGCCGGCTACGCTACGATGTAACAAATCGTGCCGGACTGAATCCCGTCAGGCAATGAATTACGAGCGCACGAAAACTAGAGTCCATGGGTCTCCCTTTCCAGGACAACTTCTGACGGTGGGGGTCAAGATGAGGGTTCAAACGTTCAGGTTCAGCGTACGTTTTCAAGTGCAAACGTACTTCATGCAGAGCGCATCAATCCCCCGGTGGCATCCAACGTTCAAGAAATCGACTGCACCCATTGCTTCATCTATCCTAAAAACCTGTGGAAATTGTACATACAACAGCGGGTACTGCAATACTTAAGGGATTAGTGCAGGGTGGCAAGTGAATTACGCGTTTTACGGTGAATGTTTTACAGCACACACACAAAAGAGGGGCCAAACATCAAGACCCTACTAGGCGTGGCTCAACGGGGAACAGGTGTGTCGCCTGTCGAATCGCACCGGGTGATTGGCTCGTTGGCGGCAACATCCTGGGGCGGGTCAAGCTCTGTGGGTGTGTACGGTTTTACATCGCCCCTGAGAGGGTTCTCTTTGGCGAATTTGGTAAGAATAAAACGACGACGCTGCGTTGTAGATGGATCCTCATAGGGGGGGAGGGGAGAGCTAGGGTCGATGTTGGAGGCTGTCGATGTGCTGGGGTGTGTGGTTGGCCGGGTTCGTAGGAGAGAGACTGGGAAGATTGGACAAGTTCATTGTCAGAGAGCGGGCAGGGGACCACAGTCGACTTACTTTCTAACGACACGGCACGAAGTTCGGCGGTCACCCTGGCTCTTTCCTCTTCATGTATAGTCTTGAGGAGATCCTCGATTGAGATCTTGACGTTTAGTTTGGCAAATGCGGCCAAGACGGAGTCGATATGAACCAGGCTAAGAGTTGGATGTAAACCAGCCTGGGGAGGGGGAGGGTTGGCCAGAGGTGAGGGTGGCACCGTGAGGTGGTGCTGAGGAAAGGAGCAATTGTCAGGAGTGAGTGTGCGGAGGCTCGTGGTGTCAGATTATGTAAGTCCCGCTCGTTCCCACGTGTCCCACTCCACTCTCCAGACATCAGCAAGGCGGTTGACTGGTCTGGCCAGGTTCATGGCTGAGTGGACCGCCATCAGGATCCGCACGACTTCCTGTCCAAGGTCAAAGATCTGCTCTTTGGATTTAGACGTTATCCAAAACCGAGACGTTTGCGATTCGTACCCGCCTCTCCGATAGATTGATCAGGCCACTGCGTTTCTAATCAGTCACTTCCGATGAGCCTGAACGGATGATCATGCCTATTTTCTGAGGAGCCCGTTATCCGTCACCACCGCCTTTGTGAGCGCAGTCACCAATTGCTCGACGCTCAGGTCGTCCCCTGGATATAGCATTGTCATCGCGGAGTGGGTTGGAGTTGGCCTGAAAGGAACGGCGTCTGCCGATTTGCCGATTACCTAAAAGTAAGCTTTGGCGCTCCGAGCCTGCGTTGAGCCTTCGGCGACGATGAGGGGGTTTGGTAATTTGAGGGGTCGCGGGAGGTAGGTAGGAGACCTCTGTGATTTCGAAGGGCCTATATACCGGTGGTCACGCGGTTCAATGCGTGTGGCGTGGAACATCAAGAGTAGATGGGCCAATGGGCCAAACGACCATGGTCATCCGGTCGCAACTGGTCTGCTGATGGTCGTGGTACAAGGTACAGCCGCCAGCAGTTCTGTACAAGGGACGGGACAACCTCTGTCGGGTCATGGCCACGATCTTTGACCACTACGCATCGTGCCTCAGTTGCCCTTGTCGTGATTCGGGTTATATATTTTCTAGCCGGAGCTATTGAGGGTTTATGTGGAACAGGTCTTGAAAACCCCCCCACCTTTCAACCCGGCTGGACCCCCACAGGTGTTCCTCCGACAAGAATAGGCTCAAGCCCTCTGGCTCCCCACATTCTGCTAGGCTGAGTGTAGTGGGCTTCGACCATTCGATAACAACACGAACGAGTACTCATTCTGACCCCACGGAATTCGACGACATCGCGTAGGCTTTCACGAAGACAGATGTTATCCAGCACTGCAGATTTGCGTAAATAAACCCATTCTTTGTGCTATTTCCCAGGCTGGCTACGCTACGACGTGACCAATGGTGCCGGACTGAGTCCTGTCAGGCAAGGAATTACGGGCGCACGAAAATGGGAGCCATGGGTCTCCCCTTTCCAGGACAACTTCCAACGGTGGGAGTTCAGCGTACGTTTCCAAATACAAGCATATCCCACTCATCACAACCTCGTCCCTGAAGACCGCCCCCATACGCATCGGCGGGACCACTGGGTTACCTTAGCCAGCCAATCGTGCCTCTGGACCCGCTGTGGGATTATGTCGCCGTACCTGCCCTCTGCTGGCCGTTCGGTGCGAGGTGGGCGTTTAATTTTCGTGTGCCGGAACGGGCCCAGCCGTGCGGAAGTTGCCGGTGCTCGATAACTTGTACCGCGAACACGGCATTATCCATTTCGTTCTGTCCCACCCTGTTCCCGAAGAAAAGGGCAAACGCCCCTTAACATCCCACCTCCCGCCAAACAGGCACTGCTTCTCGGAAGTATCTAAACGCGGGGACACGGTCGTGCCTTCGCCGAAGCCGCTGTACCCTTGAGCTGGCAATGTTTATGGGTTGTTCGAACACCGAACGTATGTGTTTCCGCTGCTTACTTCATATGTTGTGTCGGTGGTTTGAGCGGGTTCTGTGCATACTTCTGTGATTGTGCTGTGAACTGGTGGTATCTCTGGAACGGGAGTCCATTCTGTCACAGCGCCTCGACCGGTTTGTTGACGCAAACGGTCCCATAACCGGTGCTACGGTTACTATTCTCTCACCCAGTTTCTCTTGTCGGGTTTCGCTCGGTTTACCCATTTACCATCGGTCGCATCTTCATCGCGCGGACTCATTGGCACGTCTCATGACCTGCAGCCCAACTCCTTATATGCGTGCATCGCCGTCAGGGTCAGTTTTTTATGATTGAATGCCCAGTTGGGATTTCGCGTGTTCCGTTTCGTCGGATCGCCGCGCAGGACCTACCTCTCGGACCCCCTCCTCCCTCCTTCCATGCGGTCTGCGTTTGAGGGCCGTATTGCGGCTGGCCGCCCGCCGTCATATTTGACGAGAGACAAGCGGGGAACGCACTGGAGGGATGCGCGAGACGCCGGGAAGCGACCACCCTCTGGCCGAATGGCGATCTGCATCCGCCCCGGACATTGCTCGCGTCCACCATTTGCCCTCGTGTATGTCCAGGCCAGGCACCTCTCACTATTGACAGATAATTAATCAGAACGGCGTTTAGGCGTTCACCAATGATCACGAAATTGGTTTATATATTCGAGACCCGTTCGAACGTCTTCTCCCACCCCTCACGATGCCAACTCCCGAGCTCAAGCGGCTTCCCTCGAAGGGCTCGTCCGAAGGTTCCCCTCACGCGAGCTCCGACGCCACCCCTGCGATCGCGGACCCCGATGCCCCACAATACTCCGTTCTCATGAACGAAGCTTGGGACGCGGCGAATGCGGAACTACCACAAGCATCTGGCGTAGAGAAATTCCTCAATCGAGTCGGTGCGTTGATCGCGTTGGTTCCGTAGTCCTAGTATGCTTATGCTTGATGAAGGAAACGTGCAGAATGCAATGACGCTCTCAGATGGACAACAAGCGGTTGTCGATACGCTTGCCGCTCCGGCTAAGGCACTTATGGACACACCCCAGATTGCTAATAGCATAACGGAGGGTGTCAACGCCTTTATGGATGTGATTCCTGGTGTTTTGAAAGCACTGGACCGGCTTGCAAAGATCCATCCATTTATAGAGGGTATGGGCGAGCCAGTTCTGAATATGCGAGTTCTCATTGGTGATACACTACTCAGTTGCCGTCTCCGCATTCAAGGCTGTTTATACGCTCGAAATGACGCGTCGGGCCAACGATCAAACGGTTATTGCCATTTATGTCGAGTACGTCGCGCGTGATTTATCTCGATAAATTTCGCTCACTAATCGACCTTCAGGATGAAAGATATGATGGCCGTCCTCATCCAGTACGTTCTCCCATAACTGCGCAATGATGGCCTGATTAAAATGTCCATAGGCTGGAGGGTGTATCAGACCCAAAGAAGGTGGCACCCAACGGCAAGGCAATCGAAGGGCGAATGGAAAAGCTGTGTGCCGAAGTCGCAGAGGATATCAAGCGGTGTGGGAATACTTGCAACGCCTACCTGAGGTTAGTGCCCGTCGCATATCATCTCCCCGTTCTCAATTGTAAATCAGGCAGAAGATACTTACGAAGATCTTCCGCGGGGCTGCATGGAGCGAGCGCCTCGTGGCGTTCGTTGAGGTTTTCGCGAAGAGGCGGACAGAATTTACACTTGCGCTTTCGATCTATACCGCCGTCGCGGTTGGTGAAGTGAATGTCAAGCTTGACGTCATCGAGCAAAGAACTGCGGAAATGGTCCAAATAACTGTAGAAATGGCCCGAAGGCATGTTTCTTGAACGGCGTTTTCCACCCAACGACTGACAACTTGGGTTAGGATGGAAACGATGACAAAGCTGTTCCAGGAGAAGTTTGTCACTCCTGAGCAGAGGCAGCTAGCTGTCCTCGTAGGACAGAAAGGCGGAGATGCAGCTATTCACGATAAACAAGCCATGGAGGAGCTTTGGATTGTAGAAACCCGGATCTCTGCATCGACCGGGAATGAAAGACACAGGTCCACTGAAAAGTTCGACCTCGAGGACATCCAACGCGAGGTCCAACGCGATCCTACCCAGGCGATTGAGAAGAACGAGGAGGCCTTCTATGGCAGATTCAGTGTCCAAATGAGGCAGCTGCGAGAGGAGTTCCAACGCACTGTTAGACAACAAGGAGACAGGGTTATCTCGGTCTTAACCGGGGGCCCGCATGATCGCGTTGAGGACCCGGTACTTATCATTGTTAGATCGCGAAGTTTTCCCTGACCTTTCCTTCAGGACCTCCGTCAAATTTGGAAGTACATGGTCAGTGACTTCGACTCATTCGGTTGTACTCGTACTCAATGGACGCAGGGGTGGCGTGGGAGTGTCAAGGCAAGGCATTTTGTCCTTGCGCTGAAAGACCATTACGACGAAATGGTCGCTAGGGACATTGAAGGTCCTGACGAATGGGAGTGGACGCATGAGTACATGATCAACTTCCGGGTCCGGAAGTTTGTGGAGGCCTTCGATGGAGATGCGAGTGGCTTTATTACGGTCAAGGAAGCCAACAATTTTACCCGCTCCCGGCCACCAGACTGGAGGTGGGTTCTCGGAAATCATTGTCTGGTGCGACTTGCTTACACGAGTCACAGTCTTCCGCACTGGCTAGCATATTGCGCCATCGGTGATTGCTGTTGTTCGATTGACCATGATAGCCTTAAACTAACAATGACAAGGTTGGCAAATGACCTGTACAAGTTACTGCAAGAAGATCGAAGAGATCTTTGATGCTATGATCCGTTTGTCAGACGAAGTTCTCCCGGAGAACCGGACGGAGGTCAACGAGTATATCTGTACTGCCTGGACAAAGGTAGGTATCTTCACGAGGTCGATCAGGTGGGAGATGGGCACAGATGAACTAAGGGCAAAGTTCAAATCCCACGTTGACGCGGAAGAGGAAAGACTACGGAAGAATTTGGAGGGTATCAATTACGATATTGCCGAGGATTATTTGGCTTTCCTGGTTATGCTGCCTGAGCGGATTGAGACGGTACGGTCGTTCTCACTCCACATTCGTACCCAGCTAAGTTCCGGACAGAGTCTGCTCCCGATGTTTTATCTTATGCTGCAGAGAGATCTGCAGAAGATTGACATTGCTCGCAAGCACGTCCTTTCAGAATCTGAGCTCGTCGACGCTGCGGAAGGAATCGGCCGGACTGCCTTCATCGCTGAGTGCAGGGTGGCGAACCTGGAATGTAAGGAAGTAGTCATTATCCGTCGTCTTGGCTTACCTGGCATCCGCAGCGAAATTCAGACAGCAGGGCCTGTCACCTAAGGAGCAATTCGCTGATTATGCTGAAGGCCTGGTAGGCGTAACAAGCTCCTGGGTCTCACCGGGTCGATCTGACTGCCACCATACAGTTCGATATGTGCAGTGATTATAGTCGCTCCCACAAAGAGCAGCTTCGGACATCACTGAATCCTAGCGAGAACATTATAAGCCAAGATTCAATCCATTCGAGTGTCTCGAACCACCCCATCGGTGACCATGAGGCCGACTCCACAGCGTATGATTCCCCGATCCCCACAGATCCCCCACCTAGCGATGGACCAGACGCTGTGTGAGTCTGGGTTTCCGCCACCGCCGGTCAAACTGACGGAGATGGATAGACTCGGGACGTATCATGGTTTCATCTACATGGGTGGCAAACCCGTCGGACCAATGAGGAGCTGGACTCTGAACCGCGGCAGTGAAGATAATTCAATTATCGCATCAGGGACACATTATCAATCAGGATACCACAAGCTGTACAACATCACCGGAACCACTGGGCCTCTTGAGAGTGGAAAAACACCAGTGGACCTGAAGATTACCTATATGGGCAGGTGGCATTACATCACTATGGCGGGTCACTTTGACCCAGAAGAGAACTCTCTTAGGGGAACCGCGACGTGGCAAGGTGGCAGCTTAGGGGAGTTCGTGTTCAAACGCAACCCAGACTTCGTCCGCTTCTACCCTGCGCCATCTACGGTCGACGCACGCGCACGATGGAAATTCGCGACAACGGTAGTTTTGGATCGTATTCGACGGCAGTCATGGTCAACCTCGTACATTCTCAAGCGAATCAAAGATGGGAAGCGTTACACGGAACTGGGACTCAAAGATAAGCACTCTGAGGATAACCTCGACGGTGGCGAATTGGACGAATATCATCACCTCCTCTCTTCCTTTTATGAAGCTGACGTACGGTTTTACGCCCCGCTGATTAACTTCAGCATTAAGCGGAGTGAGAGTATAATACAGTACGTTAACGGTGGCTCGCAGGGTTTCTGATCAGTGCTCACCCTCATGAATATAGCGAGGTCAAATGCGATTCTTGCGGTACAACCCTCAAGGGAACGCGGATCCTTTGCCTGGATTGTCGCTTCAATGGTACGCTGGACCTCTGCTCGGAACCCGAGTGTCTCGATTCTGTGATTACCCCCAAGCGTCTGCCGAGCTTGGAGGTTCCGCATACGCCAAACCACAACATGTTGAAGGCTCACCGGATCCTTTTTGACCGAGACATGGCGAAGACAGATAAAGACGCTAGGAATGCCTTGGAAGCTGCGCGGAGCACGGTTTCGGACCTCGAGATGAAGAAGGAGCCGATACCTGGGTGCATTCGCTGTCAGAACGTGGTATCATTACCCTGTTGGTACTGCGTAGACTGCACGGGTGAGTTCCCGCAGGAGTCCTTCAAATCCGTCCCTTACTTAAGTGACGTTTTGTGTAGGGGAGAAGTTCATCTGTGCAGATTGCGAATACAAGTGTCTCGCTTTCAACGATGCCCACACCAGGAAGCACACGCTCGTGAGGGTCGTCCAGAAAGTTGAAGAATCCAAGGTTTCAATGGAGGAAAGGCTGGAGGTGGTTGAGGGACGGCTGGAATCCATCCAGGACGAGCTGTCGAAGATGAGGCAGTTGCTCTTGAAGCTGTTCGAGAGGGACGCGGAAGGGTCTCCGGGTAATAAAGGTGGTGCCATGGGCGTGATGACAGCAGAACAGAGCCTGGGAGGGGCCCTTCTCGCCGAAGGTGAGGGTAATGGGGGTTTGGACAAAGAACGTGACTAAGTTGGTCCCCAACCGTGTTGATACCATCCAGAGATAATTGGCGTAGGAGTGTATTTCTCGCCCGCAGTGGTGAATGGCCGTTGACCAGTGAAAGAATAGTCAGTCGTTCCCAGGTTCGCTATCGCTGCGGCCTCCCCGACGATATCAAACTCGTCCTTTCGGGATCCGCAACCCGAGGTAGAGGCCGACGAGGTTCCTGCGTAGAACGTGTGGTATTCACTGAACCAGAATATCCGAAGATCTCCCCACCGATCTCGGAAGAATATGCGCTTCTTTGGCTTTTACCCAACCTCGGCTATTCCACAACCTTGACGGGGCTCGTCCGAGAATCAGCCAATGCCACGGAATGTGCGAGAGGACGGGGAACACCCAGCGATGCGATACATTGCCTGGATACAGTCCGTTGGTGACTCGAGCCTCCGATGAGCTTGGTAAAGCCGGAGCCCATGTATAACGCTAGATACCGGATCAGTCATCGAGTGAAAGTAAGCGTGCAGAGTACTCATCTCATCGTCGCCCCTCGCTCCGACATTACCAACGAGTTTCGACATCGCCGAGTTCCTACAAATCAGGCTCCGTTGGCCGGTGTACAATGCATCTTCCCCCACCCAGTCAGCGATGTATCAGGCGGCTAGGGTGGAATGAGCTGCCTTCCAGGGTACTCCTAGTCCGTGGTCACGGCCTTTGAGAGCGAAAACCAGTTGTTTGATGCTGAGGTCAATCCTCGGACAAGCTGACGCGGTGGGGACGGAAGGGGTGAACGGTGTCCAGACTACCGGTCCGCCGATCTCAACTTCAAGCTTCGAGTCTGGCCGCTGCGTTCGGTCTCGAGGTCTGGTTTTGACCGCCAAGACGAGTATCCGAAAGTAATGATCAGCCCGTATAATCTTCCGCCATCATGTTACTAGGCGAATGCCCCCAGAATCCCTTATCTGTGGGCGCCAACTAAATGGTGCGGAGCGTATGGTGGTTCTCGCCCTCGAGGTCGAGAGATTCCGAATTCTCTGACCACCCGTCAGTCTGTTTGGAAGGTCTGCGGGGAAGGGACAGCGAGGGATCTCAGTTGGATTGTTCGGACCGTCGGCGTGAAAGTCGGCACGAAGGGTGGTGGATGTTCGGTGACAATTTCCAAACGATGCCAATACTGACAGGCTGATTGCCACTTGCCAAGGTTTGCGCACAATCGTTGCGATTGCTGCAGCCGCCGCAACTTTACCCTGGCGAAGCAGGCGTTTATTTTGACGCGCCGGGTCGTTCGGAAGTTCCCGTTGCCGGAAACCCGTTGCGCTCACACCGCGGGCAATGGAGGATATGTTTGTCGAATAAATCACGAATTTATCCTGAAGTGTGAAACAGTATCTTCAGAAAAGCGTAGGTAAAGGAATTGAAAGGAAACAAAAAGTTATCCACACGCCAACCAATGAAATTCGTTCCCGGTTATTTCTTCAGCCTTCTTTCAACATTTGCTCGACTCCCTTTGTCCTGAAGAAATTGGTTCACTCTTCAGTGTAAAATCAAGATTTATTCAACGGGTATATAGCTCGTTGCCCCCGGTGTCAACAATCTCGAAACTCGGGTCTATGTTCGCGCCGGAGCCGGAACCATTGTGCCCTTGAGAATTGCATCTGGAACCCTCAACCACGCTACCGCAGGCTATATAGGTTTGCGTAGCTCGGGTAGTGGGGTAGGACAGTCCCCCTTACATAGTTTCAAGTAGTCGGAACGGATGTACAGTTTCGGGATACTTGGATGTTTGTATGTCCATATCACAGATGTTATGATAGATGAGCACGGTTTATTGGAAATTTATTTAGATGGAGAACGAGTGACTGAGAATATTAAGATGTCCCCAGGCTGTTACCTCCGAACCGGGGCCGCTTTGACGACTCCATCTGCTCGAAAATACTGCCAAATGAACGCTTCGAGGTTTGTGAGACCTTCTGTGTCTTTCCACCATCTTGTACACCAAAGTATGCTCTAGGTAGCAGATATCAGCGGGGAGAAACTCGCATTCCGAGGTGCACAAGTACCTTCCTGAGCGTACCAACTTCAATTGGAACTCCTGCAAACCATTGGTACCCCCCTTCTTGCACACGTTCTCCCATTCTTGCAGTCGGTTAAGGATGAACCGGTAATCATCGGCATAATCGGAGTTGGTAAAGTTGACCCTGGCAAACGCGCCAGTTGCATACTCGTGAATCGCACATAGGATCTAGAGTGAACGGTGAGAATAAGTTAGTTGGATAGAGGCTGCTTACTGCAGTGGATATCAATGCAATTGTCGAGTATGTCATCCCAGCTGAAAAGAGATTTTTGTGCTTAATGCCAAGTGGGATCGACTTGCCCCGCTTGAAGAAGAGCTTGTTGGAAATATCTTGTATGAGCAGGTGACCGAACATTGACCCAAGTCCATATTTGCCAGTGGCGGGGTCGATGCGTGGAGAACCGAGAGGAATCTGGGGGAAAATGATCACTTGGGCCATCCCACATGTTGACAGAGCACGGGACCCACGTACCTCGAAGAGGAAGGCGAGATCATTTACGAGTGTTGTTACAGTATCTCTAACCCTCGCTACGCGCTCGTCTGCCATCTCGTCCTGTTCTTCGCCTGTACCACGATTGGTAATGGTGTTGATGGCGTTAAGGCTCTTGAAGGGGTTGTGCTGAATAAGTTTATCCCTCGCAAGCGTCTTGACCTTTCCTCGCGCTTGTGCGATATAACGAATGACCTGAAAACAGTCAGCAGTAGGTCCGGGGTGACAGAGACCAGTCGTCCTTATGGTATTAGTTAAACTCTTGAGGAGTTTGTCTTAGGTAAGAGGAAAAGTAACTCCTACCATAGTGTAAAACTATTATTTCTTTCCCCCCCTACGCTGGGGGGGGTTTTACCCTTTCCAATAGCCGGGTATGACTGATGGGGGGTTCCCACGAGCTTCCCCTTTGGGCGGGAGCTTCCCCTGCCTCCTCGCTCCCATCAAATATTCTCGGGAGGATGATTACATCAGCAAAACCGTCCGATTGCTGTGGTGCTGTGGTGCTGTGCCCGCCAAAAAGATCGAATAAAAACATTACGTAACGATCGCCACAGAGACATCCCCCTGCGCCACAGCAGCTCACAGCGCCACAGTAGCTCACAGTACCACAGTGACCCCTACAGCAGTTTGACTGTTTTGCTGATGTAGCCGTGGGAACTACTTCCCCCAGCACTCCCCCCCCGGGTACCCATTGGATGGTCCTGCCGCCTATATTTTATCCATATGTTATATTTAGCTTACAATAAACACCTTTCTATTGGTCCGTTCAAAATACACGACGGTTGAAATCCGCGAAATAAAAGTGGAAAAAAATACCATCATTGCTGGTCGCCAACCGCAGTCGATCCCGCTAAACGCGGCGCAGAACAGGTGCAAATTGAGCAAGCAATGCTCGATTTTCGAGCAGAGCATTGCCAGCTCACACCGCGCGCCTGATCGGGTTTCCTTTCTGGGAATGAGCGGCTTCCCATGCTTGTGCACCGGCCCACCCTTTCGCATTGCGATTGGGGGCTACACAATTGGTTAGGGCCTTAGCCCTTATAGGTACATACTATACTAACATGCTTTTAGGGCACAAGACTCTTTTTGAGTCACCCGGCGCAGTCCTGGGTACCCTCTCCTCCTGGGTGGGGGAATGATTCCCTTACCACGCGTGCTACGTGTGAGTAACTGTTTACAAACTTTATATGTCTCTTTTACTAACATATTAAAACGAGATTGAACCCACTCGGGCTTGTTCTACGCAACCTTCGACCCCTCGTGTTGGGGGGGGGTCGAAATGACAGAAATCACGATTGCGCCAGATCGTGAAGTGCGGTTGGTTCACCCTTTTGGGGGTCCATTCTAGCACGTATTCGCGAGGGGATTACGTCCCTCCCGTGCTGTTTTGTTCACATTCGCTGTGTCAGCGGCTGTGGACACATTCCAGACCATTTACCACCACTACTCCCGGTACATTCATTCCCCTGATTTGATGCGTTGTTCATATGTTTTATGGATTGTTTGGAGCTGATTTAACCCCCAAATATATCACGAGCGTCGCCGGGTGTGGCCCTGATGTTGTACCTTCATAGGTAGGCCAGATTCGTTTCTGGGCCACCACAATCGCTTCCCCCTCGTACAAGCGGACTCACATTCCATGAGGGAGCACTATACCTACAGAAACCGCGCATTTTAGCATGCGTTGTGTGAGTACTCCATCTTCCAGGCGCATTTTTCACTAAATCTCTCTCACTCACTCACGCCTTTCCTTCCCGGTTTCCCACCTCATTCCTGCCTGTTCCCAGGTCGCCAATATGTCTAATATATGCTCCCACAACCGTTTGCAAAGCGGTTGAAAGATCGGTGGGTTATTTCGATTTTTATGTTTGTTCCACCCCCAAAAACACACTATT
>Ga0307511_10005686_pt1 | contig 12639 bp, 11 predicted proteins | sample 13_EM_MG_FD_200266 | JGI IMG/M metagenome (GOLD analysis project Ga0307511, IMG submission 200266) | Populus trichocarpa ectomycorrhiza microbial communities from riparian zone in the Pacific Northwest, United States - 13_EM | ecosystem: Host-associated > Plants > Roots > Unclassified | place...
GGGTGCGGCGCTACGGGATGCTCGTGGCCACGCTGCTTCTGGGCCTCCTGGGCATGCACGGACTCGGGCCCGTTCCCCTGGCCCGCCCCGCGCCGGGGCACGCCGTGACCGCCATGACGGCGGCCATGGGCCAGAAGGCGTCGACACCCGACCCCTGCGATCACGACGCGGGCGACTGCGGCCACCACATGACCCACGCGGACGCGACCTGCGCCTCCGCCTCTGTCACCGGTGCTCCGGCCGTGGTTCCGCTGCTGGTGCCCGATGTGGCCGCCTGGGCCCAACTGCCGGACGCGCTCGGGTCCTTGACCGGCGGCGGTCCCGACGGCGGCCGAGCCCCGCCCTCCCTCTCCGAACTCCAACTCCTGCGGATCTAGAGCGGCCTGCGCGCCCACCCGCGCGCTTCGGCATGCCCTGCACAGACCACCGTTCCAGTTCCAGGAGTACCACCATGACCGCACAACGCGGGTTCGCCCGTCGTACCGTCGCGCTCGCCGTCACCGCCTCGGTGGCCGCCCTCACGCTCGCCGCCTGTGGCGGCAGCGGCGACAGCAAGGGAAGCGGCGGGACGAAGACCGGCGGGCACAACGCCGCCGACGTCTCCTTCTCGAAGGAGATGATCCAGCACCACCGGCAGGCCGTGGAGATGGCCTCGCTCGCGGCCGACCACGCCTCCTCGGCCCAGGTCAAGAGCCTCGCCACGAAGATCAAGGGTGCACAGGACCCCGAGATCAAGACCATGTCCGGCTGGCTCACGTCGTGGGGCGAGAAGGTGCCCCAGGACATGACCGGCATGGGCCACGACATGTCGTCCTCGGCGTCCGGCATGATGACCGAGGCCGACATGGGCAAGCTGGAGAAGGCCTCCGGCGCCATGTTCGACACCATGTTCCTCAACATGATGGTCGAGCACCACCAGGGCGCCGTGGCGATGGCCAAGACCGAGAAGGCGGACGGCAGTTACCGCCCCGCCACCGAACTCGCCGCCGGCGTGATCACGGCGCAGAGTGCCGAGATCACGCAGATGAACAAGATGCTCGGCAAGGGCTGACGCCACAGGCGAAGGCGAGAGCCGACGCCACCGGCGAACAGGGTGGGTCCGGCCGCGTGCCGCGCGGTCGGACCCACCCCCGAGCTCAGGACCCCTCCGCCGCCTCTCGCTTACGGCGCTGCTCCTCGAACAGCCGCAGGAACTCCTTCGCCTGCTCCTCCGCCACCCGCTGCTGCTCGGCCTCCTCCTCGCTCACCACCCGGTTCTCGTCGAACAGGCCCTCCGCGCGCAGCTGTTCCTCCTGGACGGCGGTCGGCAGCTCCGGGTCGTGGTCGGAAAGGCGCGGGCCCTCGGGGCCGTCGGGGCCGATGCGGACGAGCCGTTCGACCCGCACGATCCGCGTCCGGCATCCGTCGATCACGATCTCGTCGCAGCGCTCGGCGTCGATCCGGTCGGCCGCCCGCGCGTACTCGGCCCGCGTCTCGTCGTCGAGCTGCTCCATGGCCGGCGCCATCACCCGCAGATAGGTGGTGAGCGTGTCCCGCGCTCCCTGCGGGCTCTGGTTCGTCATCTGCGTCGGCTGCCAGCCGCCGTCCGCGTACTCCGCCGCGGTGAACTCGGCGGGCAGCAGTACACCCCCGGGATGTGTCTTCAGGGCGCGCACCGAGTCCTTGCGTACGGGGGCGGGAGCCGTGCCAGGGGCGCGGACCAGCGACAGCAGTTCCATCCGCAGGATGCCCTCGGACATGCCGGTCGCGGTGAAGGGGTCGATCACGAACCCCGTGGTGCGGCTGGGGAGTTCGTGGGCGTGACCGACCTTCGCCGGGTCGGGGTCGGAGGGCCGGGGCGGCTCCGGTCCGGTCGGTCCCATCCGGATGAACTGGTCGGCCCGCACGACCCGGAACCGCCGGCCGTGCACCGTCAGTTCGTCCACCTTCTCCCGGTCCAGCCGCTCCGCCCCCCGCAGCCACTCCTGCTGTGTCGCCGTGTCGCCCGCGTCGCCGGCTTCCCGCGCGCGTTGCCGGAAGGTCATCGCCAGGGTGTCGCGGGAGCTCTGCGGGGCCATGTTGCCGAACCGGGAGAGGACCCGCCAGCCGCCGGAATCCAGCTCCTCGGCCACTCCGAACACCGGGCCGCCGCCGGCCAGGACGTTCGGGTAGGCCTCGCGGGCCTGCCACGCCTCCACGTCCGCGAGGGCGGCTGCCGGGGCGTCCTGCAGCGCTTCCATCCTGATCACCCGGTACCCGGGAACCTGATCACCGTGCTCAGACATGCTCCCAGCATGCCCAGCGGAGGGGACGACAGGCGACGAATCAACGCAACCGGCACATCAGTTGGGCTTGCGGCTCACCGGTTTCGGCCACACGATCCACACCCCGGGGTGATAGACGTCGGACATGAACAACTCGATCGTCTCCTCCTCTTCGGCCGGCACCCGATGACCGCGGGCGCCGACACCCCCGACCGCCGGGGCCGCACCGGCCTGGACCGCACCGGCCTCGACCTGACCGGCAACCCCCGGGTCAGGGTCCGCGACGTGACACTGCTCTCCAGCCACTGGTACGTCGAGCGCACCACCACCTTCGACTTCCGGCACGCCGACGGCACCTGGACCACGCAGGAACGCGAGACCCACGACCGGGGCAACGGCGCGACCCTGCTCCTCTATGACGCAGAGCGCGAAACGGTCCTGCTCACCCGCCAGTTCCGCTTCCCGGTGTACGTCAACGGCCACCCCGACGGCATGCTCGTCGAGACCCCGGGCGGCCTCCTCGACGACGAGGACGAGCACCCCGAGGAGGCCGTACGGCGCGAGGTGGTGGAGGAGACCGGGCACACGGTGGGCGAGGTGGAGCACGTCTTCGACGTCTACATGAGTCCAGGCTCGGTCACCGAACGCATCGGTTTCTACGCTGCCTCCTACGGCCCCTCGACCCGTACCCACGAGGGCGGGGGCCTCCAGGAGGAGGGCGAGGACATCGAGATCCTCGAACTGCCCTTCCCCAGCGCCCTGGAGATGATCCGCACCGGGGAGATCGCCGACGCCAAGACCATCATGCTGCTCCAATGGGCGGCGCTGGACGGGCCGTTCGCCAAGTAGGCGCCCGGAAGCTTGACTTGAAGTGCGCTTCAAGAGCGAGACTCCCGTTCGTGCCCGGAGGACCGGGTGCGAACGGGAGGGATCATCATGAAGTACCGCACCATCGGCACCGATCCGGCCCACCGCCGTGAGGTGAGCGTGCTCGCGCTCGGGGCCATGCTGTTCGGTTCCCGCACCGACGAGGCGACCTCCTTCGCCGTGCTCGACCGCTATGTCGAGGCCGGCGGGAACTTCATCGACACGTCCGACAACTACGCGTTCTGGACCGACGGCGGTCAGGGCGGCCAGAGCGAGAAACTGCTCGGCCGGTGGCGGCGCAGCCGCGGCATCGGCGACGAGATCGTGATCGCGACCAAGCTGGGGGCCCGCCCCCTGGCCCCCGGCACGAGCTACATCGACAACCCGGAAGGCCTGTCCGCGAAGGTCGTCCGCGAGTCGGCCGAACGCAGCCGCGAACGCCTCGGCGTGAACAAACTCGACCTGTTGTACGCCCACATCGAGGACCAGAAGGTTCCGCTGCAGGAGACCGTCGAGGGATTCGCCGAACTGGTCGCCGAGGGCACCGTCGGTCTCCTCGGCGTCAGCAACCACGCCGCCTGGCGGGTGGAGCGGGCCCGCGCGCTCGCCGCCTCGGCCGGACTGCCCGGCTACGAGGTCCTCCAGTACCAGCACAGCTATCTGCGCCCCCGCACCGACGTACCGTCCGGCCTCTTCCCCGACGGCAGCCTCGGCAGCGCGGGCCCCGACCTGCTCGGCTATCTGCGCGCCGAGCCCGCCCTCACCCTGGTCGCCTACTCACCCCTGCTGGCCGGCGCCTACACCCGCGAGGACAAACCCCTGCCCGCCGACTACGACCACCCCGGCACACCCGCCCGCCTCACCGCGCTGCGGGAGGTGGCGAAGGAGACCGGGGCGAGCGTCAACCAGGTAGTACTCGCCTGGCAGTTGGGCGGGCCGCTGCCGATCGTCCCGCTCGCGGGGGCCTCGTCGGTGGCCCAGCTGGAGGAGAACCTCGCGGCCGTGGACCTGGAACTGACGGCGGAGCAGCGCGAACGCCTGGACTCCGCCGTCCCGGTCAGGGCCTGACCAGCAACTGGAAGTCGAACGCGTACCGGGACGCCCGGTAGATGTGCGTCCCGTACTCGACCGGCCGCCCCGTGTCGTCGTACGCCGTGCGCTGCATGGTGAGCAGTGCCGCGTTCTCCTTCTCGTCGAGCCGGGCGGCCTCCTCGGGGGTGGCCGAGCGGGCGCCTATCGTCTGGCGGGCGCTGTGCAGGGTGATGCCGGCGGTGCGCAGCATCCGGTACAGGCCCGTCGACTCCAGCCGGGCGGTGTCGAGTTCGAGCAGATTGGCCGGAAGGTAGTTGCACAGGAACGCCACCGGCTGACCGTGCGTGGAGCGCAGCCGTTCCAGGAGCGTGACCTCGCTGCCCTCCGCGACGCCGAGGGCAGCCGCGGCATCCGCGGTCGCGGGCACGCCCTCGTTGCGCAGCACCTCCGTGGTCGGTCCCTGCCCGGCCGACTCCAGGTCGTCGTAGAGGCTGCTGAGTTCCAGCGGTCTCTTGACCTGGCTGTGCACCACCTGCGTGCCGACCCCCCGTCGCCGGACCAACAGCCCCTTGTCGACAAGGGATTGGATGGCCTGGCGGACGGTGGGGCGGGACAGGCCGAGGCGGACCGAGAGGTCGATCTCGTTGCCCAGGAGGTTGCCCGGCGCGAGGGTGCCGTGCTCGATCGCCGCCTCCAGCTGCTGCGCGAGCTGGTAGTACAGCGGCACCGGACTGTTGCGGTCCAGGGCGAAATGCAGGCCGTCGAGCGGGGAGCCGGTCACGGCACGCGAGTAGCCACCGGTCTTCGCCACAGAGGGCACCTCCTCACGGATCGTGACGGATGGTCAGGAGTTGCTGGGGAAACCGAGGTTGATGCCACCGTCGGCCGGGTCCGGCCAGCGGGTGGTGATCACCTTGCCCTGCGTGTAGAAGGCGATGCCGTCGTTGCCGTAGATGTGGAGGTCCCCGAAGAGGGAGTCCTTCCAGCCGCCGAAGGAGTGGTAGCCGACGGGCACCGGGATCGGCACGTTCACGCCGACCATGCCCGCCTTGACCTCCATCTGGAAGCGGCGGGCCGCGCCGCCGTCCCGGGTGAAGATCGCGGTGCCGTTGCCCCAACGGGAGCTGTTGATAAGGGTGATGGCCTCGTCGTAGGACTCGGCGCGGACGACGACCAGGACCGGGCCGAAGATCTCGTCCTTGTACGCGTCCGCCGTCAGCGGCACCTTGTCGAGGAGGGAGACGCCGAGGAAGAAGCCGTCCTCGTGGCCCTCGACCGAGAAGCCGGTGCCGTCGACGACGACCTCGGCGCCCTGCGCGGCGGCCGACGCGACGTACGAGGCGACCTTGTCGCGGTGCTCGCGGGTGATGAGCGGGCCCATCTCGGACGCCGGGTCGTTGCCGGGGCCGATGCGCAGGTTGCCGGCGCGCTCGGCGATCTTGGCGACCAGCTCGTCGCCGGTGTCACCGACGGCGACCACGACGGAGACGGCCATGCAGCGCTCGCCGGCCGAACCGTAGGCCGCGTTGATCGCCTGGTCGGCCGCGAAGTCCAGGTCCGCGTCCGGCAGGACGAGCATGTGGTTCTTGGCGCCGCCGAGGGCCTGCACGCGCTTGCCGTGCTCGACCGCCTTGAGCTGGATGTACTTCGCGATCGGCGTCGAGCCGACGAAGGAGACGGCCTCGATGTCCGGGTGCTCCAGGATGCGGTCGACGGCCACCTTGTCGCCCTGCACGACGTTCAGCACACCCTGCGGCAGACCCGCCTCGGAGGCGAGTTCGGCCAGCCGGTAGGACGCCGACGGGTCCTTCTCGCTGGGCTTCAGGATGAAGGTGTTGCCGGTCGCGACGGCGAGGGGGAACATCCACATCGGCACCATGGCCGGGAAGTTGAAGGGCGTGATGCCCGCAACTACCCCCAGCGGCTGGCGAATCGATGCCACGTCGACGCGGGTGGAGACCTGCGTGGACAGTTCGCCCTTCAGCTGCACGCTGATCCCGCAGGCGAGTTCGACGATCTCCATGCCGCGCGCGACCTCGCCGAGCGCGTCCGAGTGGACCTTGCCGTGCTCGGCGGTGATCAGTTCGGCGATCTCGTCGCGGTGCGCGTCCAGCAGCTCGCGGTACTTGAACAGGATCGCGGTGCGCTTGGCGAGCGAGGAGGTGCCCCAGCTCTCGAACGCGGCCTTCGCGGAGGCGACGGCGGCGTCCACCTCGTCGACGGTCGCGAAGCCGACCTGCTTCTCCTGCGCGCCGGTCGCCGGGTTGTAGACGGGACCGAAGCGGCCGGACGTGCTCTCGACGGGCTTGCCGTCGATCCAGTGGGTGATCGTCTTCATGGTGCAAGTGCCTTTCGGGGGAGGGGCGTTCAGAGGTGGCGGCGACGGTCGACGACCTGGCGGTCGTACTCCTCGCGGGCTTGTACGGCGGATTGCCGCGAGGCGGTTTCGGCGACCGGTACGTCCCACCAGGCCTCGGCAGGGGGAGCGGTCGGGGTGGCGATGTCGGTCTCGACGTAGACACACGTCGGCCGGTCGGAGGCGCGGGCCGTGGCCAGTGCCTCGCGCAGTTCGCGCACGGTCTTGGGGCGCAGGACGTCCATGCCGAGGCTGGCCGCGTTGGCGGCGAGGTCGACCGGGAGCGGGGCGCCGGAGAAGGTGCCGTCGGCAGCCCGGTAGCGGTAGGCGGTGCCGAAGCGCTCGCCGCCGACCGACTCGGAGAGGCCGCCGATGGAGGCGTAGCCGTGGTTCTGGATCAGCACCAGGTTGACCGGCAGGCCCTCCTGGACGGCCGTGACGATCTCGGTCGGCATCATCAGGTAGGTGCCGTCGCCGACCAGCGACCACACGGGCGTGCCGGGGGCGGCCTGCTGGACACCGATGCCGGCCGGGATCTCGTAGCCCATGCAGGAGTAGCCGTATTCGAGGTGGTACTGGCGCGGCGAGCGTGCCCGCCACAGCTTGTGCAGGTCGCCGGGGAGTGAACCGGCCGCGTTGATCACCACGTCGTCGTCGCCGACGACCGAGTCGAGGGCGCCGAGGAGTTGGGTCTGCGTCGGTACGGCGTTCTCGTCCGGGGCGGTGAACGCGGTGTCGACCACCCGCTCCCAACTCTCCTTGCCCGCGCGGTACTCGGCCTCGTAGGCGGGTGTCACGCGGTGGCCTTCGAGGCCCGAAGCGAGCGCCTCCAGACCGGACTTCGCGTCGGCCACCAGCGTGCGCGCGGCCAGCTTGTGGGCGTCGAACGCGGCGATGTTGAGGTTGACGAAGCGGACGGCCGGGTTCTGGAAGAGCGTGTTCGAGGCCGTCGTGAAGTCGGTGTAGCGGGTGCCGACGCCGATGATCAGGTCGGCGGCGCGCGCGATGTCGTCGCTGACTGCGGTGCCGGTGTGGCCGATGCCGCCCAGGTCCGCCGGGTGGTCGTGGCGCAGCGAACCCTTGCCCGCCTGCGTGGAGGCGACCGGGATGCCGGTGGCGTCGACCAGGGCCTTCAGCGCCTCCTCGGCGCGGCTGTGGTGGATGCCGCCGCCCGCGACGATCAGCGGGCGTTCGGCGGACCGGATCGCCTCGACGGCCTTCGCCAGTTCGGCGAGGTCCGGCGCGGGACGCCGTACGTGCCACACGCGGTCGGCGAAGAACTCCTCCGGCCAGTCGTACGCCTCGGCCTGAACGTCCTGCGGGAGAGCGAGAGTTACGGCCCCGGTCTCGACCGGGTCGGCCAGCACGCGCATCGCGTTCAGCGCGGCCGGGATCAGCGCCTCGGGGCGGGAGATCCGGTCGAAGTAGCGGGAGACCGGGCGCAGCGTGTCGTTGACCGAGAGGTCGGCCTCGACCGGGTGCTCAAGCTGCTGGAGCAGTGGGTCGGCGGCGCGGGTCGCGAAGTAGTCGCCGGGGAGGAGCAGGACCGGCAGACGGTTGATGGTGGCGAGCGCGGCGCCCGTGACCAGGTTGGTGGCGCCCGGTCCGATGGACGTCGTGACCGCCTGCGCGGAGAGCCGGTCGAGCTGACGGGCGTAGCCGACTGCCGCATGCACCATGGCCTGTTCGTTGCGGCCCTGGTGGAACGGCATCGTGTCCTCGCCCGCCTCCAGGAGCGCCTGACCGAGTCCGGCGACGTTGCCGTGGCCGAAGATGCCCCAGGTACCGGCGATCAGCCGCTGCCGTACGCCGTCGCGCTCGGTGTACTGCGCCGACAGGAACTGCACCAGGGCCTGGGCGACGGTCAGGCGGCGGGTGGGGGTGCTCATCAGGACTTCTCCGGTGCCGTGTAGAGGGGGAGGCGGGGGTCGACGGGCTGCTCGGACCAGGTGTCGCGGACCCACGTGTGATCGGGGTGGTCGCAGATCAGCCAGGAGCGGTCGTCCTCGGGACCCGCCATGACGTTGAGGTAGTACATGTGGTGACCGGGCACCGCGATCGAGGGCCCGTGCCAGCCGTCCGGGACCAACACGACGTCTCCGCCCCGCACTTCGGCCAGGACGTCCGTGTTGCGGCCCTGCCCGGAGGGGGAGACGCGCTGGTAGCCGAGACCGGGGGTGCCCTCGTGGTCGGCGAACTCGAAGTAGTAGACCTCTTCGAGGACGGACTCCTCGCCGGGCCGGTGCTCGTCGTGCTTGTGCGGCGGGAACGAGGACCAGTTGCCGCCGGGTGTGATCACCTCGACCGCGATGAGCTTGTCGCACTCGAAGACCCCGGCCGCGCCGAAGTTGTTGACCTGCCGCGAGCTGTTGCCGCTGCCGCGCAGCTCCACCGGGACGGACGAGGCCGGGCCGTAACGGGCGGGCAGGCGGCGGGTGCAGCGGGCGCCGTTGAGCGCGAAGCGACCGCCGTCGGCGGACGAGATCGTCGTACGGGAGTCCCTCGGGACGTACGCGAAGTCGCTGACGGAGGTGAACACGCTCTCGCGGCCGTCGAGTTCGAAGGTGTCGTGGCCGAAGTCGTCGGAGGCGGAGACCGTGCAGGCGCCGCTCAGCGGGAGCACGATCCACTCGCTGTCGTCGGTGTCGAAGGTGTGCGTGCCGCCCGGCGGCAGCTCCAGGACCTTCAGGCTGGAGTAGCCCCACGCGGCGGACTCGGGCGTGATGTCCACGACGTAGGTGCCGCCGAGGGCCTTGCCCGCGGGAAGGTGATAAGCGCTCGTCATCGTGTGCCTCCGGTTCACAACAGACCCACGGCGGTGTCCACCGCCGCTTCCACGCCGCCGTCGGCGGGGTACAGCAGGGAACGGCCCACGACGAGGCCCTGGACGGTGGGCAGCCGCAGCGCTTTGCGCCACTTCTCGTACGCGCCCTCCTGGTCGTCGCCGACCTCACCGCCGAGCAGGACGGCGGGCAGCGTCGAGGTCTCCATGACCTCGGCCATGTCGTCCGGGTCGGCGGTGACGGGCAGCTTCAGCCAGGTGTAGGCCGAAGTGCCGCCCAGGCCGGAGGAGATGGCGATCGAGCGGGTCACGGCCTCGGCGGACAGGTCGTTGCGGACCTTGCCGTCGATCCGGCGGGAGATGAACGGCTCGACGAACAGCGGGAGTCGGCGTGCCGCCATGTCGTCTATCGCGCGTGCCGTCGACTCCAGGGTGGTCAGCGAGCCCGGGTCGTCGTAGTCGATACGGAGCAGCAGCTTGCCCGCGTCGAAGCGGAGCCGCTCGATGTCCTCGGCGCGGTGGCCGGTGAAGCGGTCGTCCATCTCGAACGCGGCGCCGGAGAGGCCACCGCGGTTCATCGAACCCATCACGACCTTGCCGTCCAGGACCCCGAGCAGGAGCAGGTCCTCGAGTATGTCGGCGGTGGCGAGCACCCCGTCGACGCCCGGCCGGGACAGCGCGACACAGAGGCGTTCCAGCAGGTCGGCGCGGTTCGCCATGGCCGTACGGCGGTCGCCGACGCCGAGCGCGCCGCGCGCCGGGTGGTCGGCGGCCACGATCATCAGACGACCGCTGTCGCCGAGCAGCGGACGCCGCACCCGGCGGGCCGCCGCCTCGGCGATCGCCTCGGGATGCCGGGCTCTGACCGTGACCAGGTCGGGGATGGTGATGCTCAAGAGAAGCTCCGTTCAGGGAAGACGCGGGCGGTCACGGGGTCAGGCGCCCACGCGCGCGCCGGCGAGCAGGTCCTCGACCTCGGACTCGGTGGGCATCGCGGTGGAGCAGGCGAGGCGGGAGGCGACGAGGGCGCCGGCCGCGTTGGCGAACCGCATGGTTTTGGCCAACTCCCAGCCGGACAGCAGTCCGTGGCACAGCGAGCCGCCGAACGCGTCGCCCGCGCCGAGACCGTTGAGCACCTCGACCGGGACCGGCGGCACCTCGGCGGTCGTGCCGTCGCGGTGCACGGCCAGCACACCCTTGGGGCCCTGCTTGACGACGGCCAGCTCCACGCCCGCCTCCAGCAGCGCCTCGGCGCAGGCGCGGGGTTCGCGGACACCGGTGGCGATCTCGCACTCGTCGAGGTTGCCCACCGCGACCGTCGTGTGGCGCAGCGCCTCCGCGTAGTACGGGCGGGCCTCCTCCGGGTCCTTCCAGAACATCGGGCGCCAGTCCAGGTCGAAGACCGTGGTGCCCGCCTTGTCGCGCGCCTTCAGGGCGGCGAGCGTGGCGGAGCGGCTCGGCTCCTCGCTCAGACCGGTGCCGGTGATCCAGAAGACACGGGCCTGGCGGATCGCGAAGTAGTCCAGCTCGTCGGTGCGGATCTCCAGGTCCGGCGCCTTGGGCTGCCGGTAGAAGTACAGCGGGAAGTCGTCCGGCGGGAAGATCTCGCAGAACGTGACCGGGGTGGGGTACTCGGCGACCGGCGTGACCCAGCGGTCGTCGACCCCGAAGTCCTTGAGTGCCTCGTGCAGGTACGCCCCGAAGGGGTCGTCGCCGGTGCGGGTGATCACCGCGGTGCCGCGGCCGAGCCGGGCGGCGGCCACGGCCACGTTGCTCGCCGAACCTCCGAGGAACTTCCCGAAGGTCTCCACCTGCGCCAGCGGCACGCCGGACTGCAAGGGGTAGAGATCGACCCCGATACGGCCCATGGTGATGAGATCGAAGGGCTGGGCTGACTCGGCCATGCGCGGCACTCCTCTGAGCTACTGGGGGGTGGGCGGGTCCCGCGAGGGCCTGCCGACTCCCAGGTGTAGGACTCCGAGGGGCGCTCTGTCAATAGTTTGTACTTACATTCGGACCTGCTTGTGAAATGATGTCTTAACAAAGTATTGACAGCGGGCGCGACCGGGGATTGGATTCCGTCCCAGCGCAACAGCCGTGTTTCACGGTTACGACCCGGGGTCGCACAGGCCCCGAGCCCTGATCTCTGAGATCATTGCTCCCTTTCCCCTGAAGCACAGTGAGGTGCAGGAAAGATGGACCGTTCTTCCCACTCCCGTACGCGCAGAATGGCCCCCTTCGTGGCGGTCGCCGCGGCAGCGGCACTGACCCTCGCCGGCTGCTCCAGCAGCTCGGGCGGCAAGAAGTCCACGGAGGACTCCTCCGGCGCCTCGGCGGGCAAGGCCAGCACTCCCCGAATGACGGTCGCCCTGGTCACGCACCAGGCGCCCGGCGACACGTTCTGGGACATCGTCCGCAAGGGCGCCCAGGCCGCCGCGGCCAAGGACAACATCAAGCTCATCTACTCGGCCGACCCGAACGCGGGCAACCAGGCCAACCTGGTGCAGAACGCGATCGACCAGAAGGTCGACGGCATCGCGGTCACCCTCGCCAAGCCCGACGCCCTGAAGGACGTCATCAGCAAGGCGAAGACCGCGAACATACCGGTCGTCGGCCTCAACTCCGGTCTCAGCGACTGGAAGAAGCTGGGCCTGCTGGAGTTCTTCGGCCAGGACGAGACGGTCGCCGGTGAGGCGCTCGGCAAGCGGCTGAACACGGAAGGCGCCAAGAAGGTCGTCTGTGTCATCCAGGAGCAGGGCAACATCGGCCTGACCCAGCGCTGCGACGGCGTCAAGAAGACGTTCACCGGCACCACCGAGGTCCTCAACGTCAACGGCACGGACATGCCGTCGGTGAAGTCGACGATCACCGCCAAGCTCACGCAGGACAAGTCCATCGACTACGTGGTCACGCTGGGCGCCCCGTTCGCCCTGACCGCCGTGCAGTCGCTGACCGACGCGGGCAGCAAGGCGAAGGTCGCCACCTTCGACCTCAACAAGGACCTGACGGGCGCCATCAGCAAGGGCACCATCCAGTTCGCGGTGGACCAGCAGCCCTACCTCCAGGGCTACTTGGCGGTCGACTCGCTGTGGCTCTACAAGAACAACGGCAACTACAGCGGCGGTGGTGAGCAGCCCGTACTGACCGGCCCGGCCTTCGTCGACAAGACCAACGTCGAAGCCGTCGCCAAGTACGCCGCCAACGGAACCCGGTGATGAGCATGACCCAGCACGCCGAGCCGGCGGTGACCTCACCGCCGGCCCCCGGCCCCAAGCCCACCGACGGCCGGACCGCGGAACGCCCGCTGGCCATCCGGCTGTTGGCCCGTCCCGAGGTGGGTGTGTTCCTCGGTGCGGCGG
>Ga0307511_10005687_pt1 | contig 12637 bp, 12 predicted proteins | sample 13_EM_MG_FD_200266 | JGI IMG/M metagenome (GOLD analysis project Ga0307511, IMG submission 200266) | Populus trichocarpa ectomycorrhiza microbial communities from riparian zone in the Pacific Northwest, United States - 13_EM | ecosystem: Host-associated > Plants > Roots > Unclassified | place...
GAGAAAGCCGTACCAGTCCTCGTAGTCGAGGTTGGTCGTGATGATCGTGGCCTTCTTGCCGTAACGCTCCTCCATCAGCTTGAAGAAGATGTTCGATTGCTCGGGACGCAGATTGAGATATCCCATCTCGTCGATGAGGAGCAGGTCGACTCGCATCAGTCGGTCGAGCAGCGCGCGTGACGAATGATCGGCGAGGCTCTTGTACATGTCGTCGAAGAGGTCCTGCGCTTTGATGAACAGGCCGCGATAGCCGCGCTGCAGGGCCCGAAGCAGAATCGCACTGGCTAGCCCGGTCTTGCCGACGCCGGTGTTGCCGATGAAGACCAAGTTCGCGGCGCGCGGGATGAAGTCGAGTTCGGCCAGCTGTTCGATCTGCGACTTGTTGATGGTGGGCTGCTGTGTCCAAGGGAAGGTCTCGAGCGACCAGCGTTCCGGCAGATTCGCTCGGCCGATTCGGTACTCGAGAAAGCGCACTTGCTGATGCTGGTACTCCTCGCGCAGGACTCGCGCTAGGAAGTCGCTGTAGCTCGGCTTCCTTTTTTCCGCGCGCTGTAGTTCGTCGGGCAGGACCTCACGCATTCGTCGCAGCTTGAGATTCTTCAGCAGTTGGTCGAGATCGTCATTCATGGTGGCCCTCCTCGTCGTCGCCCTGGGGAAGGCGAAAAAACTCGCTGCTACAACGCGACGCTTGGCCCGCGTGACTTCTATCGCCACGTATGCCTCGCGCTGGACTTGTCACCATCGGCGACGGCCGCTGCGGTCTTCTATGCGATCAGCACACACGTCAACGAGCTCGGCAGCGACAGCGTGCACCCGGTGCTGCTGCTCGACGAGGCGCATCTGCTTCACCAGGATGTGCTCGAGCATTTGCACATTCTGGCGAACTACGAATGGGACTCCAAGGCGCTGCTCTCGATCGTGTTGATCGGTCTGCCTGAGACCAAGCAGCGCCTCGCGCTCGCAAAGAACCGATCGCTGTGGTCGAGGATCCACACGCGCCTGTCTCTGGGCGAAGCCACACCAGGCGACACCGCCGAATACATTGTGCATCGCCTGCGCCACGCTGGCTGCGAGCGCGAACTCTTCAACTCCGACGCGATAGCGCTCATCCACGAGCAATCGCAAGGCCGATTGCGCGACACGGACCGTATCGCGACCGACGCCCTCAAGCTCGGTGCACGTCGGAAGATCAAGACCATCGACCGCGAGCTCGTAGCACGCGTCCTTGGTGACGCTGACCCGCTCGACGCCGACTGACATCACGCCGTTGACCGGCGTCGACCAACTCGTGATGGCCATTGTGTCTTCGACGCCCAAGCGCCGCCGTGCACGATGGCCATCTTCATTCGCGGCCGACTCGATTCGCCTCCATGATGCGCATCATCCAGCCTGCGCGATCTTCCCGCGTCTACACTGCGCGGTAACACATAGGTGATCAAAAGCAGAAGCATCGCGTAGTCCTTGCGTCCAGTCGGCGAACGCCGGTCCACGCTTTTGAGAACGCGTCGTGCTTCGTCCCACGTCACGGCGCGCGGAATATTGGAGAACCGGTAGGACCGAGGACGCTCGACCGCGGCACTGAGGTCGCGAGAGACATGACGCTCTCGATGGAGATATCGAAGAAACACGCGGAGCGTTCCGCACGCATCGCGTACACCGCACTTTCCGAGGGTGATCGCCCGCTCGGCGACAAATGCGCTCAAGAGCGCAGGGGACAGGTCGCGAAGCCGACGCAGCTTGGTCCGCTCGAGATAGGACTCGAACACGCGCAGGTAGAAGATGTAGTGGTGAACGCTCGCCTCGCGCAAACCGCGCTCGTCTCGAAGGTAGGCGAAGAAGCCCGGTGCTTGACGTCGAAAGGGCTCTGCCTTGCATCGCGAGAGTCGATCGGGGACTGAGCCCGGGAGCACGACACGAAGCATCTGCTCGATCGGTCCGCCGACCTCCCGCCCCGGATTTCTCTGCTCTTTTCGATGTGGTGAACATCGCTGCCGAACCCAGTCGGCGACGAACGCGTCCACGTGGCGAGGAAGAGCCGAGAGCGTACGCGCTCCTCGGCTGCGCGCAAACTGACCGAAGAAGTAGCAGAGGCACGCGGGCTGATCGACGTCAACTATTCTTGCCGGCGTCAGACAACTATTTCTGCCTGTCTTTTCCAAGGTGCTGCGGGCATCACGATTGCCACCGGGAAAGACACTCGAAACCTTCAAGCTATCGCGGCTTCCACACGCGCTGCTCGCAAAAGTGCGTGAGCTCGCCAAGGGTGACTTCCTCGACCGTGACGGCACGCGGCGCTCACGTCGCGATCTCGCGTTGAAATCGAGTGCTCGCGCGCAAAGAGCGGATCTTCAAGAGGACCCGAGGCTGCAGCAAGAAGCCACCATCGACAGACAGCAAACTCACGCAACGCGCCGCGCTTCGCCGCATACCTCTTCACAGAACGCTTCGAACACCCTGCCGGCCTCCTCCACCACAGCCAGAATAACGCTGGGTTCAGGGTCCCCCTGCCAGAGTTCATCGAACTCACCGAAACCCGCGGCGGCGTGTTCGCGATCCGCTTCAACGTGTTTGGCGATGGCGGACACGCCGGTGCGCTCGTATCCGCACGCCGACAAAGAATCTAGCCAGTCGTCTCCGATGAGTACCGTGAAGTACTCCGTCCACAGTATGTAGGTGGCAAAACATACCGGATGTCGACTGATCAACGTTCGTTGTAGACCCGCAAGGGAGACGACAGCATGAGCAGGCTGCAGCGCCTGCGTGATGCCGCGCGGGAGTTGCGCCAAATCACTCATGGCCCAGCGATCATGTCCGCGCTCCTCGCGAGACTTGCGCCGGAAATATTCAATGAGGGCAGGGTTTCCAAGTTGTTCACTGCGCGCCAGCGCCCATGCTAAGTTGCGCTCCGATTGCTGAAAGAGAAAACGCAGGCTTTCGAGGTAGAAAGCAAACGCCCGGGGCGGGAGTTCTCCCTTCTTTGCCAGAATCGCTAATGGGCTGGTGCGCTGGAGTCGTTCAGCCCAGTCTTCAATCGATTTTCGCAGCGGAACAGCAAGTGACGTCATGGTCGCATCCTACGGGCGAGTGTTGAGTGAAGGTCGGCGACCTCCGAATCATTCGGAGGCCGCCGGCAGTCGAGTGATCAGATGCAGCAGTGCGCGAATTTCTTCTTCATGGTCTTCCCTCCTTCCTAGAGCGGTTCGCACTCGGCGGGGCCGTGCCGGCGAACCTTTTGTGAAACGCGGCCTCACAGTTTTCGTCGAGAAACTTGCTGTAGCGAACCAAAGGTCCCCAGCGTTCGCTCAGCTGATGACCCGTGACGTGAAAGTGCAGTTCGCTAAAGAGTCGCGACATCGCAAGGTTTGCAGGCGAGGTCTCAGCCACGATGCGTTCAACGTGATGAGCTGCCAAGGGTGCGAAGAGACACTCCTTCACGAAGCGGCGGATGAGCGCCGGACGCTGGTGTGTGTGTTTCACAGCAAACAGTCGAACGTAGTAGCTACTCCAGTCTTCAGGTGCACCGACTAACACGCCGACCGTTTGTCCCATGTGACGTAACTCGATCGAATCGCAGGCTCTCGTCAGATACTCGAGTTTGGCGCGGGTCATCGAGGCACTTGGGTTCATCCCCAGCGCCTCCTCCGCAAACGACGAAAACTCCTCCGCCAAAAATGCGCGCACGCGGTCGATCTCCCCCGGCACCGCTTCCACGCCGTCGTGCGAGAGCACGCGCGGCAGGTTGGCGCGCAGGTCGAGCCCCCAGAACTTTGCGCTCAGCGACTGCGTCGGAGACACGCTGCGGAACGTTCCGCTGCGATCGGTAGCGTCTTCAAAAGGCGCCGCTGCACGTGGCGCATTCGATGGCGTGCGTTCGAACCCTGGCATCCTACCTCGGTCCTTGTTCAGTGGCTGTTTCGAACTAGTTCGTCCGTCCTAGCCGCTTTCCTTAGACTGAGGTGGAATTAGTTGGTGGTAAAGCTGTATTCTTATCGTGTGATAGGATTTGTGAGAGGCTTCGCGAGCGCGGTAACTCAGTGTCCACCGGCGCGTTCATGTCGCCGGTTTCGGCTATGCGATCGGGTGCGGTGGAGTGCGCTTGCCGCGCGCGCCCGATGAACCGAAGCGAAGCTTGCGGGCGCTGGCTGCGCTGGCTTTTGCGACGGCGAGCTTGGTTCGCAGTGTGATAGGCGTCAGGTCTACGAAGGACGCGCGTTCGCCATCGAAGACTTCGCCGCGGAGCGCGTTAGGCTTTGGCCATCGACCCGCCAGCCAAGCGCGCAAGAGTGGTTGATGGGGCGGGTAGAGATAGTGCTCTTGGTGGTAGTCCGGCGTCGGCGCGGCTTCTGGTTCGCTGTTTGGGATCGCTTCGCCCCATAGAAACGCTAGCCTTTGTTGGGCTTCGCCACTAGCAGCTGCCAACGCGGCGGCGGTATCGAGTGCGGCCGCGAACCCGTAGGCCAAAGGATCGCTCGGCCTGCGTGGAAAGAGAAACACGCCTGCCGCTGCGTGCTGCAACTTTCTGCGCCGCGGCCCGAACAGATACGCCTCGATTTCGTAGTGCGCATGCAGGGCACGTGCGAGCTTGCGATCGTTCGTGGTTGCGCGCGCTGGAGAAAATTCACCTCGAAACGAGCGCAATACTCGATCGCGCTCCACGAGTTCGCAGAGCGCCGCGGCGCACGCCTTGGGCCACGACTCATGCAGTGCTACGCCATTGGATAGCGACGTGCGCAGCCGCGTTGGCTCCGCGTCGGCCGGAAAGACGCGCGCGACGACGCGGCTGCCTCGCCGGGCACCGTATCGGTCGCGTAGGGTCAACGGCTCGGTCGCGCCGCGCGCGCGCATAATGCTCATGCGCTCCAACAGCTCGAAGAATGCACGATCTACCGGGAAACCTTGGCTATCGGCCGCCGAACCCGTGACGCTCGCCTGGGTCGGAGTGCTGGCCACCAAGCCCACCATGAACAACTCGAGCTTGCCGATGACGACGCGCTGCAGAAACGTGTCCTGCAACGAACAGCCGGCAGGCCATGGGTACGTGCGTTGCAGACTCGCCAGGCGGCGCTTGGCGGCGGTTCGATCGCTGGCAGTCTCGAGCATGAATGATTCGCAGATCATCCGCTCGATGGCGCATTGGACGCAACTTGGCTACGAACGCGCTGACTGGGTGGCAGGGGAAGCGGCCGTGCCTAGACGGCTCTAAGCGCGGTACGTGGCTTCGGCGACGTAAGCGAGGGTCCGGTCACACATCACGTTGCCGATGACTCCGGCGCAGCTGCTTTCGCCGGAACACGAGCCGAGGGACTGGCGCAATGCGCGCAGGATCGGCGCAGTGAGGTCGTGCCTGCCGTCGCATTTGGGCTCGGTGCAACGGAACTCGAAGTGAGCCGGTGCCGTGGCTACAACGATGGGTCGTACGTAAGACATCGCGGTCACGCGGCCTTCGGCGCGAATTTCTTCGATCTTGAGGCGTAGGGTTTGAAGTCGTGGCGCCTCTTCGCGAAGGCGCGGAGCCGCATCTTCGCGGCGCCGATGGTCCGCGGCGGCTTCGGCCACCGCAGGGTCTTGCTTGCGTCTATAGTTCATCGAGAGGTACTCCACTCCGTCCGTTCGGCCGTTCGGCCGTTCGTGCGAGCGTGCCAGCGGCCTTTGCCGAGCAGTTCCAGCGATTGCCGGGTTGTAAGTGTTGCACGAATAGAGCGTTTGCGCCCCTTGATTTCCCCGGTGTTCCCGGCTCGTGGCCTGCACAGGCGGCCTGCGGCGCCAGTCGGGAGCTGGACGCACAGCAGATCCACGGTTAGGGTGCCGCGCACATGAAGCCTTCGCTGGTTCTGTATGGCAATGAGCCGCTCTCGAGCCCTTACGTGTTTTCGGTGTTCGTGGCGCTGGAAGAGAAAGGGCTGCCGTTCGAGTTCCGATTGCTCTCGCTCAAAGAGGGTGAGCATCTGGACACGGAGTATGTGAGCCGCTCTCTGACCAACCGCGTTCCGACGTTGACCCACAAGGAGTTCTCGATCTCGGAATCGTCGGCCATCAACGAGTATCTCGAGGAGCGTTTTCCGCCGCCCAAGTACGCGCGGCTTTACCCCGACGACGTGAAAGAGCGCGCCAAAGTGCGCATGGTCCAGGCGTTGATGCGCTCCGACTTCATGCCGATTCGCGAGGAGCGCGCCACAGACACGGTGTTTCAGAGCGAGCCGATCCAAGCGCTGAGTTCCGGTGCCCAAGCTTCCGTCGATAGGCTGTATCGAATCGCTGCGCAGCTGGTGTCGGGCGCGCAAGGCACAATCGCGGAAAGTTTTTCGATCGCCGATGTGGACTTGTCGATGATGCTGCAGCGTTTGCTCGCCAACGGCGACCCAATGCCCGGGCCGCTGGCCGCCTATGCGACCGCCATCTGGCAGCGACCCTCGGTCCTCAAATGGCTGGCACGGACTGGCTACCGGGGCACGCCCGCGGGATCGCCGCCCGTCTGAACGGGCCCGAGCTTTTTCGTTTCGCACCTCACAGACAGGAGTTGCTCGCGCCCAGAATGCTTCGCGTGCCGTTGTCGAGCGCGTGCGCAGGGTAGTGCAACACGAAGTTGTAACACATCTCACCGCTGCCGTTCCCGAAGGGTCCACCCCACGCCAGCGTGGCGTCGCTGGTGTTCATGAACGTGCAGGTCGTGAGGATCTTGTCACCCGCCATCACGACCGCGGGCGTCTCCATGAAGTTTTGGTTCTTATCGCTGAACGGTACGTCGAACAAGCCGACTTTGCTGCCGTCGGTGTGCTGGATTTCAACCTTCATGTTGCGGCCGTACTGATGCATGTGGGGCGTGGTGTAGAGCAGATGAATGGGTACGTTGGTCGCGAGTCCGCTGCGCGCCGGCGCGCAAGTGCCGGTGGACGAGCTTTCGGCATGCGCAGGCAGGCTCAGGCTTTCCGTGCCCAACACGGACACGGCGGCCACATTGGGCCGGCCGCGCATCGGCACGGTGCAAACACTCACCGAGGACTGATCCGCCAAGGCTGCGCCGGTGCTGTTGAAGTAGTGCCACTCGAGCATCAACGTGCTGCCGGGAGCTGCGGTTTCGGCACCCACGTCGGGGGGCATCGTCATGTCTTTGCCGCCAGGCGCCCAACCCGCCAGCATCTTGGGGCCATCGAAGTGCAGTGGCAGGCAGTTGTTCTCGACGGTGCCGCCGGTGTGCTTGCTGGGCATCGCATACAGAAACCAGTGATGCAGCGCGCGATCGTTGTCGAGTTTGGAGCGGAAGGCCACGCTTAGCGCAGCGTCTTTCCACGGTGCGTCGAAATAGAAGCAGTTGTACGACTCACCGCTCGGAATCATGAACGGCGAAGTGTCGGTCGCGCCGCTCTTGCCGTGCACCGTGAGGTCGTAACAGGTGACATTCGCGTCTTTAAGCAGCGGATCCGCCACGGGTTGAACCGGCGGCGGCGTGGGCGTGGCAGTGCTGCAGGCCGCAGCTTCGCTCGCGGTGGCAGCCGGAGCTGCGCGCATGGTCCAACTGGTGAGTACGGCGCTCTCGCCGGCACTCAAGCGGCTGGCCGACGCGGGCGGCATAGGGTTGCCGGCATCGGCGATGCGCACGCTCACGCGCTCGTAGACTTTGCGGCTGTGGTCGCTCGCGGCTGGTCGCTGAAAATCCTCGGCGCTGACGAGTGACATGGGCGCCCCGAGTCGTGGCGTCGTGCCGTGACAGCTGGCGCAGTGCTCGGCGATCACGGCACTGACGGCGCAGGGCAGCGGCGCTCCGCCGCTAGGGGCGGCGGAGCTGGCAGCGGCTCCCGCAGCAGTGCTGCTGCCGCCGACGTCGCTGGAAAGAACGGGGGCCGCTGCGCCGCTGCTAGGTGGTACCGCGAGGCGAGCCCCCGTGCCGCCGTTCGCAGCAACTCCCGTACCAGCGCTTGGCTGGCTGGGGACCATCGGCGCCGGTGAACCGGCTGCTACGACGGCGAGCCCGCCGCTCGAACTGTGTTGGCAAGCGCTCAGCGTAGCGATCAGGCACATCAGTTGGACCAAGCTTGAATCGCGCATCAGTCTCCGGCACGGGCGAGGTAGTGCAGCCCGTAACCTTGGTACGAACTGCGCTGCCAAAACGATCGCGCGCTCGCCGAGAAACCTCGCGTGCGCCGTGCTGGCGTGCGGTCGGGCCGCCCGGTAGGATGAGACGCCGTGCTGCTCGAGGCATCAGAAGGCGTGTCGACCGTGCGGCCAGCCGCAGTTCATGATCTCGAGCTGATCCGCCGCGCGAAGCTCGGCGACGTGGAGGCGTTTGCGGTTATCTACGATCGTCACGCTCCGATTGCGCTCGCGTTGGGTAAGCGCATCCTGGCGTCGCTGGGGGATGCGCAAGATGTTCTGCATGATGTGTTCTTAGAGGCTTGGCAATGCGTGCGCGAGTATGATTCTGACCGCGCGAGTGTTCGCACTTGGCTGCTGGTGCGTATGCGGTCGCGTGCCCTCGATCGGCTCGGTCGTCGAGCGCTCGAGCAACGCATTGCCGACGGTCTGCCGCCGTGCGCGGCGATGGCGCCTCCAGACGCGGTGCATCCCGATCACAGGTTTGCGTTGCGGCAAGCGCTCGATCGGCTCGACGCCGCGCTGCGCAGTAGTTTGGAGTTGATGTACTTCGGTGGCTTCACCGCGGCCGAAGTGGCGCGGCACATGAACGTGCCGGAAGGAACCGTGCGATCGCGTGTCGCGCGCGCTCTGCTGGTTCTCGAACAAGCGCTGACCGAATCGAAAGGAGCAAACCCCGATGTCGAATGAGTCTGCGCACAAGGGTGCGACCGCACATCTCGTCGAAGACGAAGCGGCGAGTGTCGAAACTTGGACGGCCTTGGCCTTGTCGCTCGAGCCGATCGCGCCCGAGGTCGATGTGCGAGCGAACTTGGTCGCGCGCCTCGCTGGCTCGGAACGCTTTGCGCCTTTCGCCGCTGATGTGGCGCGGGTGTTCGGTGTTACCCGCGAGGCGGCACGGGCTGCGTTGCTGAGCATCGATGATGCCGGGGTTTGGCGCGATGGCATGTGGCCTGGTGCGCGGGTGTGCGCAACGCCGGAGCTGCAAGCGGTGAACACGGTGATTGCGCGGCTGCCGGCGGCAACCCAGATTCCCAAACATCCCCATGGCCAGCGCGAGCTCACGCTGGTGTTGCAGGGCTGCCTGATCGAGGATGGCCGAGCGCAACACGGGCCCGGTGACGTACTCGACATGGCCTCCGACACTTCACATGCCATTGCCGTGTCGGCTAGCGGCGAGTGCTTGGTGGTGTTCTCGCCGCTGCGGCTTTGAACGAACGGCCGGCACTCAGGTGCACGACTGCGCGAGCGCCGCTCCCGAGCCGGCGGCACCCGCCCGTAGGCTGATCAGCCGCGATTCACGATCACGTTCAGTGTGCCCACGATCAAGCCTGGCGTGTGCTTCATGGTCGGCATGGCCGGCTTGCCGGCAGGCGGGTTCGCGCTACCCGCGGGAATGGCTGCGGCGCGCGCCATATACGCCGGTTCCGAGTTATGAACCTCTTTGGTGAAGGCGGCCGCGAAGTAGAGCTGCGTGGTGATGAGCCGCGTGGCCATGCCATCGAAGCGACCCATCAGATGAATGTGAATCGGTCGGCCGGCATACCAGCCCGGGTACATGGTCGTGAAGCCGGCGATGCCACTGCTATCGGTCAGCTGAACGCCGCGGCAGAAGCGATCTTTGTTCATCGGGGTTGGGCTTGCTGCGCCCATGTACGGCTTGGATGGGTCTTGGCCATTGAAGCCGCTGTAGTAGCCATCCGCATTGCAGTGCCAGATGTAGAGCTCGGCGCCCGAGATCGGGGCGCACTGCTTCTTGGCGTCCATCAGGCGGAAGTACAGGCGGAACTCACAGCCGCCGAGGCCTTCGCGAATGTCGCTGCGAATCAGGCTCTCGTCGTCGGGGAACTCATGGTCATCGATGAAGAATGGACCTTCGATGTCCGTGGTGGTTAGGGTACAGGTGCTGGCGTCGTCGAACATGGGGGCCATCGCCATGCTCCCGCCGCTACCAGATGCACTCTGTCCGGCCGCGCTGCCGGTCGATCCGCCGGTGCCGGACGTGCTCTTGCCACCCGTGCCGGCTGCACTCTTGCCAGCTTCGCCAGCACTGCCCGCGCGCGGCGGGGGCGCGGTGGAACCCGCGCCGCTCGCGTTGGGGCTCACGCTCGAGCCTGCCCCGCCTGTCTTGCCAGCCGCCGCGCCAGTGCTGGTGCTGAGCGCGCCCGCCGCGCCGCTTGGCGTGCCTCCGGTCGGCGGGTTGATCGGCACCGATGACGTGCCCGCGGCGTTCACGTTGCCCACCGCGGTGATCGGGTCGTTGTTGCTGCACGCCATGGCGGCGAGCGTAGGTGCCGAGATCGCCAGCGCACCGAAGCCTTTGAGTGCGTCACGGCGCGGCAGGTGTTTCGCCAGTAGGTCGCGCCGGGTTGGTGGTTGCTTCTTACGCATCGAATCTCCTTCAGGTCAACGTTCAGAGGTTACGGAGTGGGTGCCGCAGCGCCGTCGACGATCCATTGACGAATCGTGCCGAGTTCGGCTTGGGTCAGCGTGACCTGTCCGGTCGGTGGCATGACTTGAGCGTTGCACATGGCGCCGCTGCAGCCGGCGGCTGCGGCCATGCCCGAGGCTTTCAAAAACAGCCAGCTCTGATCTGCATTCTTGGGCACGATGCGTTTGAACTGGCCGCCGTGCATGGTCTGCACGTTGACGAGGCCTTTCACGATGTCGGCCGAACTGATGTGGCCGCCCAACGACATGCCCGCCTCGGGGCTGGACTCGCTGTGACAGCTGGAACAGTTCTTCTCTAGAATTGGCCGGACCATTTCGTGGAACACACCGTGTTCGACCGGCAATGGTGTGTTGGGGTCGTCGGCCTGGGTCGGATCGATCGCCACACCTAGGGCGTGCATCTCGCGGCACTGATCAACCAGCGCTTGCACGAGTTTCGGTTCGGTCGGCGCTAGGCCCTTCGCCACGCGGTAGCGCTCCCAAATCTGGTCGATCCAGCCGTGCAGCTTCCAAAACATATGATTGTCGATGTTGACGGTCTGTTTGCCCAACGAATAGGGCGACTCGTTCACCACCCACTTGAAGTGCAGCGCGCCGTGGATGCTGCTCGCGCCACTCGCCATGCCGCCGCACTGAATGAATTTGCCCAGGTCACCTTCGGTCGGGAACATGCTGAGCTTGTTCTCGATGTCTTCGAGGGTCATGGCGGTGGTCTTGATGTTGGCGGCCCAGCCGGTGCCCCAACGGCCGCGCCACTCTTCAGGAACGTCGGTGGCTGCGTACGGGAAGTGCGGAAAGCCTTGGAACAGCTCGGGGTGGCTCGGGAAGGCTTGGCGCAGCGACTGCATCATGTGGCGATGCATGACCAAGAATTGGTAGCCATCCTCGGCGTCGGAACATTCTTGGTGCGTGGCGATCAACTCCTTGTGCGTCGTGCACAGAGCGGTGGTGCCGCCGCCCGTCAATCCCGGGATTCCGCCGCGACAGCGTCGAACGTTGTGCCAGGCATCGTGGCTCTGCTCCCAGACCCGGTCGTGCATCCAGGTGAGGACTGCCTTCGGGACCACCAGGTCGATGTCGCCGTTGCTGGCTTTCCACTGGTCCGGCTTGCCCGTGAGTTGCGCGCTGCCTGGATCGACGAGTTCCCCGCCGACACAGTGATCGTGGTCGTCGTGCACTGTGCCAGCTTGGCCGCCGCTTCCAGCTGCCGGCTGACCCGCCGTGCCCGGCCCTGCGCCGGCCGTGGATCCCTTGGTGCCGGCCGCTCCAGCCCCGGCCGCACCGGTGGTCCCGGCTGTGGGGACCGCCAGCGCTGGCCGACCCGCTAGAGTCGTGGCACCGCTTCCAGCACCGGCCACCGCGGCACCGGTCGTGCCTCCGCTAGCCACGATTGGAATCGACGCGCTCGAACCGGCTCCAATGTTCGAGTTGACGAGGGCTGGGTCGTTGCTCTGACATGCCCCGAGCCAGAGGAGCGCGGCGCAGGCGGCAGGCACATAGTGGTGATGATTCAGGGAATTCACGCTAGGTCCTTGGTTTTCCGCGTTGTGCGCGTTCCGCGCGCGGGCACTGCGTTAGCAAAGGGCGACTCCCCGGAGGGCACGCCTCTGCAGTGGAATCGCAAGCAGGGCGTACCACGAGTCAGGTTCCCTGGTGCTCGGCTGGCAGCTCATGTGTGTCGCAGAACTCCCGGGTTCGGCCGACGGTCTCTGCAATCGCCAAAAATGCAGCCTAACGCGCCAGTGCGACGCAATCTGCTCACCCATATAAATGAGCCTGGGCGCGTGCGCCAGCCGGCGCTGCGTTGTGCAGCGCTGAGCTACCGCTACTCGGTCCTCGCGGAGCGCGCTGCACTATGCTCGGCCCGTTCGCGAGCTTGCCATGATCGATCTCGTCTACGCCCATCCATATCCCCACCGTTCGATCGCGAACCGCGTGCTGCTCGACGCGGTCCGTGACCTGCCCGAGCTCGAAATTCGCTCGCTTTACGATCGCTATCCCGACTTTGCGATCGACGTCGAGGCCGAGCAACAGGCTTTGGCGTCTGCCAAGATCGTGGTTTGGCTGCATCCGATCTACTGGTACAGCGTGCCGCCGC
>Ga0307511_10005688_pt1 | contig 12636 bp, 13 predicted proteins | sample 13_EM_MG_FD_200266 | JGI IMG/M metagenome (GOLD analysis project Ga0307511, IMG submission 200266) | Populus trichocarpa ectomycorrhiza microbial communities from riparian zone in the Pacific Northwest, United States - 13_EM | ecosystem: Host-associated > Plants > Roots > Unclassified | place...
GTGTCCGAGCCAGTGAATGCGAAGGTGTAGCCGCTAGTCGATAATCCAGCCACCTGACCGGATTCGAAACCAGGTGTTTGGCTGAGCTCGGCAATGGCATCGGACCACGCGTCCGAAGCAAGGTTCGGAAGCAGACGAGATGCCCACGCTGGATCGCCAAGCGCCTGCACGGCGACAAGTCCGTTTTTCTGGGAGTGGTGCACAATGCCGGCTCCGACGGCAAGCCCAAAGCTGAACGAGGCAACCCCTAACTCACCAGTTTGCGGGTCCGCCGCGAGAATCGTGAAAGTCACACACCTTCCCCCTTACAAGAATCGAGCAGAGACCTCGTCGCGGTAGGCCCTGGTGATGATTGGTGCGGCTTCAAAGACACTCACCACGCCCAGCTTCATTGTCAAGGCTGTGTCCTGCGTTCTGAGGTTCCCCCGGCGTGTGGGAGGTGCTGATCAGCTGGTCAGGGCGGGTTGACGGGGCAGGTGTGTTTCAAAGTCCGAGTGACGCTGCGAAGTCGCAGGTCACGCCACCGTCAACTCGCGGGTGCGAGCCGCGATACGGACCACGCCGCCCGTCGACCAGACCCGTTCCACCCGCACCACATCCAGATGCGGAGACACAGTTAGACCGTGTCCTACATGGTCAGTTGGTGGTTGTGCTGGGCATGGGGAGTGGACGGTGGGGATGGATCGTTCCAGACGGCTTAGCTTGATCTTTATCTACCAGGATCTTCCGGGTCTGCCGATGGCCTTGAGGGTCTCGGGGCGTTTGACGGTCTTGCCCACGTCGTATCGGGGTGCGGGACGGCGGTTCTTGGTCCCGGGCGGCCGTCCGGGACCGGTGCCGCGGAGGTTGGGGAACACGGGCCGGGCAGAGCAGGTGGGCTCGGATGTTTCTGAACCCCCGGCGGACCCGGGCCGGGGTGAGGCGTTCGGGCCTGGTCGGCTTCTCCCAGGGCCGGCGGAGGTCGGCGGCCAGCGGCCGGGCGAGCCTGAGCTGGGTGTGCGCGACGACCAGGAGCCAGGTCCAGCGGTCCGCCGCCTCGGGTGTACACAGTTTCGGGGTGGCCCAGCCGAGCGTCTGCTTTCCGAACCTGAAAGTGTGCTCCAGGTCGAATCTCCTTAGAAACCCCTGCCACCAACGGTCCGCGTCCGCAGGGGTGGCTCCGGTTTTCGAGGACCACAGCCAAACCGGCGGCGCCTCCCGCTCCTTGGAGAGGCGCTCGACTTTAAGGCGGACCAAGGTGCCCTCGACGATGGGGACTTCACCGTCGTGCTCCAGCCAGGCCGAGCGGTGGGTCAGCCTCGGGTGGACCCGGTCCCACGCCTGGGCTTCGGCCTTGCCGTAGTTGGTGGTGTCGGTCGCCGTGGTCACGGACGGTTCAGGCCACGTCTCGGGCTTGGCGAAGCGGAACTCCGGCCCGTGCTTGGGCGGGCGCCCGCCCTTGGGGTCGTATGCGCGAGGCGGCTTCGGTAGGCGCATCACCCGGTCGCCGCGGATCCGCCCGACCAGCTCGACGGGAAGATCCTGCAGCATCCAGGCCAGGCGGGTGACGTCGTAGCCGGCGTCCATGACGACCGTGATGTCCGGGTCCCCGGGCTGCCACTGGCCGGCCGCGACGAGCCGTTCCACCACAGACCTCAGCTGAGCAGCGGTGACCGCGGTCGCGTCGTCGGCGGGCCCGAGCCGGACCACGTCCAAGATCCCGGTCCACGACGTGGCACCGGGCTCCAGGACCGCGACGAATGAGTAGGGCCAGCCCGGGATGAACTGCGACGCGGACTTCGCCCGCCCGTAGACATGACAGAACAGCCGTTGGTCCGAGCACGGAGCGTCAGAGCGAAGCCACGGCGACTGCAAGCACCAGGCGCCCGCCCTCGAAACGTGGCAGCGGCAACCCGGCCAGCGCCGTCCGCAGACGGTCGACATCAATCCCGCCGCGGTTGAGAGTGCCGTACAACGCACCGTGCCCACGGCGGTGTTCGGGCACCAGCGTCAGATCCACCGGCGACGTCACCGGGCCGTCCGCGCACAGCACCGCGTCCACCAACTCGAACAATTCATCGCGCCGGGCGGTAAGACAGGCGTAGAAGGCACCCCGGAAGCGTGACGCCTCCGCGAACGCTTCCGTCCGGACAGCATCAGACAGCAGACTCACCATCACGGCCTTCGTCTCGGTCACGTGCACCTTGGTCGGAGCACATGATCAGACGGAGGCCGCCCGCACGTCCGCTGAACTGCGCAAACCTGCCTCAAGTTCGAGATCGGTTCGACGTTGGGAAGCTGAACTCATGACTCGCACGGTGGGAGCTCTTGCGCAGTCAACAGCCCTCGAATGGTCCTGAGGGCGTTCTTCGGCGCACCGGTGAGCTGATCAACGATGACGCTGCATCCCACCCAGGTGGACCCGCACTCCTCGACCATGCTCCTGACGGCCGCAGCCTGGCTTCCGGTCTCAATCCAGTCATCAACAAGCAGAACACGGTCTCCCGGCCCCAGTGAGGATCGCTGGAGTCGCAGGGTGTGACGAAGGCGTCGGTAGTCGGCAGACGACTGACGCACGACTTTGTCGCCCGGGAAGAGGCCCTCGCCCTTGCGGATGGGAACGAAACCGACGCCGAGCTCGACGGCCGCGGCACCACCCAGAAGGAATCCCCGCGACTCGATCCCGCAGACTGCTGTGATCTGCTCATCCCGGAACGGTTCAACCAGAGCGGCGACCACCGCGGCCAGTGCCTTGGCATCCCGAAAAATCGCCCACACATCCGCGTGACCACCGATCCACCGGAAGTGTTCAAGCGTCAGGTCACGCGCATTCGAAGACATGAGCGGAAGTCTTCCGATCCCCGAACAACGCAGCAAACCATTAACGACCACCCCAGCATCCTGGCTCTCACAACATCAACCTGAGCCCGTAGATAAAGAACAAGCTGAGAGGCCGAGCAGGAACTGCAGTACACAGACGGTGGCCAGTTGAGCAGGCGAGAGACTCGGACGCCCGTCCCGCGGGTACCAGTCGGCGAAATCCTCGTCGCACCACAACCCGTCCAGCCGGTCGCGCACCCATATCGCCGTCGTACCGCCCGGGTTGCTCGCCCGCGCCACCCGCGCGGTCAGAGACGGGACTTGCTCTCCGGAACGGGGGCGAAGGGACAACAGACACCTCGACAACTGCATCGGTCGGCGGAACGACCCGAGCATTCCCGCCGATCATGCTGCCGCACCGGCAAACTCCAAGATCACCGACAGAGTCAAGCTCAGCGCCGGCCCGGCAACGTGGACAACTTGGTGGGGACATACGGGGTGCCGTCGGCCGAGCCGACTGCCAGCGTGGTTGTACGGCCGCTGGGCTCCATGCGGATGATGGGGATGGCCTTGTCTTGCGGGCCGCCGTCGCCACCGATGGTGATCCAGCCGCTCGCACCAGGCAGCGCCCGCTTCTCGCGCAGCGCGGACAGGGTCCGGTAGACGTCGGCGGCGGTTGGATCGGACACGGCGCGGGTGATCCAGATGGTTCGGGCGGCTGTCAGCAGGGCGTCGTACATCATGATCGCTCGCCCGTCCTCCAGGTCACTGTGCGGGAACGCGGCAGCGAAGGTGCCGTCCCGGAAGGGGGCTACAGCCTCCGGGGCGAATGCGTCAGGGGCGGTGTCCCAAGCTCCGGGGTGGGCCAGGCCGGTGTAGACGAGGTCGATCCGGCCCGTGCGCAAGGTTGCGGCCAACTCCTTGGAGCCGAAGCCGTCGGTGTGGGTGACCATCACGGTGTCGTCGCCCGAGAGCACGGTCATTCGGCGATCCCGGCACGGCCGGTCGGCGAGCGCGGTGAGGAACGCGGGCAGCGAGGTGCCGCGGCCGGCGAAGTAGACGACGTCGGGACGCAACGTGCACAGATCGGCGAGCTGGATGCGGAAATGTTCGGTCAGTGTGGGCTGCGAGGAGTCGAACAACATGGGCTCCTCCTCGACCAGCCGGTCGCCCGGTATGCGATCGCGGAACTGTGTGGCCAGGGTGCTCGTGTACTGGTCTCCGGTGGCGACATCCTGGACCAGCAGGATCCTGGCGTTGGCACGTCCGCCCGCCGAAAGGAATCGTACGGCGGCGGCCGCCTGGTCAGCATTGGCGGGCGCGACCCGCACCAGGCCGGGGGTACCAGACCAGGAGTCCGCAGTGAGAACCGAGCCGAACGCGGGCAAGCCCCCGGCTGTCAGTTTCCCGACCATGTCCTGGCTGGAGGCGGTACTGCCGCCTAGGCCGACCGCGGCCACGATCCGCTCCGCACGCCGGTGGCCGAGAACCTGGCCGACGGTGTAATCCCGTTGCTCGGCGGTGCCGCCGGTCTGGGCGAACAGCAGCCTGATCCGTGCCCCGTCCGACGCGGCGTTGGCCCGGCGCTGGGCCAGATAGGCGCCCTCCAGGTCGTGGCGGACGGCTTCCATCAGGCTGGTGCCATCGTATTCCGCGGTGATCGGCGTCATGTAGACGACGGACACGACCGGCCGCCCGTCCGATGCGCTGGCCACCCGCTGGTTCTCCGCGGCGATCCGCGTCATGGCCGGCGCAAGAGTGCTGGAGGAGCCGAGGCTACGCGGCGACGACATGCCGTCGGCCAGCAGTCCGACACAACTGCGTGTCCTGTCGTCGCCGATGCTCCGCAGGCCGTCGGCGCAGCTGTTGCCCGCTGTCGATCCGAGTTGCGGCGCATCGCCCTCGACCAGCAGGGAGGCGGCGACCATGGCCATTACGACAGCCAACGCCCTGCCCCGGTGACTTTCGCGGCGACTCCGCGTGGGATGTACAGAATCGGAGTCGCTGATCCCATCGCCGACCCGGGCGGCCAGACGCAGTACCTCGTCCACGCCGGGCCGTCGCCCGGGGGCCTTGGCCAGGCAGCGGTGGACCAGAGCGCGTAACGGGCCGGGGACACCTGATAGGTCAGGGTCCTTGTGCACGACGGCAAAAGCGACCGCGATCGGTTCCAGACCGGCCGCGTCGGGTTCCTCGAACGGGCTGCGCCCGAGAGCGGCGAAGGCAAGCACGCTGCCCAGTGCGAACACGTCCGTTGCCGGGGAGACCCCGTGGGGTCCGTTCAATTGTTCGGGTGCCATGAACGCCGGGGTGCCAACCATGCTGCCGCTACGGGTCAACGCCCGGCTCTGCGTCACGGACCTGGCGATGCCGAAGTCGATCACCCGGACGCCGTCGTCCGCCAGCAAGACATTGGCCGGCTTCAGGTCCCGGTGCACGATGCCCTGCCGGTGGATGTCGCGCAATGCCTCCGCCAGCTGGCCGGCCAGTCGCGCAATGTCCTCTGTTGGCAGGGGTCCGCCGGTCCGCACGCGCGCGGCCAGGGACTCGCCCACGATGTACTGGGTAGCGAGCCAAGGTGGGTCACCATGCGGATCGGCATCCACCACGGACGCCGTGAAGGCACCGCTCACCTTGCGGGCCGCGGCCACCTCGCGCCGGAACCGGGCCCGGAAGTGCGGGTCGTCAGCGTACTCGGGACGAATCACCTTCAGCGCCACCTGCCGCCCCGCAGCACTGCGCGCAAGGTAGACGACCCCCATGCCGCCGGCCCCCAGCCGCCGTTCCACGGTGAACTCCCCGATCCGCCGCACTTGCAGCAACATACACAGCCCGCCGTTCCGCAATCGGCACCCCTGGCTCCCGCCACACATTCGGGTGAACCCCGCGCGCGTCGCCGGCGTGCGGCCAGACAGGCGCTTGCGTAGGCAGCCCAGGAAAAGGGCGGCAGCCGTCCCTGACCAGCGAATCTGCCGGAACGAACGAGAACCGGGCAGCTTCAACGAGACAGGACACCTGCGAATCTCAGTTCCATGTCGGATCCGGCTTCAATCCGACATCAGCCGTGAGATTCCGACACGGAAGCCGAGAACCTACAGGAGTGTAGGGTCTCGCGCTTCGTGGCACAGGCCGGGTTCTTGACCAGCAGCCTTCAAGCTGTCTCACAGCGATGGCCTGCGGTTCAGTCTCACGGGCGGGGCATTTCCTTGTGGTCTGGACCGGCCGGTCGGCTTGGCGCCGTCTGGAATTGAAGAGACAGTTCGGTCCCGATCACGCGCCGGTGACCGCGGCACCTTTGAACAGCGCCGGCGTTAGCAGCAACTCAACCAGCCTGCCGAGCATGCCCTTCCGCGGAACTCTTCCGGGGTATGACCGGGGCCCCGTCCGACACCTTGATCAGTCCGCCCTGGGAGGCTGTCCCATCGCCTGGGCGCTGACCATGGCCGTGACCTTCGCCTCGGGATAGCGCCCCTCCAGATCCTTGACCAGGCTCTGCACACCGGATCAGCACCAGCGGACCACTCGGCAGTATGCTCGCCGACGAAGTACGCCAATGGCTGGCTCACTGGAACGACGAACTCAACACACCTCACGATGCGGTGGCAGCCATCGCACTTCTCGAACCCGGCCTGTTCACCTTCACACCCCCCGGAACCGCACAGATCACACTCAGCGGAGCCTCGGCAGGACGTTCGGCCTTCACCCCCGACCCGACGGGCACCGTACGGATTGCCACAGCAGTCGACGTACCACAAGTCACCGACCGCATCATCCAGCACATCTGCACAGCCAGCGCCACACCCGATCAACCGACGCAGCAGCAAAACCGGACCGATTGATCAGCTCCCAGCAAAGAACACAGGCAGTCACTGTCCTGTCTCAAACGATCGTGGGCAGAGCGGGGTCGGTGACGTGCGGTGCCCACGATCGGATGAGACGGGCGCGGGTTCTTGTCTCGTTTGATCGTGGGCATTCTGTGCGAATCGGTTCGGGCTGATCTCTGGAGGGATTCGACACCAGCGGTCGATCACATGGCCTGGAAATGTCGATGAGGACTGACACCACCACGGGTGATCTTCTGGAGTCGCTCAGCGGCTGAGATGGGCTAACGTCGCGCCATGATTTCCGATGCGTCGTTACCCGGGCATGAGCTCACAGCCACCAGCTCGACCGTGGTCTACCAGAACCGCTGGATGACCGTTCGCGAGGACAAGACGGTGCGCCACGACGGCGCTGAGGGCTTGTACGGCGTGGTGCACAAACCTGACTTTTCGTTGATCATTCCGCGTGAAGACGGGGGCTTCCACCTCGTTGAGCAGTACCGGTATCCGGTGAAGGCCCGCTATTGGGAGTTCCCTCAGGGTGCGTGGGAGGACCGACCGGACGCAGACCCGCTGGACTTGGCGCGCGGTGAACTTACGGAGGAGACGGGCCTGGCCGCTCGAACGATGACGCCCCTGGGGCACCTGTTCGAGGCCTACGGATACTGTGACCAGGGGTTTCACGTCATTCTTGCCACGGATCTCACCCGTGGCGAACCTCACCTGGACGACGAAGAAGCTGGCTTGATCAGCCGCTGGTTTTCTGAGGCGGAAGTATGGCAGCTGATCGCCGAAGGCCGATTCAAGGACGCTCCGTCAGTAGCGGCCCTGGCGCTCTTCCAGCACTACCGCAAGGGCGGCGGCTGAGACCGAGCGGCAGCGAACATCACCTCGATCGGTGTGCCGCCGGATCGCCGCGCGGCCAGCGCCATGACCCCACCAGGCGGACGGCGAACGCGCGGTCTTGATCACTCGTGATGGCTGGCGCCAGGATGGCTGGGTGGCGACCATAGGGCGTGTATCGGGAGTGCGCGGGGACGCCCACGATCCGTTGTTTCGCGTGCTGGTGGCATCCTTGGCCGGTGTTCTCCTCCGATCATGTGGGCGCTGTGTTCTTCGATGTCGACGGCACCCTCGTCCCAGATACGAGTTCGTCGGTTTTCCTGGCTGATTTCCTTGGCCATCGGGACGAGTTGGCCAAGGCCGAGGACGCCTATGCCTCCGGCGCCCTGGACAATCGGAAAGTTTCCGAGCTGGATGCCGCGGGCTGGGCGGGCATGCCCGAAGAACAAGTCTCTGGCTGGCTCGACGGGCTTCCCTTGGTCTCGGGCATCACGGAGACCGTGGCCTGGTGCTGGCGGAACAATTTGGTGCCCGTGCTGGCAACCCTCGCCTGGTCGCCGGTCGGCAGCTACCTCACTGCCCGATTCGGCTTCCACGCGTTCAGCGGACCTCTGCTGGAGACCACGGACGGCCGGTTCACGGGCCGGGTCGCCCGTCACTTCGACGAGTACGACAAACGAGATTTCGCCCTCGCGCAGGCGCGAGAGTTGGGGTTGGCTCTCCGCTCGTGCGGAGCCGTCGGGGACAGCCGCTCCGACCTGCCCCTGTTCGCATCCGTCGGGTTGAGCGTGGCATTCAATGCCTCGGCAGGAACTCGGGCGGCGGCGACCGCCACGGTGGACGACAACGACCTGCGAGGCGTGCTTCCCGTCTTGAGTCACTTGGTCACAGCCACTCGTCCTCAGTAGCTGGGCATGGGCAGTGGGCTGGTGCGGAGATCTGTTGTGGGCCGTTTGGTGAGGCGGCGGGTGGTCTCCTCGTGGAAGAGGATGGTCAGGATCTCCCACCTGTTGAAGTGAAGAGCCATGTTGTAGCTGCCGGCGCGATCTCGGATCCACTGAGCCCTTTTCAAGCTGCGGTGCCTGACCGCGAGTTGGACTGTCCTGCGCAACGACGAAGCTCCTGGTAGACGGGTTCTCGACCAAGATCACCCGTGTCCGCCAGGAGCTTCGCGTGCTTGTCTACCCGTCCTCGATTGATCTGTCCAGCCGCACCCTGCGGTTCCTGACCGGACAACTGACAGCCCGGCGGCAGGAGATCGGAACGCGGTGGCGGCGCCTTCCAGCCGCACGTCAGGCACTGCTCGCCCTGGCCCACCTGCGGTGCGGTGACACCTACGCCCAGCTCGCTGCCGGGTTCGGCATCGGGATCGCGACCGTCTACCGCTACATACGTGAAGCCGTCGAGGCCCTGGCCGCCCTCGCCCCGTCCCTGGCCGAGGCGATGAAGACGATCCGGACGAAGGCGTTCGTGATCCTCGACGGCACCCTGCTGCCGATCGACCGCATCGCCGCCGACACCCCGTACTACTCCGGGAAACACAAACGCCACGGCATGAGCGTCCAGGTCCTCACCGATCCGTTCGGACGGCTGCTCTGGGCCTCGCCAGCTCTGCCCGGCTCGACTCACGACCTGACCGCCGCGCGGCAGCACGGCCTCATCGAAGCCCTCGCCGATGCGGGACTCAAATGCTGGGCGGACAAGGCATATCAAGGCGCCGGCGGACCCGTCCGCGTACCGTTTCGGGGCCGTCGCCTCAAGCGATGGAAGCGTCGTCACAACACCACCCACGCCAAGATCCGCTCCCTCGGCGAGCGGGCCATGGCCACCATCAAGGGCTGGCGCCTCCTGCGGAAGCTCCGCTGCAGCACCAACCGAATCACCGACATGGTGAAGGCCGTCTTCGTCCTTCACCACGCATCAGCGTGAGGTTGGAAAAGGCTCATTGCCCGTGCGGAGACTTCAGGCTTCGAATTCGACGACTAATGCTGTGACCGCATGGGTTCGCAGGGTTGTTCAGGCCGCGGTGGCAAGGAGGCGTCCGGCCCAGCGGATGCCTTTCTCGCTGCGGATGCGGGCGCGTTCCTTGCGTTCGGCGGCCAGGACGTCTCGGTGGCGGGCGTTGGCGTTGCGCCAGCGCAGGTAGGCGTGCAGGGCCCGGGTCTGCACAGGGTGGTTGGGGTGGTTGGAGTTGGCGATGGTGAACTGCCGCAGCGGCCCGAAGTGCGCCTCGATCGGGTTGGCCCACGAGGCGTAGGTCGGGGTGAAGCACAACTCGACTTTGTGTTTCTTCGCCCAGCGGCGGATGTCGGCGCCTTTGTGGGCGGACAGGTTGTCCATGATGACGTAGATGGGGGCGCCGTCGGGACGGGCGGCGCGGATCGACTTCAGCGCGGCCAGCGTGTTCGCGGCGCCCTTCTTGCGGTGGTTGACGCCCCACAGGCGGTCGTCGCCGACCGAGTAGCAGCCGTGGAAGTAGCGCACACCGTGAGTGCGGTGGTAGGTGGCCGGCACCCGGTCGGGGTGCTTTCGTCGGGCCCAGCCTGAGCCTGCGGTGGGCCGGATTCCGAGCGGGCCGAACTCATCGAAGGCGAACACCCGGTGCGGGAAGCGGTCAAGGACCTCCTCGATCCGGTCCAGCTTCGCCTCGCGGTCAGAGTCGGGGGATTCCTTCCATGTCTTGGTGCGCTGGAAGGTGACACCGCGGCGGGCGAGCAGGCCGCGTAACGCCTCGCGGCCGATGCGGATGACCCGGCCGTGGACTATCCGCAGGTAGGCGACGAGTTTGCGCAGCGACCAGCGGGTGAAGGGCTGGTCGAGTTTGGTGGGGCGGGTGGTGGCCGTCTGGATGACGAAGTCCTCGTCGTCAGAGCTGAGTTGGCGGGGACGGCCTCCCGCCCACCGAGACACCTCACGCGGCTAAGTGTCAAGCCGCGGCGGCAAGTTGGGTTGGGAACGCGGTCTGTTCGTCGAACAGTTCGTGTTTCTGGAGGCAGTGATAGAGCTGGCCGATCATGCGGTTGAAGAGGTTGCGCTGGGCGGCCGCGTGCCAGTCTCCATGTTCGTCGCGGCGTCGCCGATAGTGCGCCTCGGCGCCGGGTGAGGCGGTGATCGCGGAGAACGCCCAGAGGTAGCCGACGTGGTTGAGCCGGTCGTTCTTGACCCACCGTCGGGTGATGCTCGACTTCTTTCCGGAGGTCCGCGTGATGGGTGAGGAGCCCGCATACGCTTTCAGGCCGCGAGCGTGGTCGAACCGTGTGCGGTCGTCCCCGATCTCGGCGAGGACCCGGGCGCCGAGCTGGGTGCCGAGCCCGGGGAAGCTCAGGATCACGTCAGCGTCCGGGTGCTGAGGGAACGCCTCCTCCACCGCCTTGGCGAGGTCGTCGGTGGCGACGCAGGCGGCCTCCAGCTGGCCCAGAAGGGCGAGCATCTGCTGGCCGAGCGCATCCTCGAGCAGGGGCGGCTGGTGGGCGAAGTCGCTGCGGAAGACTTCACGGATCCGCTCGACCTCGGCCTCGATGCCGCGTTTACGGCCGGCTCGCTTGAGCGCGCCGGCGATCTGCGGACGGGTCAGTTTCGCGGCCCTGCCAGGGGTCGGCGCGGCCTTGAGGAGCTCGCGGGCTTCGGGCCGACAGAGGCCGTTCTGCCAGGTCGCGAAGGCGTCCAGAGCGGCGGGGTAGTACTCGCGCAGCAGGGAGCGGAGCTGGTTGGCCATCTGCTGACGGTTCCAGGTGGCGTCCTGCTGGGCACGAGCAAGGACGGCGATGGCGCGGGCCAGATCGCTGTCGTTCGGCAGGGGCCGGTGGGCGTGCATATCGGTGCGCAGGATGTTCGCCAGGACCAGGGCGTCGCCGGGGTCGGACTTCTTGCGCGAGACGCTGTGCCGGTCGCGGTAGCGTGCGGCAGCCAGCGGGTTGATCGCGAATACCTGCCGCTTGCCGGTTCGCAGCACCGCGACCAGCAGGCCGCGAGAGGTCTCAATGGCAACCGGGATCGGGGTCTCCTCGGTGTCGCCGTACTCGGCGAGCAGATCCAGCAGGTGCTTGTAGCCGGCCGCGTCGTCGGTGATGTGGCGCTTGGCCCGTAACTCGCCGCTGTCGTCGACCAGGGCGACGTCGTGTGTCTTCTCTGCCCAGTCGATTCCGCAGTAGATCAAGATGTTCCCTCCCCATGGCACGGGTGTCTGTGCTGGCCACGAGCACATGCGGGCCACGCAGCGACCTAATTCCAGGACTCGGCCCACCGGGCTGGTCCGCCACCTCACTAGCCGTTCGTGGCACCAGCGCACCACGCGGGCCTCGGTCTATGCGGGAGCTCGGAGGGCTCGGGCGTATCGAGAGGTCACCGTGTGGTGGGCTCGCACCACCAGCACCAACGAGTGATCAAGGCAAGGGGTGTTGACGCTCGACGGCGCCGGGCGTCACCGCTCTGCACGGAGGCATCGTGGCCAGGTAGAGGACAGGCGTGCGCCCGGCGCCCACGAGCGCCAGCCCCTTGCTTTACGGTGGTGGCCGCGAGGCGCCGAACGTCGCCGCTCTGTTGTGAGACGTCGAGGCCAGGGCCTCCTGAGGCGTCCGTCCGACAGCCCACGCGACCACCACCATGAGCATCGGAGCCCACACCGCTCTCAGTGGAGGCCTCATCGGCCAGGGTCCAGAAAGGCGTCGTAGTCCCGCGCTCGAACAGTCCGGCGCGGGTGGCCCCCGCTGCTGAAGCTGTTAACAAGGAATTAGGGTCCAGGCAGGCCAGGCCGATCTCGTTGAACCGGTGGATCACATCGCGGACGGTGTCCTCGTCGGCCTGCACCAGCTGGGCGATCACCGGCACCCGGTTCCCGCCGGCCGAGGCCAGCAGCATCATCGCCCGCCGGTAGTGCACCGAACTGGTGCTTCCCCGGCGCACGATCTGCTGCAGCTTCTGCCCCTCCTGGTCGGTCAGTCTGCGCACACGGACAGGCTCAGCCACCGCACCTCCAGCAGTCGGATCGCGTCACCCCACATCCAACCGCGACAAGCACCGACCCGGCGAACCTATGCGGTCAGAGCACTAGACGACTGCGCTGTGGACGGGTCACACGTCCGGGCGCTCAAAGGGGGCACCACGTCGGCCCCTCGCCCGTCGACCGCGCCCGTCCCGGCTCCAAGCACCACTTGATCGTCGACCGCCACGGCAT
>Ga0307511_10005689_pt1 | contig 12636 bp, 12 predicted proteins | sample 13_EM_MG_FD_200266 | JGI IMG/M metagenome (GOLD analysis project Ga0307511, IMG submission 200266) | Populus trichocarpa ectomycorrhiza microbial communities from riparian zone in the Pacific Northwest, United States - 13_EM | ecosystem: Host-associated > Plants > Roots > Unclassified | place...
CGGTCTCCCTCTCTCTTTTCCTTTGTTCGATACGGTCGTGGGGAGGTGGCTTTGGTTGCCGCTTCCGCGTATGTGAATGCCGGTGAGGGAAGTGGTGGGGAGGTGGTGGGGGAACCGGTGGGGGTGGAGTTGCAGCGGTCTGCGTTGTGACGCTGTTTCTTATCGGGGGAGGGGGAGGGGGGGTCTGAGTTTCGGCGTTAGTCGTGGAGGGTAGTGGAGGGGGTGCTGCTGCTCCTCTAGTCTGGTTATCTCTTCTTTTTGCGTTGCTACGTGCTTCCGTAACTCCCTTGTTTTCTCCGATTCTGTGTTGTATCGTTGGTATTCAACCTCTAACCCCCCTTCCAGTCTCCGTGTCTCAGCGACCAGTGCGTCTCGTTCCTCCGCCTGTTGCTCGAGTGTCGCTTCCCATGCGGCTCGTTGCTCGCTGAAATCTTGTCTCACCGTCCTAATCTTCTCCCACTGTCTGGTTATCTCCTCTCGTTCGTTGTCCCGTGCGTCTTGTTGTGGCGGCGGTGATGAAGAAGGTGGCGGCGGTGATGGTGGTGGTGTTGCTGCCGCTGCAGTCAGTGCTCCCGTGCGCCCTCTGTGAAGTACCCGGGTTTTCAACCCATTCTGCTGGGTGATTAATGACCGCCATTATTCGAAGTAGGCACCATGCGGCTTGTCTGAATTTGTCCTCCGAAGGGACGGGGATAATCCTCTGGACCAACGTATACATGGCGTGAAGCCTAGGCCAAGAAGAGTATTACCTACATCTAGCTAGCAGTGGTATTCATATGTATATTATTTAGTCTACGATAAATATAACCGGAATCTCAAGTTACTGTTACCGGCGGAATTCATGGTAACTGTATTGGATAAGTGGCATTTGAAAGCCTGGCGCCATCATTGTTATCCTTACCCTGAACCAGAATATTATGGTGAAGAGACGCAAATGAGGAGCACATGCGCATACGTAAGTGTACCACAATCAAGAAGCGTACAGTAAGCTATCTACTACCGCGATTAAATTGTCGTACATTATTATTTCTCCATCCGTCTGCACATCGCCACCCCCCACACATGCGCGCATGGCACCCGCATGAGAATTTTGTTCAAAACGCTTAATTCTGTTAAGAATAGTAATACTACATGTACATGTACAATCAGTATCTTGCAATTGAGCGACTTACTTTGCCTTAGTGTGAGCCTTAATCACTGGCTAAGCGTGGTTGATTATCCCTCACAGCTAGGCTTAGGCTACCCATTTTGCAAAACTACAGACTTGAGTCACGAGATCGTATATTCAGACGGGATGGTGTAGTAGTTGGCTGGTGCAAGCCGCTTGTACAGCTGGTCCAGCCCCTATATTACTTTGTATGGGGGCCAGAGATAGCAAGCACCTCATGCGACTGGGTAAAATGAGTTAAGGATGAGAATAGAAATGAGCTCAAACCGATAGATCAACTACCAGGCCACTGGCTAGTCTTCTGGGTTAAATCGATTCTTGTCACATAAAAGTAACAACTCAATAGATCAAGTCCTAATCTATTAATGAGATGCTCCAACACCACATCTTTTGGATTAGAGGCTCGACGAGCGGCCTCCTGCGACGTCCCTGTCTGCTGACTTCTCTAACCGACTGACCACTCTAGCGAACCTTCCGCCAGCTAACTTCTCTAGCGACCTCTCCATTGACCAAACCTCCAACTGACCTCTCTAGTGATCTCTCCACCGGCTAACCTCTCTAGAGTTCTTGTAAGAGACCGATATCTTGTGCGATCTCATCTCTGACGAGCGGATCTACCAGCCTTTCCAGTGACTCCTCCAGCAATATTTCTAGTGTCCAGGTGCATACTATGTCCCCTTTCACATCTTGCATCCAGTGCAGCTAATTCACTATCGTTGTACTGCCATAGTAGTTTATCTACGTCATTGTTATATTAGTGAATGGACCTGGTTCTGTTTAACTTTGGAGCTGTGTGGCCACTGTCGAGGAAGAGTCGCCTAGGTTAATTAGGGCGGACCGGCGCGTATGTACATGGAGCTGGAAGGAGAGTTATGGACGAATTGGGGGTGACAAGAGGAATTTTCTAAGGATAAACCTAAGAATATGATATGGCATATAGGAGAGACAATGGGGAGGGATGAGGACTTGATTTCTAGCATTTTATTTGTTATAATTTTATTTGTTATATTTTCATACCTCTACTTGTTTGGTGTTGTCTGGCCCAATTATTCTATAGTTTCGTATGAAGTAATAATACTAGAATATTATGCAGATTGGGTCAGAACATTCTCTGTTTGTTCGGGAGTGGTGGGGAGAGAGGAAGAAATCCTCAAGCATGTCCCAGGTGTCCTCCCCTACCGTTTTTCCAGATTTGTTTGGCCAGTATTTAGAGCTATTAATATATTACTACCCCAGAGTCTGTTTTAACATAAAAATAGATGTTCAGTTCAGGTTTACTGGTGTGTATGAGCTTATTAGCGGGTCAATCGGCCTATAGAGGGTAGAGGGCAAGGGCCAGGCGTGATTGGGGGAGGGTCTCTTTAGGGTGGTCTTAGATATTCGGTTACTATTAATGAGTTGTGAGGGTAATTATGGTTAGATCCTATATGTTTCTATAGGTTGCCAATTGTTTCTATAGATGTGTACATGAGTTTAGCTGGAGTCACCGAGCTCATGATACATCACAAGATACTGCTATACTGCTGAAGATCAGTGTCTAGTCATTGACAAGGTATAGTTACACCAGTGGCTAAACCTATCACATATATTGAGAGTGAAGACCCCCTCTTTTCAATGTCGCAACAGACTTTGTATAAAAACAAAGGGGTTCATTCCCAAATTATGCGGTGGATGGATCCTGCGGATTTTTATGTCCCCATAACGTTACCCTCTCCCACATCCCTCGCATGACATTAGGTCGAATCGACCTACAGACTTTTGAAAAAAAAAAATCCCCCCCAAAAATTCTCTCCCACACACCTCACATCTGGCTGTTCCAGTGCTGATACTGTGGTGCGGATTGCAGGGGTGATTATCACTCTTTCGAGTATCGGTATGTGGGTACCTAAGTAGTCAATTCTAAGCCTTTGTATGTAATCCTAGCGACTTGACTACAACGGTTCGAGACTGGCGTGGCGTTACTTGCATGGTTTTTCGAAGCTTCAACGGTATATAGATGCTGTCCTATTGAGGTGATTGGTTCCCTTTATAGTTCCCCCCACCAAGAATACAGCGCCACTGCAAACTGCTGGTATAGAGGCTCTCAATGACCTTGAGCAAGGGCAGCGCCCCTCTACTCCAGCAACATAAACTAATAATTAACAAGCTACCGGAAGCTCTTGAGAGGAGGCTTCAACGACATTGGTAATGTTACCGCCTGTACTAGCACCACGGGGTATGTAGCTATAGCGACATGAGCTTTACCGTAAGCAGGCCCTTGTCTGTATCTTCGGCCCTTTCCGGCTCGGATGAAGTCAAAACATTCCTGCAGAACATGACTCATTCTAGCGTTTTGTGCGCTAAAAACTACATATATAACGTAAAATGAACAGTGACTACTACCCGTACTGTGTATAGAATGGATAGCTTTAGCTAGCTTGTTATATAGATGCTTCGCTGCAACAAAGGAGGTATATCTAATGTGTATTTATGAGATTAGTAAACGTCAGGTAATTTCTACCTTGAGATGGGATTAGAAAGTCTACGACGCAGGATACCTGCTACCCTCGGAAAAATGAATTATAGATCTACGCTGATGCAATCTCTCAAGTCATGACTATTTTTTTGGGCTCTAGATCCGCCTCCTAAACCCTATGTATCTTTTTCAGGCTTTATGTAACAAAAATGTGTACAAGACTGTCGATAAAGTCTCAACTGTTTTATTATTTTAAAGTCTGTACGTCGATTCGACATAATGTCATACGGCGGCTCCGTTGCCCCCCCTTTGAAGGTTCGGCCCCTACGGAACAACGGGTTCCATAATTATAAACAGCCTGCCTCCCGAACCTATGAAAAACTAATGAAACCCTTATAGATATAGGTCAACTTCCGCTACGACGCCCCGTTCCAGCCCTCCCCTGAAACCCAAATCTGCAAACAAATAGATCAGAGGTTCAAATTAGTAAAGAAATCCTCCCCAAGTCCACAATCACCTCTTTCTCATCCTCCTGTATCCACACATTCCTACCATCCCCTTGTTCCCATGAGCTCCACCTCCACCTGATCCATTCCCAGCGGGAAATGTACACCAGCGCCACATGGTTGCTGGTTTCCAGTTCATGGCATCCTTCCGCAGTGCATGTTGGAGCTTCCCATGGGTCTAGCGTATATCTCCACATCCCCAGTCCCTCCTTCCCAGTTCGACATTGGGTGTAATTTAATAGCGCCTTCCGATTCCACTTGAGTGTCCTGTCCATGCCCGAAAGTGCCCTGCTAGCAATATTTCTGGTGTAAGGAATACACTCTACCGATCACACCCGAGATGTTGGGACATGATGTAGGCATTATAAGCATGAACCGTCTGAAGCCTATATTATGGTGAAATACCGGAAGTATAAGCATGAACCGCCAGAAGCCTATATTATGGTGAAAAGCATATAATGCCGGGATATGATGTATGCAACAGATCACGTGTAGGAATATTCATGTATATATATGGTGATAAAGACCACCGATAAATAGGACAATTCAATCAATCATTCTACCACAAGTCTATGCAACCTATTCTTCCGCTCATATCTTAACATCTGGCAATTCATCATTGCCGATGACCCAGAAGTCGGACCTGTGGGTAGGGTAAATGATTGCTTTTGGGATTCCACTTTCGGCGCGTCTTCATAATCAGAGCTCATTTCTATTTGTATGCAGTGCCCGTCCCGAAATCTGAGGCTTTAACAGGTACGAGAGACTATTGGTATGCGCGCTTCAAAGTTAGGGCTATTTCACAGGTACATAAAACCATGTTTAGACAAACCGTGGATTTTATCTTTAAATACCTCCATGTTTGCGCGGGCAAGAGAGTAGGGGGGAGAAACTCAATGTTGAAGCGTTCGATCGCGAGGCTTCTGATATATGCTTGCAAAGCAAACTGGTCACCATGTCCAAGTGGAATAGCCGGACTCCCTACGAACCTCTTATTGGCAGGCACAGATTTTCATTTCGGGGTGTGCTCGCAGTTTTCTCACGACTTGCGATAGCTGCTTAAAAGCTAATTTTGGCTCGTAGGTCGATAGCCGCAAACGTCACTTTGAGTTGTTTTGGGGAGCGAGAACGAGATTTACGCTAATGCAAGGATCGCCCTTGTTATAGTTTCATGTACTACCAAACTAGGTTTAATGTTGTCCGGCAAACAGAAATCGCTATGAACACAATTCCCCTTCGATCTTAAAAAGCTTAACACCCCACCCCAGTGGTTCCAGCTGCAGTGTTCATTCCTTCCAGGCTATTCATACATTGAAAAACATTAGAGCTTTTGGAGAACTAGGCATCAACAAAAAGAGGGACAGCTTGAAGAAACCCCCCCCCCCAACAATACAAGCGAGAGGTAGATACCAAAGTCGAAATAAATAAAGTCCCGTACGATCGCATTTCTCCCCATGACACAGCAAGCGCAAGTAGCCCTACTATCTATACTTTCCATGGAACGGTACGTAAGTCATATCTTCTATATTTTGCTATATATATATATATATATAGATAGATATAAATTCTCCATATCCCTCTACTCGGAACCTTTCCTTTTCCCCGACGCCCCTTCCCTAAAAACGTTCCTAACCTGGAGCTCGCCCAAGAGGACTGAGCTGACCAGTACCTCCTCACCGCCGCCCTCCATACTGTGGTCCTGCTTTACGCTGTTGCTCTATTCGCAAGATGTATCTAGAGCCATGGCGGTGCTGGATAACGGATCGATGTTCCATTTCCAATCTCCGAAAATCTTCCTCTTCACTATATCCTCCCCCTCTTGAACTCTCCCCTCGGAGATAGCTATGCCAGCCTCATGCCGCAGTGAGTCATTCAACCTATCGACTCTCAAAAACCTTGAAAGCATCTCAGGTACCTCCATGCGTGTTTGAGCCTGTCGACTGCCAATAGCTAATGGTTCAACAAGGGAGGCGGCGGCACCTGGTTCAAATGCATGATCATCGGGTACGATCGACTCTTCGTTTTCGGCAGTGGTATGGTTGATCATGAAAGTGGTAAACGTTGTGTCCTCCCCACGTTCTGCTGAATATCGTTCACAGAGAGATGGTACAAGGCCAGCAGCAGGGTTATATGGCTGGTTGTCTCTTTCGCAAAGCGACAGAGTGCTTCGAAGATTGAAAGAGGGGAGGTTTGCCCTGTTCATCTCATGACCCGAGGTGTTGGTATCAGTGTGGACAGCATGTGGTGTAACAGGCATTGCCCCCATCGCGGTCAGGTTCTTGCCCGAAACACATCTCGTAAGTGCTTGTGTTGTCATACTGGAAGTGGCGTGCACGTGGCCGGAACCTGACACAACGATGGCGAGACCTGGACCGTTACTGGAATTGCTAGCGAGAGCGAACGAAGCTGCTTCGCACCTCTCCTCCACCTCCAACAATGATTGGGGGGGGACGGGAGGTATGGGCTTCGCCAACCCTCCAGCCTGCTCACGTTCCCAGTCTGCTTTGTCCGAGGAGTCCATCGGAAGTCGGTACATTTTGGGAAGATGTTTCCTGCACACGTGAGAGCCAGCAAAATCGGTGGCGGTGGGGTGTATTTGGAATATATTTCGGAGTCAAATACAAAAGTTAGATGCAGAACGGGAATCTTGGGATACCGGTAATGTCTCTTTCCTGAACTATCTGGTTATCTGATCAAACAGCCAAGGGGGTTTTATATTCTTTTTTTTTTTTTTTGTGAATCAGTACTCGTATTTATACTAAGGTACATGACGAGGGGGTGCATCCCCGGGTGGAGACCCGGCTAGATTGTTCAACCTCTGGGCCACCCCAACCCACCGCCTCCTCCAGCTAACTTCTAGATACATGACCGCCATCCGTTCCAGCTCCGAGGCCGCTCCACTAGCACTCCTCATTGCGCCTCCTCCGCTCCCTCTTCCGCTCTGTCCTGGTTCCTCAAAAATCTCGTCACTTCCCCGCAGAACTCCCTGTCTTCCCATACGTCCTCCCAACTTCTCTTCTGTCCGCTCACGCATCCCGAGGTTAGCAGGTGTGCTGCATTCTGTACCACCCCGCACCCGCACCACGGATGTTCCGTTTTCCCCATCTTGTGGAGCCATTGCCTCATCGGTCCCTTGTCCGTGTGCAGATATGTGAGGCCTCTCACTTCGTCTCTGTCCCACTTCAGGTGTCCCTTCCTCTGGAACAGTCTGTATGCCTGCCGGATGCCCGCTGGTGTTGCTAGGCTCGGATCCGATCTCCATACCCCTCTGTCTACCCCCTCTTTCGCCCTCCTGTCAGCTTGGGGTTTTATATTCTGTACCGCGTCTCTGGGGCATCGATGCATGGTACATACCATGGTTCGCAAGGCTAGGGCCTAGTTTGCATGATCCCCTCTCAAGAGAGTCGAGAGTCTGCCCCAAGACCAGCTTTTTCTTTTGCATGGGGCAGCCCCAGCCCGTCCGGAAGCTAGCATGAGGGCGATAAATTGAGGGTCAAGCCTACCTTCAGTGTTACCAAGTATACAAACATCTAGCCTAGTACTCGAAATGTGCTTCAACGCCCGATTGAGGTCGAATGCATCGATTACACAGCTCATACAAAAAACGAAAAGTTGGTATTAGACACTAATCACGTATTAGACATTGGACGCTCTCCATGTCCCTAGGAAGGGGTTACCAAACAGATAAGCGACTCTACGGGGCATGCCAACCCTTTTGGTAATCGATCGCTGGGCCAACCAATCGCAATACCTATTTTCGTTGAGTACCCATCCGCGTAGCATAGGAGGATATGGGCTAGACGACTGGGGAAGCAGCGGCCCCGGGGCCAACCCCTGAGGCTTCATGATGTAATACGGTAAACTAAACATTTTACACGAACATGCCCATCGCAATCATCTCATCACCAGGCACGTTCGCAACATCAGCGATGGAGGCTACATCGCTCTCCATAGGAAGCAAAGGGTAAGCGAGATACGACGATTAAGCCCTGAGAGGACTTGTGTCGCTGAACTTCGAAGCTGCTGCCTTGAATAAGCCTCTCTTCTATTCTTTCCCACATACGTACGCTGCAAGGTCAAGAATGTAAGGCGTACTTGATTGAGCTCGTGCTTACAATAAGGGTTTCTGCCATTGAGGCTCGGAATTGGAGCGACAACACTTCGAAGATACTTGCCATTAAATTCTAGCGTTTAACCCACGGCCACCGGGGATAGAGTAGGAATAGGGGCTGGGGGGCACCGGCTACGGCATGGCAGAAACGACCATGATGGCATGGTCTGACGACTGCACCCGGCTCTGGACGACCATCTGTAGTGTGAAATGAATCCAGATAGCTCTGGGCTTACGACATCGATGCAGTATATGTAACTACCCCAACTACAGGGCAAGGAAGAGCCGAGCGATACCACTTTTATCAATGTCAATACCCTCAAGGTTAAGTCCTGGTCGGCAGTACTTGTAGTTTCGCAAAAAGAAACCTTATTAAGCAAGAGTAACTGGGCCTGTCCGGCTCATCATAACCGGTGAGGTGTACTCCGGCCGCACCGACTTTTTTTACGGCTTCATTAGAAGCATACGAGAATTCGGGCTCACATGGCTAAGTGTCTGCGCCTTCTACTGTATATGATGGGGTACATAGTGGAATCACGATAGGGAAGCAGATCATTCAGCAAGCCTAGCAGGCACCCTCCCGGTGGCCCACAAAAATGGGTACGCTGTAGCTTGGTGGGGTCTTGGTGGGGGTGGAAGTGGAAGAGGGTCCGTGCAACTGCTAAACCCAGGAATGTTGATGGCGCCGAGCCAGCATAATGCACAATTGGGACAATGAGAGCCGTGGTAGTGTAAACCGTCACCCTTCACCCCAGAGGGGCCCTAGGAATGTAGTCGATTTTTTTTAAATTTTATTTTTAAAGTAAACTCCTTACTCATAAGCGATCCCGCTCGGGGGATTATGTACTTGGGATTCAAGTACGGGGTAGAAGTTAATCTGCATGCATGTGTAGAGAGAACGCAATAGACGCTACAGTCACGTAAAACCCAATGGAAAAATGCACCTGAGTCCATCGCACCAGTAGAAAACAAAATGTTCCTTTCGATTAACGCTCGAGTGAAATACAGGATATCCGTCACAACGCATCGTGTCAGTGGAAAAACCAATAACCCCCTACTCACCACCGCAACTCACAGCCCCACCAATAGTAGTCGGTGATGCCGAGAGTCTTCCTTCGTAGCCACATTGTTTGTACCCATCTGGCCATGGCAACGGGGTATCAAAGCACATGACCAGAGCTTCCCCGATTGGTGGCCCGCTCTTTAGGAGACAGATTGCTCCTACTGTGCCAAGGTTTCTGTTAACGTTGTCTTCCTCCAGCCCTCTCGAGCTCCCACCTTGTATTTGGCTGGGGTGGCGCGGATGAAAACTGCTCTCGTCGTTTGGTGGCTGGTTTCCCTCCCTCCACCTGTCGCGTTTGTGGTAGTTTAGCTGCTGGTTCCTATCCTCTATGACCTTTTGACTTCTGGTGTTTGTTCTCCGGGTTTTGTACCTACCGTACGGTGGGTTCCTGCTTCAGGGGTGTCGTGACTAGTGCGCGGAAATAGTCTCGTGACTAGCGCGGAAAGTGCGATATAGTCACGCGGCACCCCAAGGTACTCGGGAAGAATCCCCTGAGGGTCTAACAAGCTTTGATAATCCACCACTCAGCCGTGCTGAATCTGAGTCTCCAAGCTTTTCGCAATTGTGAACCAGACTAGCAATTACAGATTTAGGAGGTTTGGATATACTGCATAAGTTGGGAGCTCGAGCAGTAGATAATCTATGGAAGGTCCTATACTATACAGAATATCGTCAGCCCAGTCTAGAAACATATATATATACTAACTCCTGTTATCTCTTTTACTGGCGTTGATAGATCAACCCCACTTTGCAATCCTGGTTGGATTTTGGTTGAATTGGCCAGGGTGTCAACTGGTGTAGAGTCGAATTTGATTCTGGATCCATCACAATGTCAGACTATCTATGCGGTAGGTTTGTACATAGCTGTAGGATCTTAGTCTCATGCGAGTGAGTATTAATGGGAGGCGAAGCCAAACCTGCCGTCCCCTTAACAGATGATGAGGCCTTTTTTTTAAGAAACCAGAAAGAAAAAAATCAAACCTGCCGAAATCGCAGGCGTGTCCAAGAAACAGAAAAGGGGAACGGCAAATTTCACCTATTATGCTGCAAGTTACTACTTGATATATCTCCATTTTCATCCCTAGCCAACGCACCAGATCACTCAACCATTGGTTGGTGCATGGGAACTCCATATACTACAATAACTCGTTCTATAGCAAGGCCTGTTTCCACATTCATAGTGGTTATGGTGCTTCTGCTGCTCATATTCGTGGTTTTACCACTTGCTGTAGCGTACACTAGTCGTTGACCATGAATCCGGCTCATCGGTATCCTGGTGGACTTAGACCTGTACATGACATCATTCTAAATTCTCTTTTAGTTGTTCTCCCTCAGAGGTTGCGCTTTTCTGCGTCTCCTGTTTCGGTTCAAGTCTATATAATCTATTCGGTATCTTCAGTCCTGCTTAAAGTATGATGTAGATAGTTACTTTCAAACTTAAGCATTGACTGGGTCGAACACAACACAGCGAGGTACATCCAGTGTGTCGTATTGCAGACAGGAATCAATGAAAACATGTGGGGTAGACAGTATATATTTAGATGATGTTTTGAATGTGTTATCTATACGTATACCCGGTGTATATCTCAATTCATGTAGCAGGAAACATCTTGTACTGACCTAGTCTTGCGACCCTTCTACCGGGACCGGTTCAATCGCCGCTCTATTGCTCCATCGCACCTATAGCTACCAATATTGCCAATGTTTTGCTTGTTGTGGACGGGTTGAGATCTCTTCATTCTCAGATTATGCGGTACTTATAGGTGATCTGGTTTTAAAAGCTGAAGATATATGCTGTATATTCACTATGTGAGGGTGGGAAGGATGGCGTACATATAGGCAAAGGGAAATTCGTGAGGCTGGTGCCAGGCTCAAGCCCCAGACAACTGGGGTCTTATCTCCCCACTAGCTTAAAATACTAAAGTAATGAATTAGATACCGATATACTTAGGTATGAACAGTGTCCACATCAGGGTGTGTAAAGAAGTCGGAGACGGGAAGGGCCGAGAATGGGAAGCGATATGGACAAACCCGGAGTTGTGCGCCGAGGTTGCAGGGTACCTGTCAGTAGGGAGGGAGGGAGAACAGCGATATATGTATATGTATTTAATATTTTTGAGCGGCTGAAGCGGCCGAGGGGTTGGATCATCCAGCCGGGTACCCACCCGGGGATGCTTCCTCGCCATATGCTAGATAGTATCAATGCGAGTATTAAGTTGACAAAAAAAAAGTATAATACCCCTACACCAAGATATCCAACATAGCGTCTACCTAGGATTCAAATACCGACTAAAAGCAAGAATTCAAGCCATTCACAGCATTCCAAACTTTGTTCCCTAAGTATACCGTAAGAACTCGCGGACAAGAAAGTAATAATGTATAAGAAAGTAACCTCAAATAAGACAGGCAAAAGGCTCCGGCCAGATTTGCTATGGGTATGGATCGCGAAAAAGAAAGGAATTGTTATGGTAGAGCCAGATCTCAGCCTTCCGGTGTATATACACAAACATCACCACCATCTAGGTATACGGACACCCTCTCATCGAGCATATCCCTCATCAAGCACATCATGCCTCCAAAGCGACATGGCCCTACATCCGAAAATACTGCTAAACGCTCACGAGCAAAGGTGCTATTCAGTACAAGTGTCGGCATATACAGGCAATGGGGACTTCAAGCCAGTCGACTAGGAAGAAGCTGTGTGTAGGAGTGGCAGGTTATGTGGCTGGGAGGGTGGCAAGTGCTTTAGTCGGGAGGATGGCGGGCGCTGTCGTCGAGGGGTGGTAGGCGCTGTGGTCGGAACAATCTGAGTTTTCATTCAAACTGTGTGTTAAAAAAGTAACTATGATTAAGAAAGTACCTATGATTAAGAAAGTAACCGAGAATAAGACGCTGACAGGTATTACCAAAACCGCCTTCCTATAAATAAGACTGCAGTCTTGTCCGCGAGTTCTTACAGTATTTCTCCTAAAAAGCCACCTATCCAACTATATGGATTTTACATCCTCACAATTTGAGCCTATTCGTCCCCAAAACGGCTGGGATCTGCCTAAAAACCATGTAATACCCGTTTGAGCGGTTTCCCGGTGATGCTCGGTTTCCCGGTGAGACATTCTACTAATAAAAATCCACACACAAATTCAAAATCCTCTTAACATCTTTTTCTTCGAAATCCCCGTCATAGAACCCATATGTAGCATCTATACATATATGTTCTGGGCCGCTCGCGGGCAGCATACCCACTGTGCCGCTCACGGGCAATTTAAATAAATCCTCGATTTGGTGTATAACGTACTTGAATTGATAAAGGTTTACGAGTACTGATTTACAAAA
>Ga0307511_10005690_pt1 | contig 12635 bp, 3 predicted proteins | sample 13_EM_MG_FD_200266 | JGI IMG/M metagenome (GOLD analysis project Ga0307511, IMG submission 200266) | Populus trichocarpa ectomycorrhiza microbial communities from riparian zone in the Pacific Northwest, United States - 13_EM | ecosystem: Host-associated > Plants > Roots > Unclassified | place...
AGTTTTTATAGAGTCTGAATTACAAAGGATGTGTTTATAACCCTGGTTCCAAGCAATCAAGAGGCCATACTTCAAGGCGAGGAGCTCTAGAAGTAAGTTAGGATCATAACCTGCAAACCCAGAAAATCCAAGCAATCAAGAGGCCATGGAAGTCTTCTAGCTTGTTTTGTTATGTGTTCTTCAAGGTTTAAATATGGTTATCATTTATGTCAAAAAGACAAAATCCTCTGCATGTCGAATTTGCCAATAAATCAAAGAAACTATTGAGATGGTAAGACATTAGGTTGGAACTAGAAAAAAAACCGCATGCCGACATCTATGAACAGTGAGGGTGCAGAAAATTTAAAAATAAATAAATGACATCTAACTTATTAGTGAAAATTGTTTTCCAAATTTTGTATAGTGCCTTTAACATGATTAAAAAAAATATATAACTTATTACTGAAAATTGTTTTCAAAAATTTGTATAGTACCTTTTACATATTAAAAAATATTAATACTTAATCAAAAATATATTTATTGTCAAATAAAAAAAATGTTTCTAAAATAATAGGATACATGAAACCGAATAAATTAATTATAGAAACTAATTAAAGAGTGGATGAGTTATCTTTAACGTTTGCAAATAATTAAAGAGATATAAATTTTGTGATGAGTTATGATTAATGCAGGAGCAAATAAAAGAGGAACAAAAATTATAAGCAAATATTGTTTTCAACGTTAAATCAAACCTATAAAACCTAACCATTACAGCTTCTCTCTTCTTCCTCTGCTTTTGTCATGGCATCAGCTCATCAAGTACAGGTTAAGATACTTGAGGTCTGTCAAGTCACCCCGTTCTTGAACTCACTTGACCCACCCACCGAGTTATCTTTTCCGCTCTCCTTATTTGATATCCTGTTCTTGAAAGTCACTCCAGCTGAACGCTTGTTCTTCTACAGACTCACCGAGGCAACACCGGATTATTTTAACTCAGTGATCCTTCCAAAACTCAAACTCTCTCTTTCTCATACTCTCCTCCGCTTCCTCCCTGTTGCGGGCAACCTCATCTGGCCTGCACAAAGCACCAAACCCATCATCCTTTACACTCCTAATGATGGTGTCTCACTCACAATTGCACAGTCCAATGCTGACTTTGATCATCTTTCGGGAACTGATGTCTGTGAAATAACTGGGTCACATCCTTACGTACCCCAATTACCTATAATAACTGACTCAAAAACATCAGTTTTAGCTCTGCAAATAACATTATTTCCTAATCAAGGCGTTTCCATTGGTGCCACTGTACACCATGGAGTTCTTGATGCTAGAAACGTAGCCATGTTTGTTAGAGCATGGGCTCATGTGCACAAACAATTTAGCGAAAACGAAAATGCCGATCAAATCACTTTGCCACCCGAACTAACCCCTTTTCTTGCTCGAACAATTATCGAAGATCCAGATGGGATTGACATGCTGTACTTGAACAGCTGGTTGGGACTCAACCTGCCAGGTTTGGACACCAATCATAGAAGCTTGAAGCCTTTTAAGCAAGCTATAACAGATCCTTACAGCAAAGTTCGGGCCTTGGTCAGGTTGTCTCGCGAAGACATAAAGAATCTGAGGGAAAGGGTTCTCTGTCAGATTGAGAAACTCCACCTAGATACGGAAACAAGACCAATGCATTTATCCAGTTTCGTGCTAGCTTATGCATACGTATTCGTTTGTGTATTCAAGGCAAAAAAGCTAGAACGCGATGACAAGGTTGTTCTTGGACTCACAGCAGATTGTAGAGCCCGTTTAGGCATACCTGAGAACTATTTTGGGTGTTGTGTGATGCCCTTTTTTTTACACATAGGTCCAGAAACTGTTGTTCAAGAAAATGGTTTCCTTAATGTTATAGAAAGACTGAGTGAGATTATCGTCAGGCTAAATAAAGGAGTTCTTGATGGAGCCAAAGAAAAGTTCGCAGAATTTATGACTATCAGGCCTGGCACGCTAATGGTTACGGTTTCTGGGTCGCCTCAATTCCAGATTTATAAAGCTGATTTTGGCTGGGGTGTGCCTAGGAAGGTGGAGACTCCTTCCATTGACAAGACAGGATCAATATCCATGCAGGAGAACGCAGATGGAAGGGGAGGAATTGAAATTGGCTTAGTTTTATTAAAGCATGAAATGGAGATTTTCAATTCTCTATTTGTCGATGGTCTTGTCTTAAACCAAGACCAGATTGTTAGTGGAGAACACTAGAGCTGCAAAGGTAGGCAAAGATAAAGAATTGCTCGACTTTCTGGTTGAGGGAAAGTTATGCCAATTTTGAAGCACTCAAACTAAATGATTCGCAACATGAAGAAAGTATCCTGGGTTTCATCCAAAATCTCTCCCCAGAAAGAAGATTCATGTAACAACAATGGCAATTGATCTTAATTTTTTTTTTTTTTCATCTCTTTCGTGTTCTTATATACATGTAAATAAAACAATGAAATATCATCCATTAATTATATCAAACCTAGATAAAATAATAATGATAAAATATATTAATTAACTATATTAATTAAATAAAATTATAAAAATATATTGATTTAGCTCAAACTTATTCAATTTATTTTAATAGTATTCTTAATTTATTATCAATTATCTATATAAATTTAAATTTCTATATATTTACTGAAAATTTCAATTTAGCAATAAAATTAATAAAATATAAAATGAACTCGTTAAATAAGTCATTATTTATTTCATCACAAAACACTAATTAATTAAGTCAAACATTCGACAGAAGTTTCATCAATTTACAAATAAATACAATTTTACAAAATTTAAAATAAACCCTAACATATACAAATCATAAATCCACACAACAAATTTATATAAAAAAAAACTATAAAATAAGTAAACACCCAAACCAAATACATATACTACAAAAAATTACAAAAGAAAAAGTTCAAATAAAAAAAGATAGATTTGCTTACTTGAAGTAGAGAAACCTCAATAAAATTGGAATTAGAATATAGATGCTGACAAATTAAGTGTTGTGGAGGCTAAATTTGTTATTGGAGGTTGAATTGTATTAAGATTGTGGGAGATGCTTATTGCAGAAAAAAATACATAAGGAAGAAGGAGAAATGAGATAGGGGGAGGGAAGGGTCGTCGGGTTATAAATTAAATATTACCGATAGCATTACCGACGAAATTATTTTGTTAGTAATTCCGTCGGTCATTCTGTTGGTAAAAATATCACGTAACTATATGATTTGGTTTTTTTGAATCCCACTATAATACCATTTGTAATTCCCTTAGTATATACCAAGAAAATTTTTCAGTCGGCATATTTACAGATAATATTTCTATTGATGTTTATCGATGAATATAAGAATGAAAAATTATGTCGGTATAGGTCATCACAATATACCGACAGAAAAATTCCATCAATATTTCTGTTTATATTTATCAATTTTTTAGTAGTGTGTGTCTTGAATTTATTAAGCTATTTATTTATCATATGATGCTTGAATTTGAAATCTCTTCAGTCTTATTTAAGTAAAAATATAAGTTATTGGTATCTGAACTTTTTTACACGAGCGAAAAAACAACTTGTACCGATATATTGTAAATAAAACAAGTTGATAAATTATATGTGAAATGAACGCAAAGTGTTTTTATCTAATTAATTAGATGTGCTCTTTTTCTGAATTTGTTTATCTATATATACTCCCAAATCGAGGGTTACATTTACTTTATTAATGTTATTTATGAAACTCTAACTAAATAAGAATAATCAATCTAGACTAAACCAATTTTAGATTTTAATTGTTTTGAAAAATAAAATATTTCTTAAAATCTTATTTGTTGAGTAATATAGGAATTTTTTTATTTCTTAAAATACTTTAATTATTTAAGTAACTGAAGAATATTTCTACAAATATAATTTTGTCAATCTCGATAAATTTCTTTTGACGGAATGACATAATAAGAAATACAATGATATAATAAATATAATTAAAAATACAAGAATACATTAAATATCCAATTAATTGTAATAAAAACATATTGAGATGTTTATCCATTTTTTATTAATTAGTTTTTTTAGTGTTGAGATAATCTATATGCAAGAATCCAGAGCCTGATCCATGAGAAAATTGGATCATGGGTTTAGCCGTTAGCTACAAGTTGCATAAGGCTTTACTAATACTTTCTGACACAATGATCCAGAGAAGCATTAAGGCTTTGCATAACAGTCAGCGCCTCGCAGCAGATAAAAAATAGAAACTTTTTTCAATGAAAAAAAAAAGGAAAGAATTTGCAGGTTTTTTCACCATATTTTCTTACACTAAGAAAAAGTTCTAATTGTAAATTAAAAGGTTGATGCATGTAGATCAATAAAAAAAACTAAACTAGAAAATTAAGAGATGGATATAGATTAAAATATTTGATCTCGCAATACAGATCATAGACCCGGTTGTGTTTAACAATTTTGTTTCTTAGAATTGATTTTTTTATTTAATCAAACAATAATAAAAATACACATCTAAATAAAAGTTATTTAATAAAACCCAACGAAAAATAAATATTATGGAAGGCTGCACAAAAAAAACATTTACTAATATTAAAAATAAATTGTTATCATCTTATATGAAAACAAAGTAAAAACTAAATACTATTTAATCAAAGACTAAATTGAAAAGCTAAAAGATAGTTCATGGATCTAGATATCTCGTATTGAAACACGAGACATAAAACCGGTTATATTTAATAACTTTATTTCTTAAAAAAACAATTATTTAATAAAAAAACATACACAAGAAAACAATTAAATAAAATAAAAATAAAAAAATAAGTTGTGTTGCATAGAAAGAATGACTATTAATGTAAAACATGTATTGCAATCTTGTCCAGAAACTAATTAAAACTAAACTATATTGTATTAATAAAATCCTAAAATTTTAATTAATTAATTAATTGTAAATAATTTCAATTGAAATAGAATATCCACTAGGTTTAGCATCATATTTTAATTATTTTATATTTAAATAACAAAAGATAAATCAAAGCTAAAAAAAAGTCATTACCTAAGTCTAGATGGCTCAGCGCCTCTCACCCTAATAAAGAAGGCCACGCGTTCGGGCTTGCTAGGTCAAGCTCGAGTGCTTGGTCTTTTCTTCTCTTTATTTTTGCATGAGTTTGAAATTGGCCATGTGATTTCTTATTATTTTATAATTTGATCCTCTTTTGCTAGAATTTTTCTTTCCGTAATATATTTTTAGAAATTAGCCATTAATTGGGTCATAGAAAGCTACAATTAAAAGGAAAACAAATCTAAGGATAAAACTAAGAAAACAACTATGGTATTGTGGTTTGTTGCCTAACCCTTTTAATATGTTTTGTAATTATTTAACAAAATTGTGATGCTATATTATTTAAAATTAAAAAAATTAGATGGAGAAATGATAGATATTAAGAAAAAACTAAAAGACATCATATTTTTATTGTAGACACAGTCACAAAACATTAAAGACCACAATAATATTTTTTCCCTTAAGCCTTTGTGTTTTTTTTTCTTTTGCTTCTTGAACATTTTTTTTTAAAATTTTATTGTAGTACAATTTGTTATTTCATGTTCGAGTCTAAGAAATTTTATTTAATTGGTTTACTGTGAGGTGCTCAGGGTGATGATAACACACTCTAATATTTGGTTTATTCTTTTTATATGAAAAAAAAAGGTATTTGTTGCTTGGAAAAACTTTTTGTAGGAAAGTGTGGCTTTTTATTTCCATGGACCAAGCATGCTAGCTCACCTAGACATATGTGTTTGTTTTTTTGAAAAAGTATTTTCATATGGAAGATCAACAATGTGTTGTTTTCTTTTCCAGAAAGCATTAGGTAAGTCCTAACAGATTTGTTGTTCAATCTTACTTTGTAAATTAGTGATTTTCTTTTGTAAAATAGAGTTTTGTAATTGTTTCTCAATGCGATAAAAGAAAACATGATTTTGTAAATTATGCAAATGAAATTGTTTTTCATGAATCAATGCATTAATATGATAGGTATGTATGGAGCATGCCTTAATCAAATTTAAATTTCGAGTCTTAGATTAAAAAAGAAAAAGAAAAGAAAAAAAAGAGTGTCGGCAGAAAAACACAAATATGCTTTCAGCTCAGCAGTCACCCACTTACAAAAGGCGTCTCCCATTTCTGCAAAAGGCATCACCCACTTACAAAAGGTGTCTCCCACTTCTGCAAAAGCTAGGCTTCCAATCTCTATAAAAGGAGGCCTTCTTCCATTTCAAAGGCAGAGCAAGATACAACCATATATCTAGTTTCTTTGCAGACGAATCATATTCTTCTGTAATCTGTAATTTTCATCCTTCCTATATCAATTTCCAAAATTGTAACCCATATCTCCTGCAAATTATACTCTCTTTTGTATCAATACAAATTTCAAGGTTTATTTCTTTGAACTTCTGAATCTTTATATATATTCTTTATCTTTCTTTAAATTGCAAATTAAAGTATGCTTTGTGTTTGATCAAGGATCCTGACATTGTTAGTCTTGCCTTGCTCATTCGCATCAGAAATTTATCTATTTTATTTTCTTCTTTTCTTAGAGTGAGTTTGGTATTGTGATAGTTGTTGTGATTGTGGTTTGAAAAAAATTGTTTTATAAAAAGTATTTTTAATTGAAGTTGATTTGAAAAAATAGGTGTTTGGTTAAAACTGTGGTTAAAATTGAGGTTGAAGAAAAAGTAATTTAATGTGTTTGGTTAAGAATGCTTTTGAAATTGAGGTTATAAAATAATTTTAAAAATATATATTAATATTGATAGTTTTAAATTTAAATATTGTAGAATTAATTACTCCTATTACATCATGAAATAAATAATACTTTATATAAAGTATTTTTTATTATTCCACTAAACTATTTGCAATTCCATCATGTATAGATTTCATCCGACAAGAACTACAGTTTTCATGACTTGCAACAAATTCATAAATATAATATGGTGGTTGACGCGCACCAACACATTCGGTAGTTTTTTATTGTTCCATTAAAAAGATAAAAAATTATAAAAAATAATTAATTAAAAAAACACACAATTCTAAATATCACAAAAACTTGTTCATAATTACCACCTAATTTCAAAACATAAATCAAAGTGTTAGGTCCACCAAAATCGATTATTTTTTATATATATATACTAAAACTAATTAATTATTATTACCTTTTTATTTTAAAAATTATTTATTTATTCTCTATGTATTTTCTTGGAAATGAATTAAAAATTAAAAAATATTTTTTTTATAAATAATACACAAAATAAATAAATTTTATACGAGAAATATATATCTCTTTTCCAAGGCTATCATAATTTTTTCTAAAATAGTAATAAGATGTTGTCAGTATCATATTTATTTAATATAAAAATATCATAAGAAAGTGTGGCATGTTGTTAACCAAACACATTGTAATTGTGAACGCAGCTAAACGTGGACGCAACCACGTAAACAAACAGCGTCTTACAAACTTAGTATATCGGCTGGAAACCTGTGACCCGATCTAAAGATCATTCTCAGGTATAACAACACTACGTACTGTGTTCTTTTTATATTGGTATCAGAGCATTCCAAATTGATGAACTAGCAATTTCCAGTGTTACTTCAGATACCTCTACAAATTCCAAACAAATTAATGTCTTAACTAGAGACCAAGAATTCATCCTAAAAGCCATCAAGAGACTTGATGATCCTCAACTCCAAAAAACTCATAGTTTCTTGCTCTTAAAATTAAACTTGAGTAAAGTCATAACTTGAATAATGGTTTTGTGGATATGCTAAGCTGGCGAGCTTCAATCCAAAAAATGATGTTCTTAATTTTTTAAGAGTGTTTTTTTTTTGTGTGGTAGATTTTGTGGTTGAGATTTAAAAAAAGTAGGTTTAGAAAAATCACTTTTAGTTGTGGTTGCTTTGATTTAAATAGGTGTTTGGTTAGTACTGTGGTTGAAATTGTTATTCAACCAAAAACATGTTAAAAATATTTGGTTAAAACTGAGATTGAAATTAATGTTGTAAATTAAATGACCAAAGAAGACACAAAGTATTTTTTATTTATTTTACATAGCAATTTTAATACATTGGTATAACACTTAAATAGCATTTTGTTAACATTAATAAAATTTTAGTTAGTTTGTTATCATTAATAGAATCCTATTGAACATTCATGCTTTAACATAAAAATAGCAACTTCACTGCATTTGGATTTGTAAACTATCATTATAAATTTTTAAGACCTGAAATGTTGTTGAAATGTGCATCCTAGCTAGGTAATTTGATCATCATAATGAATGCTATTTTTACTACTTTATAAATTTATGCCTTACTATATAGGAACACACTTGTCATGTTCCAACTGTAATCACATAACTCAAACCGTCATCATTATCGTCGTCCACATAATATTTAAAGGAACATAGAAGAAAAGAAAGGGGAATGTGTAGTCTCATATTTTGAGGAGTGAACAAAAGAGGACGACACAAGCAAAATGACGAGGTAGGGACGATAAGAGGCTGGTGAAAGTGACACGGAGAGGATGAGAAGATGACGGGGTATTTTGGTAACTGTAAAAAACAACAAAAAAATTTTTTTGGATGAAGTTATCAAAGGAGGCAAAATTGAGATTGCACCCCAGTAAAAAGCATCCAACAATTGCTTTCTGTAAACCTGTGGTTGGAATGTCACTTTCAATGGGTTTTACTTTCACAAAATTGTGTTTCAATATTAACCAAAAATGTTGTTTTTATGGTTTGTCTTAAAAGTACAAGCTGTCATAAAAACAAACACGTTCTAAAATTAAAGATGAAGCCAGGACACCTTGAGAATTGTTTTGCTAATCCAAATGGTTTCCTTAAAAAGCCACATTTTGGATTTGAATTATTTGATAGAGATTCATTTAAATAGATTAATTAAAAAAAATTAGGATAGTATTTGACAGGATATGATTCAATTGCTACTTTGGTTTTTTTTAATAGGATTACAACATTTTTTTTAACATCCATGCATAATTTTTTTTCTTGGCATTTAATGCAATGACCTTCCTTTCCGTGTTTGTTTTTTATATCATATAGTTAGATAAAAACCTTGATTTATATATAAAAAAGTTGTTGAATTGCTCGGGTCTATGATTTTGATAAGTTTGATGAGTTAATTTAGATTAAAAAAATATTGTTTTAAGTTTTTTTAAAAAAATTAAAACAATAATAATTTTAAAAAATTAAAGTCATATCAAATTTTAAATTATTCAACACGATTTAATTTTAACTTTAAAAATATACAAGTTGCCACGTCATAAGACAAATTCAGATCAATAAAATTAAAAAGTGAAGTTCTTTATCTATGTCTATCGCTTAGCATCCCATTTTAGTTTTTGTTTATCTTTAATGACTCTCGAATATTTATTAACCCACATGATAAATCATTAATTTTAATCTTGCCTGTTTGAGTGTTGTTACGGTTGCTTTTCAAATAACTTTTCGTGTCAAGATGTATCAAAATGATGTTTTTTTTTATTTTTTTAAATTGTTTTTGACATCAGCACATCAAAATGATTTGAAAACACTAAAAACATATTAATTTGAAGTAAATAAAAAATAAAAAAATTTTAAATTTTTTCAAATTTTTTTTTAAAACGCGGAAACAAACAAATTAGGCTCACAGCAAGGTACAAGCACACATACCGAGACTAGTTCACTCTATAGAGAGAGGTGGTGTACTAAAAAAGAATAAATTCTTACAAATGGGATAAATAATTGACTTCAATCTGATTTATCATAAAAAAATTATTTATTTATTTATTTATTATTCTGTAAAATACTGGATAAAAAAAAATTGAGGTATTTTTTTTTTTTTTATAAAGAAAAGATTAGCATCAATAATTTAGTTAAATATGATGTATCGATAGAAAATACTAAAGTCAATTTTATTAATGCTTTGTGACATCAATAGGTCAGTTTTAATTCACACAACTACTCTGTATAATTATCTTCCAATTTCAGTTTAACCACGTGTCAATAAACAGTTAATTCAAATAAGAAAAAAAATTTCGAGTTAATTTTTAATATAATAGAATAATGTGAAGATATTGCAACCGTGTACTGAGAATTAGAAAGTTATGTTTAATAAAATATATTAAAAAATATATAAATTAATAGATGATAAAAAAATGTAACATTAAGAAAGCAGATTTTATTGTAGGGATGAAAGGATAATGTGGATCGCCGTGGGGTATTTTAAATTTTTTTATTTAATTATATAAAAATAAAAAAAATCTGTGAAAAAAGTAATGATTTAAATTTTGTAAAAAAAATGTAATTTTTTAGTCTTAATTCTCCTTTTTCTATTAATTTGTTTAACAAAAAACATATTTTTAGCTATGTTGTTTATTGCGTATACACTGAAGACAATAAAAATAAATGTCTAATTTTTTTTTATTTTTTTTTAAATAAAAAGAAAAAAAAATCTCTTTAATCAAAACCTCATTCCCTTATTTAAGCATTTCTTTTCTCTCAATTTTGATAAAAATATGTGTTTTTTAGTAGAAGTATTGTTTTTAAAAGCTAATGTTTATATATATATAATTTTGATTCCTATGTATTACAAAAGATGAGAAAAATTATATAAAATAATTACAATAAAATAGACATGTTATTTGTATTGAAAATTCATGAGTAAATGTTTTAAAAAATTATGCGTAATAGGTTCATATATAATTATTCTGAATGCAATTGCTAATATCATCCTAATATTATTTTAAAACAATCTCATTGTCAAACAATTACTTGAATATCATTTTACTAAATTTACTTAAAAAGAATATTATTATAAAATATAAGAAAAATAAACAAAAAGACAAGTTTGAGGACTATGATCACACATACAAACCAAAGAGTGCTTGTTTTCTTTATGTAAAAAACAGATTACATGTTATCTACTCTTATTTTTTTAAAATGAACATCTCATCGCCCTCTTGTTACGTTTTCCTTTCACCAAATATTGCTACAATAATTGGAAATTTGGATTCCAAGTTTTTAAACTCCAAAAACCCGGATTTCAACTACTTTTTTAACCTAAAAATATGAAAAACATCTTTTGGATCTCTAATAACCCATTTAAAACAATAAAACATATTTTAATTGGCGTAAAAGCTTAAAATCATATTAAATTATTATTTTTATAGATTCAATCTACTTTTTACAACATTATTAAAGGCAGAAATCCCTTCATTAAGTCCCCTTATATAGTTGAATCTACAAACACCAAAAACAAAGTTATCATTGGTTGGAATCCAATCACTCAAGAGCTTTCTTTCTTGTAAGATTTTCTGATAACTTTCTCTATCTTCTTTTAATTTCTAAGAACTAAAACCTGACAAAAATAAAATTTAGAACCAACACGTAATAATCTAAAAAAAAAGGGTGAATATACAAAAATGGAAACTTAAAGGATCAAATGCAATTTTTACGTACTTTTTGTAGAAATGGACCATGTTTCTTCCTTTATGTTAATTTCAATCCTTAATCTCTCGGTTTTTTAACAAAAAACTTAAAACTCTATTTCATAAAATTGATCACTAATTTAATATTGGAACATTTATCAATTCACTAGGCAAGTAGGAGAAAATAACTTAAAATAGATTTCAACGCACAAAAACATGAAAATATAATTTCAAATGATAAAAATAAAAAAGAAATAAAGCTTAATGATCGAATCAGAAGTTGTGCAAACCACACGGACTAAAATGTAAAAACTAAAAATGCACAATTAATGAACAATGATATGGTGCAGTTTTCATGCACATTAAAACCTTCGGTTTTTTTTTTTTTTTGTGTGTGTTAATTGTTAATAATAGCTAGAAGGGAAGATGGGAGGAAAAGTATAGCAAGGGCCCTTTAATTATTCTCTTGCAAATATAAGAGAAAGCTTAATGTCCTCCATACATGTTTCTCTTCAAAGCAAGGCAAACATGATATTAATTTGTAGTTGTCGTCAATCACTTGCATGCTCGTCAATCACCTACTCGCAACAACCATTCGAAATCGATTTCTTGATTTAATAATTATGAGGCCACCCGTTTGCTGCAATTGTCTCCGTATGATTAATTAATAAACATAGATTTATGAGGTCCCATGGAATGATGTGTGGAAACTTCTGATCCAATCAATCTTGACCTAAAATAATCTCAGCTGGATTGTTTTCTTAATCCAGTTGTTAAAAAAAGAAGATGCTACATCAGAATTGCTTGCCATGTTCTTCAAACATTATTTTCGATCTTGACAGTTGACTCATCTTAATTTAAACTATAGGGAAAAGTATAAATTTCTATATTTTAAGCAGCCCTTGGATTCGATGGTTTGGGTTTAACATTTTTGTAGTTTTAAATCGTGAGTGTCATCATCCAACAAGAATAAGGTGTAATAAATAATCTGAATGAGTCAGAACTAATTTCAATATTACTCAACATGTACATTATGTGGTTATATTGAAAACTAACCCTATTAAGTTGCTTCCATGCAACATCATCGAAAAGAATGCACCATGACTTCATCCACCATATCATGTGAATGATATCATATCATGTGCTCAACAGTCTTTGAAGATATGAAAAAC
>Ga0307511_10005693_pt1 | contig 12634 bp, 8 predicted proteins | sample 13_EM_MG_FD_200266 | JGI IMG/M metagenome (GOLD analysis project Ga0307511, IMG submission 200266) | Populus trichocarpa ectomycorrhiza microbial communities from riparian zone in the Pacific Northwest, United States - 13_EM | ecosystem: Host-associated > Plants > Roots > Unclassified | place...
CCAGTTCCTCTGGACGCTGTGCAGCTCGCGAGGGATGGTTATGCGAACGAGGCCCTGACAGTCGGCGATCCCAAAGTGACCTGGCCCGCGTTTGAGAAAGGCGCGATCGTCATCTCCGAGCCCCTCGCTTATCGGGCCCAACTCACCGTGGGAAACACCCTGGCCCTGCCTACCGATTCCGGACCGCGCGCATTCCGGATCGCGGGTATCTATCGCGAGTACGGCAATGACCGGGGCACGGTGCTGATGAGTCTGCCGGTGTACCGAAACTACTGGCACGACGATGGCATCACGGGCATGGGCTTCTATGTCGCCCCGGGTACGTCGCTCGCGCAGGTCATCGCGAGCTTCCGGGCGGCCGCAGGCGCCAAGCAGGCGCTGTTCATCCGCTCGAATGCGGACTTGCGTGATTTGTCGATGCGCATCTTCGAGCGGACGTTCGTCATTACGAGGGTGTTGTATTGGCTTGCGGCGGGAGTCGCTGCCATCGGGTTGGTCAGCGCGTTGCTGGCCTGGGAGCTGGAGCGTTCCCACGAGATTGCGATCCTGCGATCGCTGGGGCTCACTCCAGGGGGCGCCGCGGTGTTGATTGAGGGCCAGACTGGGTTTATGGGGTTGGTGGCGCTGGTGGCAGCGATACCGGCCGGGTTGCTCACTGCGGTACTGCTGATCGAGGTGGTCAACCGGCGGGCGTTTGGGTGGCGGATTGATGTGCATTTGTCCGTGGCGCAGTTCGCGAATGCGCTAGTGCTGGCTGTGGTGGCGGCGTTGGTGGCGGGGATGTATCCGGCGCGGCGCGTTGCGGTGGCTACTGTTGCTGCGGGGATTCGGGAAGAATGATGTGCGCTTGGCTGGGAAGGGTGGGGGTCAATACGGCGCTGGCACGGGAGCAGGCGCAGGCGCGGACGTTGGTGCTGGCGGGAGTGCGGGCGCTGGTGCAGGTGTGGACGACGGTGTTGGCGCGAGTGTGGGTGCAGGCGCAGGTGCAGACGTTGGCGCAGGTGCGGTGGCGCGGGGCGGTCTGCTGTCTGTTGGGGCTGGGGGTTTCCTTGCTCGCGGGGGTTGGTTTCATTGGCGCCGCCTATGCCGGCGGGGCGGCTGTGTCCGACCTCGATGTCATTCGGGGCGTGGATGCAACAGATGGATTCGCCCGCGCACTCGCGCCGCGGACGTTCGAGTTTCCGCGCGACCATGGGCCGCATCCGGAGTTTCGGCACGAGTGGTGGTATGTCACGGGGAATCTGGATTCGGCTGATGGGCGGCGGTTTGGGTTTGAGTTGACGATTTTCAGGGTGGGGTTGGCGCCTTTGGGGGGTGTTGGTGCGGGTGCCCAGCCGGCGGGTGTGGGTGGCGCGGGTGGTTCCGGCGTGGCGTTGGCGGATGCCGGTGGCGCTGCTGGCGCGTCTGCGTGGCGGACGCGGCAGGTGTACGCGGCGCATTTCGCGATTACTGATGTGGGGCGCGGCGAATTCAAGTTTGCGCAGAAGTATTCGCGCGGGGCTCTGGGGCTCGCTGGGGCACAGGGGGAGCCGTTTCGGGTGTGGGTGGATGATTGGGTGTTGGGGTCGCCCTCACCGTTGCCGTTGGCATCGCCGGTGGCCTCGGCGGTGCCCGCAACATCGCCGTCGCAGCCGGCATCGGCCACGCAGCCGGGATCGGCCCCGCAGGGCGAACCAACACGAGGCGCCGGGACCGGCGGTCTTGCTCACGGGTTGCCGTGGACGCTGCACGCGGAAGGTCAGGGCTATGAGCTGACTCTCGACGCGGAGCCCCTTGGGCAGCCCGTCTTGAACGGCGATCACGGCTTGAGTCGCAGGTCGGCCGAACCCGGCGCGGCGAGTTATTACTACTCCATCCCGCGGATTGCCGTTCACGGCAAAGTTGTGCGCGCCGGTGTGTCATCCGACGTGCGGGGACTTGCGTGGCTCGATCGTGAATGGGCCAGCGGATCGTTGGGAGCAAAGCAGCAAGGGTGGGACTGGTTTGCCCTCCAACTCCAGGATGGCAGCACACTCATGTTTTATGCCTTGCGAAATCATGACGGTACGCGGGATCCCAACAGCGCCGGCACCTGGGTGGACCCGGCTGGGCGTGCGCAATCACTCTCCTCCGACCAAGTGACGATCGAGGTCAGTGATCATTGGACCAGCCCTCGTGGAGGGCGGTATCCATCGCGGTGGCGAGTACGTGTGCCGGCTGTCGGACTGGATGTCGAGGTCCGTCCTGTACTCGCTAATCAAGAGCTCGGCACCCAGCCGCGCTATTGGGAGGGTGCGGTGGACTTGAAAGGAGCTCGGGAGGGGCATGACGCCGTGGGCCGCGGGTACGTGGAACTCGTGGGCTACGGCGAGTAAATTCCACAGCCGGGGAGGGAACAATGGATCTCAACAGAATCATCCAGCGTGCCCGGGCGTTGCTCGTCTCGCCGCGGACCGAGTGGCCGTTGATTGCCGCTGAGCCTGCGACTGTGCAAGGCCTCTATCGCGAATACATCATGATCCTGGCTGCGATTGCGCCGATCTGCCAGTTCGTGAAGGGCAGCATATTGGGTTATGCGTGGCACGGTTTCAGGGTGTATCGACTTGGAATGGGCGCCGGGCTCACGGCCGCGATTGTCGGGTATGTGCTTTCTCTGGCGGGTGTGTACGTGCTCGCCGTAATCATCGAGGCGTCGGCACCGAACTTTGCGGGCCAACCCAACCGTATCCAAGCACTGAAGGCGGCCGGTTACTCCTACACGGCGAGCTGGATAGCGGGGTTCGCCCAGATACTTCCCGGGTTGTACGGATTAGTTGCGCTGGCAGGCGCGATTTATAGCGGTTACCTGCTCTACCTTGGACTGCCGAGCACGATGAAGGTCGCGCCTGAGCGGGCTGCTGGGTACACCGCTGTTGCGGTGATCAGTGCGCTCATACTCGGCTGGATCATTGCTGTCGTTACCGGTGGTATTACGGGAATGCCGCTGTCCGATACTTGGTGATGACAACGGGAACGTTGCTTCGGATGGTGCTGCTGGCGGATATAGCTGCCTTGTCGGATGATGGCGTACACGTTACGACGATAGCCAGGCTATGCCTGCGCAACAGGGTGCGCCGCATGCGGCGCACGGGCATTGCCCGCGAGGGAATGCCCCGGTTCGACGGTGAGCAGGCTGTGCCTGCGCAACAGGAGAGATGACTCATGCGACGCTCATTAATTACCGCGGTGGCGACTGTACTCGTTGCAGTGCCTGCATTTGCCGCGTTGCCGGACGGAACAAAGGCGCCCGATTTCAGCACGGATGCCTCGCTGGCCGGAAAGGCCTTCAAATTCTCGCTGGCGGATGCCCTGAAGAAGGGCCCGGTCGTGCTCTATTTCTACCCAGCGGCTTTCACGCCGGGTTGCACGGTTGAAGCACACGAATTCGCTGAAGCCACCGACAAATTCAAGGCGCTCGGCGCGACTGTCATTGGTGTCTCGCACGATCCCATTGAGAAGCTCAACCAGTTCTCGGTGAGCGAATGCCGCAACAAGTTTGCGGTGGCGTCGGATGCCGATGGCAGCGTAATGAAAAATTACGACGCGATTTTGCCGGTCAAGCCCGAGTACGCCAACCGCACGTCATATGTCATCGCACCGACGGGTGTGATCATTTATTCGTACACGGATCTCAAGCCGGACAAGCACGTCGAGAACACTATGGCTGCCGTGAAGAAATGGCAGGACGAGCACAAGAAGGCTTGAGCGAAGTCGATGTCCGAAAAAGCGCCGCAGGCGCAACCCGCCGCGCAGCCGGACTAGGCGTCCCCGCAAAAACCGCGCTTTTTGCGGGGGCGCCCAGCCCGGCGGAAAAGGACCTGGGCTCCGCGCGGCCAGTGCCGCGCTAACGCAACCCGCCGCGCAGCCGGCAAAAACCGCGCTTTTTGTCGGCGGAAAAGGACCTGGGCTCCGCGCGGCCAGTGCCGCGCTAATTAACTAGGCGAAGTCAGCCAGCACAGCGGGTACGTGGCGGCGCAGAAGCAGGTTCTGCGCCTCCCATTGCTCCTTGGGCTCCAGCTGCTCCAGGAATCGCACTTCACCGCCCGCCAGCAACGCGATCGGCACTCCGTCTCTGTAGAGGAGCCGGTTGGAGCTGAGCGCAGGCAATCGCGTTCCCGGTGTCACAATGCCGACTAAGTTGAGTGGGTCGGCGGCGGACAGCGATACAAACTCCCGTGATTGGGGTTTGTGGCGCATATCGCGTAGCAAACCAATGGCTTCCGGCGCTGCGTATTGCTCGCCGGTAAAGCCGGCTACGAATCGGCCACCGCGGATTTCGCCGCGTGCTTCGAGACGACGGAAGCACATGAGAAGCTCGCGCCACGGCGGAAGCCAGTCCGCTTCACGTGCCAATAGCCGCCAGAAGACGACGCCCCAACGGCGCAACAATGTTCGAGCAACTTGTTCGATTGTTTCATCGTCTTGGATGCGGGTGTTGAGGCGTGCCGCAGCGGCAGCGGCGTCCTGCGCCGCCGACGTGGTCGCTGAGGCGCCGCGGGCAAAGTCGGCCGCGAGCCGTGCCGCAATCGCGGTGTTGCCGGCGGCCCCAACGCCGGCAGTGACGCCGGTGTCCGCGAGCCGCGCGCTGGCCGGGGCAGTCGAGGCAATTGCGCTGCCGTCGAGTGGCTGGCGTCTGATCAACGCCCACCGGCCCGCCGAATCCATCCCAAACAATGCGATTCGCCGGCGACGACGACCGCCTGACGCGGGGCGCCGGCGATCTGACGGCACTAACAACGCGCGCAGGCCTCCGAAGCTGTCCGAATTGACGATGCCGAGGGCGACCAACTCCGCCAGAGCCTCCTCTGCCTGACTCGGCAGAAGCCCCGCAGCGTCGGCGATCTCATCGAAGAATGACGCTCCGTGAGTCTGGATATATTCCGCGACCATGCGCGCCTTCACCGACAAACCGCTCGTATCCGGCGGGCCTGATAGCGAGGACCAAACTTTGATGTTGCGTCGAGCGAGTAAGGCAATGGGTGTCGATCGCACAGGTGCGGCGCCGCGGTCGCCATCGCCCTTGCGCGTGCTCGCGGCGCGATGGGCGAGTCTCGTCCACACAAATCGCCCGGCAAGGCATTGTTCATCGAGCCACGCCGGTTCGTACTCGCTGATTCGCGAGGGGAGGATCTCAGTTTCCCAGGCGCTGGCGGGTGCTTCGAAACCTTCAAGTTGTCCCAGCACTGCGCCGACAGCGTCGGGCCCTTCCATTCGGCCTTCCGGCGTCACTCGTTGCCATTCGAATAAGAAGCGCAGGAAGTCGCGCGGCTCGATCGGTTGGATTTCGGCGCGTAGCCGTTTAACGGTGTAACGATGGATACGGGCAAGGAGTCGGCGCTCGCACCACTCGTCACTTGCGTTCGTTGATGCTGTGAATTGGCCTCGCATGGCGAAGCCCTCTGTCTGCAGCGCCGCAAGCGCGATATCAATGTCGGCTTGCGAGACGCGAATCGAGGACGCGATAGCTGCCGCAGTTACGGGGCCGAGACCTTCGAGGCGACCGCGGACGATTTCGATCAGAGCTTCATCCTTCGACCATGGCTTGTCGTAGGCAGCCGGTACTTCGATGGCAGGATGCAAGCGTGCATTGGGGAAGACGGCGAGGAAGAGGGGAGCACGCTCGGCGGTTATCCAGAGCGCGTGCGTTGTCGTCGCGTCGCGCGGGGTGTTGGCCGTTGCCCTTGTGCTGCTCGCGACCTCTGCGTCGCCCGCTCCGGCCGTCACAACCTTGGTAATCCGCTTCTGCCCTGCCAACGAATCAATCAGCTCAATCCACCCCGGATGGCGGGCCACTTCCTCCTCCGTGAGGAACGTCAGCCACAACATCGCGTCGTGAAGCTCATCCGCGTTTGCAGCGTCGGGCCATGCTTCGTCGCGCACGCGCTGTATGGCTTCCGCATCCAGCTTCCCAATGTCAGAAGCAGTTTGCGGATCGAGCCAGCGTCGACTCATCACCGCCTGGGTGCGACGCTCCTCGAGCGGAGCGTCGTCGAGAAACGCATAGGGGCGCGCCGAAAGCACTTCGAGCGCGAGGGGCGAGGGTTCGACCACGTCGCGAGCAATCACCTGGATCTTGCCGGCCTCGAGGTTACGCAGCAATTGCTCGAAGCCCTCGATATCCATGGCTTCCTCGAGACAATCGTGAATCGTCTGCCGGATGAGGGGATGGTCGGGTATCTCCAACTCACCGGGCAGATTTTCCGCGCAGGCCACCTGGTCGGGAAAAATCGACGTGAGCAGGTCTTCCGCAGCCATCCGGGCCAAAGGGGCCGCCACTTTTTTACCGCCGCGGAATCGGGGCAGTGCCAGCGCAATGGTCGCGCTCCAGCGCCATCTGGCAGTGAACATCGGGGCGGCACACAACGCTTGCACCAGCAAGTGGCGTACGGTGTTGGTATGCAGATACCGCGCAACGTCAGCCAACTCGAAACTGTGTGCCGTCGTCAGCGACAGAATGATGGTGTCTTCCGTCGCCGCCGCCTGCAGCTCGAAGTTGAACGAGCGGCAAAAGCGCTTGCGCAGCGCGAGCCCCCAGGCGCGGTTCAAGCGGCTGCCGAACGGCGAGTGGATGACCAGTTGCATCCCGCCTGCTTCGTCGAAGAAGCGCTCAAAAATGAGGGTCTGCTGGGTCGGCAAGGTTCCCAATGCAGTGCGTGCGGCGGCCAGGTAGTTGACGAGTTGGACAGCGGCGGGACCCGACATGCCCACATCATCGGCCAGCCACTGAATGGCAGGCTCCAGCCCAGCGGTGAGCCGTTGCTCGATCTCGGTCCGCAACCGCGACACCGAGTGCGACAGCTCGTCCGAGCGCCCGGGGGCTTCTCCGAGCCAGAAGGGAATCGTAGGCGGCTCGCCGTGTGCATCGGCTACTCGAACTTTGCCTTGCTCCACACGCAGGATGCGGTATGAGACATTTCCGAGTTGGAAGATGTCGCCCTGCAGACTCTCGACCGCGAAGTCCTCGTTGACCGTGCCTACAAAGGTTGCCTGCGGCTCGAGGAGCACCTGGTAGTCGGCGTTGTCGGGAATCGTGCCGCCGGAGGTGATGGCCGTGAGTCGCGCACTGGGACGGGGCCGCACAATGTGATTGACGGCGTCGTGATAGATGAGGGCGCCATGTCGGCCGCGGCGTGTGCTGTATCCTTCGGCCAGCATCTGCACGACTTCGTCGAATTCCTTTCGTGTCAGATTCCGGTATGGGTAAGCCCCCAGCAGCATTGCGAACAGCTCGTCCTCGTTCCACTCCCGGGCAGCCACTTCGGCAACGATTTGCTGTGCCAGCACGTCGAGAGGTTTTTCGGGCATCCGCAATCGGTCGAGCTCGCGGCGCCGAACGGCGTCCAACAAGGCGGCGCACTCGGCAAGATCGTCGCGGGATAACGGAAACAGGCGCCCCTTGGGCGTGCCGCCCACAGAGTGGCCCGATCGGCCGACTCGCTGCAGAAAGGCCGCGATTGAGCGCGGCGAGCCGAGTTGGCACACGAGATCGACATCACCGATGTCGATGCCGAGCTCCAGGGATGCTGTTGCAATGAGTGCCTTGAGATCGCCGCGCTTGAGCCGGCTCTCGGCATCGAAGCGCAATTCCTTTGCCATGCTGCCGTGATGCGCCGTAACGTGGTCTTCACCGATTCGCTCGGACAGGTGACGGGCGACCCGCTCGGCGTGCCGCCGCGTGTTAACAAACACCAGCGTCGTTCGATGCTCAGCGACGAGCTCAGCCAGGCGGTCGTACACTTCGGTCCAGACATCGCCTGACATCACCGCTTCGAGCGGAGAGCCTGGAACTTCGATTGCAAGGTCGCGATCGCGTACGTAGCCGGTGTCTATGATCGTGCATTCGGCCTCTCCGTCGGGGCGCAGGTGTCGCGTCCCTACCAGGAAGCGCGCGACTTCCTCAATGGGCTTTTGCGTTGCCGACAGACCGATGCGAGTCAGTGGCTTACCTGTGAGGGCTGCGAGTCGCTCGAGAGATAGGGCGAGGTGCAGTCCCCGTTTGCCTCCGACCATTGCGTGAATCTCATCAACGATCACGGTCCGGGTCGTGCCCAACATCTTTCTGCCGGACTCGGAACCCAACAGGATGTAGAGCGACTCGGGCGTGGTGACGACGATGTGGGGTGGCCGCTTCCGCATGCTGTTGCGTTCGCTTTGCGGCGTATCGCCAGTGCGCACGAACGTTCGGATCTCGAGGTCGGGCAGACCGAGTGCTGTCAATTCCTCGCGGATGCCTGCAAGCGGCGCTTCGAGATTGCGGCGAATGTCGTTGGAGAGCGCTTTGAGTGGCGAGACATAGACGATTTGCGTCTCGTCGCTCAGGCCGTGCTCCAGGCCGTCACGAACCACCCGGTCAATGGCTGCGAGGAACGCGGCGAGGGTTTTACCGGATCCAGTGGGAGCAGCAATGAGGACGTGCTGTTGGGCCTGGATAGCTGGCCACGCCTGCGCTTGAGCGGCCGTCGGAGCGTCAAAAGTCCTGTTAAACCAATTGGCTACGGCGGGATGGAATGTGCGCAGGGCGGTCACGCTCGTCGGTTCCTGAGGCTCTCAATCGACGCGAGGGGGGCGTCGATTGAACCACAGGAAGTCGCCGATGGCCTCTCCCCATTTGGGTCGCGGTGAAGCCCCCGAGCGAATCGATGTCGCGGCCTAATGGCCGCGCTAATTAATCTGGCGCCGAAGGCGCATCCACCAGCGCAGCCGGCAAAAACCACGCTTTTTGCCGGCGGCAACGCAGCCGGGGCTCCGCGCGAACTTTTTCGCGCCAATTAACTAGTGCGCCAATTGACTAGACGGCAGCGTGAAGTAGAAGCAGGCACCTCGATCTACTGCGGCCTCGGCCCAGATCTCCCCGCTGTGCCGATGCACGATGCGCTGAACGGTCGCCAGGCCTATTCCGCTGCCGGGGAACTGCGACTCGGGGTGCAGCCGGCGGAAGGGACTGAACAGGTTAGCCGCATGACGTGGCTCGAAGCCCGCGCCGTTGTCTCGCAGGAAGTAGGCCCGGCGTCCGGAACGATCCATGCGCGAGCCGAATTCAATCCGTGGCGCTGCTGTCTTGGAGGTGAATTTCCAGGCGTTCGAAAACAAATTCTCCAGCGCAATCCGCAGCAACGAGGAGTCGCCCTCCACGGCCAGACTGTCAGCGACGACAATGGAGGCCGTGCGATCCGGCGCGCTTTCCCGCAGTCCCCGCACGATGTCGTTCGCCATCCGCGACAGGTCGACGGTTGCATGATGCATCGGCGCGCGGACGACTTTCGACAGCTCCAACAGATCGTTGATGAGTCGATGCATGCGCCGCGCACTGCCGGTAATTCGCTCGAGGTGGCTCCGGCCGGTATCGTCGAGTTTCTCGCCGTAGCTCTCCAGCAGCACTTGCGTGAATCCATCGATGCTGATGAGCGGCGAGCGCAGGTCGTGAGCGACCGAGTAGGAGAAGGCTTCCAGCTCCCGGTTCAACACTTCGAGCTCCGCCGAGCGCCGATGCAGCTCGCTGGTGCGCTCCGTCATGCGTTGCTCGAGGTTGCAAACCAGCTCGACCGATTCGATGGCGACCGAGGTGCTGTCCGCGAGCGCTTGCAGGAGCTCGACTTCCTCGCCGGTGGCGCGGTGCGGGCGGGCCCAGTAGACGCCGATTGCACCGACGGGTGCCAGCGTACGGATGGGCATCATGACGAGGCTTTTCACAAATGTCGGGCGATAGGCTTCGGGTGTGATGCGCGCATCCTGGTAGATGTCCTTGATGACCGCCGGCTGCCGATTCAACATCGACCAGCCGCTGACACAGGAGCTCAACGGGAAGCGGCGGCCCTTCCACAGCGGCCCGATCGCATCTTCCTCGGCGTAGTAGCTGTTTTCGCCGTCGCGCAGGATGAACGAGGCGCCGTCGGCTCCCACCAGGTTGCGGGCTGAGTGGCGCACGATGTCCATGATCGATTGCAGGTTGCGCGCCAGTGAGAGCCGCTGCACCACCGATACGAGCTGCTGCATTCCCCAGACATAGGAGGCGGTTTCGAGCTCCTCCTCCTGGGTCCGGGTGGTGCTGTGCAAAGCGTGGCGTATCGCGGGTGCGAGCTGCTCCAGCTGTGACTTTGCAACCGCGCCGGCCGGTTGGACCGCGGCCGGGGTGTTGTCCCGTCGCGGTGTCCCTGAGACGACAATGAAGGGCACGCTCGGACAATGATCATGCGCCGCAGCTAGTGCGGCGCGTCCGTCATATCCGGGCACGCCGCTGTCTGACAGGATCACATCGAATTCGGGCCGTTGCAGCGCTGCCAGAAACGCATCGCCGGTGTTGACCGGCAGGATGTCACAATTGAGTCCGCCCCGTGCCAATGACGAGCGCACCAGGTCGGCATCGGTGGCATTGTCTTCGAGATGCAGTATCCGCAGCTTCATGATTCAGTCCCTGTCGCAAGCAACAAACATGATTATGGATACTCGCCGGTTACGCCGCCGTCAAACCGCAACATGTGATGTGAGACGCGCTACGCAAGTGCAATTGCACAACCGGATGCCGCGCCGCGGCGTGTGATTTTCGCGCGCGGCTGCGCGGTAAATGCCGCCGCTCAGGAATCGCGGTGGGAGGCGAAAGCCATGCGATCGAGCACGCCCAACAACACCGCGGAGACGACGAACGTCAGATGTAACACGACATACCAGAGGATCTTGTCGTTGGGTGTGCCTTGCGCGTTCATGAAGATGCGCAGCAGGTGTATGGATGAGATCGCAACAATGGAAGCGGCGACCTTGAGTTTCAAAGTGCCCGAGTCGAGTTTGCCCAGCCACGCCGGTGACTCCTGCCCGGAGCCAGTGTCGAGCTTGGAGACGAAGTTCTCATAGCCCGACAACATCACCATGACGATGAGGCTGCCTACCAGCACCAGGTCGATGAGCGACAGGACGATGAGTACGAGGTCCGTTTCCGTTACCGACACAATGCCGGTCAGGCAGTGCACGACCTCCTGAAAAAATTTGATGGCCAGCGCCACCAGGGCGAGCGCCAGACCCAGGTACATGGGGGCCAGCAGCCAACGGGAGGCGAACAACAGTTTTTCGACGCTTCGCTCGAGCATTGGCGCAAGTGTACCGCATGGCTGAGACTCGCCCCTGCGTGCGCCACGGTAGTAAAGTAGCTGCCGCCAAGCAATCAGCGGGAACCGCGCAATGTGGAATACGGAATCGGACGCTGACGAGTCGTTCAGGAAAAAGGTGATCTGGGGGTCCGCCGCCGTTGTGGTGCTGGGCTTGCTGGGTGCTGTGTACTATTACAAGTACCACAAGGCGGTGCCTGCCCCGCCAGTGGTGACCGAGGCGCCCCATCCGCCGGTCCCGGCGCCGCAGGCTGCCACGGAGCCGGCAGTTCGCAACCCGATTCCCGAGACCAGCGACGCGAAGCCGCTGCCACCCTTGAAAGAGAGTGATCCGGACGTGCGTCAGTCGCTCGTGAGTGTGTTCGGCGCCAAGACGATTTCACAATTTCTGGTACCGGAAAACGTCGTGCGCCACATCGTGGTCACGGTCGACAATCTGCCGCGCAGGAAAGTGGCGATTGAGCTGCGTCCCGTGAAGCCAACCCCGGGCGCTACTGCGACGGCTACACAGGGAGACATTACGACATTGGGCGCGGCGAACTTTGAGCGCTATGCGCCCCTGATCAAAGTTGTTCAGAGCACGGACACGACGACGCTGACGAACGTTTATTTCAGGCTCTATCCGTTGTTCCAGCAATCGTATGAGGACCTGGGCTACCCGGGCCAGTATTTCAACGATCGGCTGGTCGAGGTGATCGATGACATGCTCAAGACGCCGGACGTGCAAGGCCCGATTGAGCTGACTCAGCCGAAGGTGTTCTACGAATATGCGGATCCGAAGCTCGAAGCCTTGTCCGCGGGACAGAAGCTGTTGTTGCGCATGGGGCCGGCGAACGAGACCATCATGAAGGCCAAGTTGCGCGAGTTGCGCAAGGCGGTTGTGAACCGGCCGGACGAGCCTGTCACGCACTGAAGATCGATCCGACCCAATGAGAGAACAAAAATGAACGACTCATTCGAACCCGTTGAGCCCAGCTTGCAGCGGCCACTCGAGTACCTGCGGTCGGTGCTCATTCCGACCGAGACTCTGGAGGCCTGGGCCGTTCAGCACAGGCTGTTTGCGCTCTCGCATCGGCGGGTGCTGGTGGCTGCCACGAGCGGCCGCCTCATCATGATCACGAGACATCTGATCAGCGGTTTCGATGTGTCTGACATCCGTTGGCAGGATCTGGAGGAAGTTACGTTGCGGGTCGGCATCTTCGCAGCCGATCTGGCGATTCGCGCCGGCAAGGCATCGGACCTGGCGTCTCAAGGGTCGACGGGCTCCCGGCGGCTGGACTTCCTGGGCCTGCGCAAATCACAGGCACAGGCCGTGTATCGCATTTGCCAGGCGCAGGATCAGGCGTGGCGTGAGAAGCGCCGTGTCCGTGAGCTCGAGGAGCTTCGCGCACGCTCGGGTGGAATCCAGGTGAGCTCGGGGCCGACACCCATGACCTCGGGTGCGGGAGGCGGCGGATCGGATGCGGTTCGACGGCTCCAGGATGCCAAGCAGATGCTCGATGCCAGACTGATCACCGACG
>Ga0307511_10005694_pt1 | contig 12633 bp, 12 predicted proteins | sample 13_EM_MG_FD_200266 | JGI IMG/M metagenome (GOLD analysis project Ga0307511, IMG submission 200266) | Populus trichocarpa ectomycorrhiza microbial communities from riparian zone in the Pacific Northwest, United States - 13_EM | ecosystem: Host-associated > Plants > Roots > Unclassified | place...
TACCAAGCGGTGGCGAGAGCGTTATTCTATGGGTGGACCGCGACCAATTCTCTGAGTCTCGTTCGGATGAGTTCTATACTGCAACAGAACGGCTCGGGGTCGAAGTTTGCTACTGTTCCGCGTTCGACGACTGTTATTGGGCAACATATCATCGCCCAATGCACCTGACCGGCCCCTGTCTAGTCGGCAGTAAGGATGGCGGTGGGCCAGATTGATGCGGGGCCAAGCCTTCGTTTTTCGATCGTCTCCTAAACTGCTGAGCGACAGGTGCTTATCCCTTCCCGACTTCGAGCGCGCGCATGATGCGGCCGTTATTTGCGAACAGACCGAAGGTCTGGCCCCCAGAGTCGCTACGCACGGGTCCGTTAGCCCGCTGAAGATGAGTAAGCCGAAAGTTCCACCCAACCTTCAGATTTGGATCGAGGCGAGAAAGCGGTTTCACCTCTCGCACGCGCACATCCAGATGGCACGTGAACTGGGGATGAACCCGAAGAAGTTGGGTGGTCTGGCGAACCACCAACAAGAACCGTGGAAAGCGCCCTTGCCGGACTTCATCGACGAGTTGTACGAGAAGCGGTTCGGCAGGAATCGTCCGGAACGCATGGTTTGTCGCCTACTCACCTGAGATTCCAGGTGCCAATGGACAAGGCCGCTCCCCTGAGGACGCTCGCGAGAATCTGGCTGAGGCGATCGCTCTCATCCTCGAAGATCGTCGTCAAAATAGCCGGCGGGGAGTGCAGTCCGTGTGCTAGCCGGGCGAATCTCGGCCGGTTAGAATGGTTCGGCAGAGACAATCATGACGAAGTTCAAGCGCTCGAAGAAGAGATCGAGAGACTTTCTCCGGAAGAACTGGCAGAGCTGCGGGTGTGGCTTGTCGAACGAGAAGCCGACGAGTGGGATCGCGAGATCGAACGCGATGCAGCCTCGGGCAAACTCGACAAGCTCTTCGAAAAATCGGTACAGACCATCGTGCGGGTAAGAGCCGCGAAATTTGAGGCACTTCACCAGCCCGGATTTCTGGCAGTACTTCAGCCGACTTCCTGCGGAGATCCAAAAGCTCGCGCGTGAGAATTACGAGTTGCTGAAAGTGAATCCTCGCTATCCATCTCTCCACCTCAAGAAGGCCCGAGGCTACTGGTCGGTGCGAATTGGTCTGGGTTATCGAGCGCTTGGCAAAGAGGTCGAGGGTGGCATTCTCTGGGGCTGGATCGGCACAAATGCCGATTACATCAGGATTCTTTCGTCGTAGAGTTCGACGGCAACTCACACCATGTTCACCGGCATCATCAACCACAGCGGAATCATCGAATCTCTCGAGCGGCTTGGCTCGGGGGCGCGGCTGCGTCTGCGAACGAGTGACGAAGAGCCGTTCACGCGCGGTGAAAGCGTCGCGGTGAATGGCGTTTGCCTGACCGTTCTCCCGCAGGACGACGGAACGCTCCTCGCCGATGTCTCCAACGAAACGCTGGCGCGTACGACCCTCGGCGCGCTTCCGCGCGGGGCGCGGGTGAACATCGAGCGGGCGATGGCACTCGGCGACCGGCTCGGTGGGCATCTCGTTCAGGGACACGTCGATGGCGTTGGGACGTTGCTGTCGATCACATCCGAGGGAGAGTTTGCGGTGTATCGATGGAGCTGTGCGGCGGAGCACGCGGAGCTCATCGTCGACAAAGGCTCCATCGCTGTCGATGGCGTCTCGCTCACCGTCGTCAATCCGGACGGCGCGAGCTTCGGCGCGGCGCTGATCCCGGAAACGCTGCGGCGTACGAACCTCGGCGATTCTGCCATCGGCGATCGGGTGAATCTGGAGCTGGACATGATCGCCAAGTACGTCCGCTCGCTCGTCGCACCGTACGTGGCGCGGTGAGAGGCGAATACACTGTCGCGGCGTGATCGTCTACAAGAAAACGCCGCATCTGCGCCTCGCGCGCGCGCAAGTGCCCGACCCGCCGTATTGGGCCGCGACGACCATCGCGCCGTACAGCCCGCGCCGCGCCGCGCCGATCGCCATCGATTACGTCGACCTGCGCGCCTCCTGCGCCGAGCGCTACGAAGTCTCCGTCTGCGAAAATGTGCGCGACGATCTGGAGCGCACCACGACCCGTCATCCGCTGCACGCGCCGGCGCTGATCGACGCCGCCGAATTCGCGGAAGTCATCTTCGGACGCGGCGAGGAAGCGCTGGCATTCTGTTCCGAGCAGCACGTCGCGGCGATGCAGCTCGTATCGACGCGCGGGGCGCTGCCACGTCAGATTCCGGACGACGCAGTCATGGCCATCGCCGCCTGGCCGCTGGAGCTTCCGCGGCTGGAAGCGCTCTTTGCCGAGGCGACCGAGCGCAAGCTGCGATGGGGCGTGGTCATCCCGGTCATCTTTCCGGTGACCACGGACCTCGTCGCGCTCGGCCAGCTCGCGGATCTCGCGAAAACGTACAAGCCATCATTCTTCACCGGCGTTCCGATCGAGCTCGATGCCACGGCGCGCAACGCGCTGGCGCGATCGCTTACCGGCGACACGCGCGACGACTCGTACGAGATGCTCTTCCACGCCGACCTCGGGCCGCTTCGTCTGTCGACCGAACGCCACATCGCCGCGCTGGCCGGCGAGATCGAGGCCGCGGACTTCGTCGTTCCGCCGCGTTTCGACCGGCCCACGAACTGGAACGCTGCCGTGCTGCTGACACTGACGGCGAATCGCATCCTGGCCATGAATCGCGACGAGGAGCTGGCCTGGCGGCTGACGCGATCGGCGAAAGTGGTGGCACTGCTGGAGAAGCCGATCGAGCGCGTGGCGCAGGCAGCGAGCCTGTCGATCATCGATTCGCTCGACGAGATCAGCGTCGATCTTCTGACGGAGTGGCTCGAAACCGGCAGATCAAGCTTTGCCGGACACATCGAGAAGCAATGGCGACTGCGAAGGGATAGCGGGCTCTAGAGGTGGGCACTGATGGCCGAAGGCCGGCGGAAACCGCTTGAATGCCTCTTTGAATCTGACCGGAGAGCGGCAGGATAGCAGAAAATTCCGAAAGCAAATGAAATTGTGGAATCGATGACAAGACGGCGTCAGATTCTGACCCTCCTCGCAGCCTTGACGCTCCTCCTTCTGTGCGTCATCGCTACCGCATGGTTCGTCGCGCGCCGCGTCGAGCAGATGACGGTGCGCGCCGTGACGCGCAAGGAGGAGATGGTCGACCTCGGGACGCTGGTCACGCGCGTCCGCGAGCTGAATCGCCTCGAGACGGCCACGATGCGCGTCACGAACGTCAGCACGGTCAAGCAGACCTACGACCTGATCCCGAACGCGCTGGCCGGCGATGAGCTGACGCTCTACGCGGCAGGTGACGTGATCGCCGGCGTCGATCTCTCCATCATGAAACCCGATGACGTCCATCGCGAGCCGAACGGGACGATCGTGGTCCGCCTTCCCCCGCCGCAACTCCTCGTCTCCCGCATCGACAACCGAGCCTCCCACGTCATCACCCGCCGCACCGGCGTCTTCCGCCGCGCCGACATCGGGCTGGAAGGCCGCGCACGTCAATACGCGGAGCAGAACATCCGCAACGAGGCGGTACGCCGCGGAATCCTGCAACTGGCCCAGCAGAACGCGGAAGGGCGGGTGGCGGAGCTGCTGCACACGCTGGGGGCAGGGCGGGTGCGGTTCGTGGATGGGAATGGGAATCCGATTGCGCGCTAGCGTTATCGCCAGTCACGCATACATCAGACGGCCCCGCGGTTCAGGAACAACCCTTCCAAGGCGCCGCGCCGTCTCAATCCACTCATCGATGACGACTCGGACATTTGCCAGCGCCGTCTCATAAGTAGGTCCATCCGCGGCACAACCCGGCAGCTCGGGAACCTCGGCGATCAAGGCTTTGTCGTCATCGCTCCAGTAGATGATCACCTCGTAACGCGGATCAGATTGCATCGTCCTCACCTGTCAGCCGGTAGCGCGTGATCACCTGCCGGATCTGTTTCACCTGATAGGGCTTGGCCGTACCATCCGGCCTCGGTTGTAAATTCAGGATCTCGACCCACCCTCGCGCCAGAAGATGTGATGGCTGCCGACAGTTCGAAGCTGAAAACCCAAGTGCCCCAACAGACTTACCAGCTCATCGAACGCGATGTTCTGATCTGAAGTTCCAGCAAGGATCTTTGCGAGCAGCTTCGCTCGACGCGTCACGTTGAAACGATAGCATGACGAAAGGGCGTGGCCGTTAACGCTGCTCGTCACTCGTAGCCACAACGACGCTGCAACACGTCAACGCCCCCTCGGCTTTGGCAAGCTCGGAAACATCGACCATCCGCACATCGACGCCGGCCGATCGCAGCAGGTGAGCTGTGCACGGGAACGACGCCGCACAGAGGACCGCCTCCCCCACCCGCAGTACATTCGCAGCAAACGGCTCGGAAGAATCAACGTTGATAGCCGTGAATCCGGAGAACACTGAGGGATCAATCCACTGTGGATTCACGAGCACGCCATCATCGACAAACGCCGTCGCGGCTGACTTGAGATGGAGACAACCGCGAGGCGTTACTGGCCGCACCGAGTAGCCGAATCGGGTCAGCGCTTCCGACAGTTGCTGGAAACCTGCTGTATTCGTCCTGCTCGATTGTCCGACGAAGATCGTGCGTCCGACGCGCAGGATGTCGCCGCCGTCGACGGTTGCAGGTTCTTCGATGAACAGCAACTCCCGATAGTCGCGCAGTGCGGCAGCGACGGATTCTGTTTCCGCGCGACGCGAGACAGCGCCCGGGCGCGTGATCACCGCCACTTCATCGAGCACGATTGCTGCGTCCTCGACAAAGACGGAATCGGGGAATTCATCCGCAGTCGGCAGGCGGCGGATCGTGCAACCGGCCGCGGCAAGGGCGTCCTCGTAATCCTTGTGCTGGCGCCTGGCGACTTCGAGATCGATCGGATTGCGATCGAGATGTGTCAGCTCGCAGCGACTGATCGATTCGGGGACTGCGCGAGTAAGGGCAACCAACATGGAGAAATCATTCTATCGACGACGCGCGAAGCGTAGTGCCGGCGGCCTCGCCGGCTGGATCGCCAGCGGCTCGCTGGCGACAAAAGAATCGCCGCCGGGCCGGCGGCGGTCCAGCCGGCCAGCGGCCGGCGCTACGAAACGGCGCTACGCAATCAGCACCTTCTTCGCCACGCTGATGGCCTGCTTCAGCGCGGCTGACTTGCTCATCGCTTCGTCGTATTCGCGGGCGGCGTCGGAGTCGTAGACGATGCCGGCGCCGGCTTGCACGGAGGCGTTGCCGTTCGCAAGCACGATCGTGCGGATGGCGATGCAGGAATCCATGTTGCCGCTGAATCCGAAGTAGGCAACTGCACCACCATACGGTCCGCGGCGCGTCGTCTCGTGGGCATCGATCAGCTCCATGGCCCGGATCTTCGGCGCGCCGGTGAGCGTGCCGGCGGGGAAGCAGGAAAGGAAAAGATCGACGGGACTGCGGTCGTCGCGCAGCGTCCCCTGCACGTTGGTGACGAGGTGCATGACGTGGCTGTAGCGTTCGATGTGGGCGAAATCGGAGACCGACACGGAGCCGCTGACGCAGACGCGTCCGAGATCGTTGCGCCCGAGGTCGACCAGCATCAGGTGCTCGGCCTGCTCTTTGGGATCGGCGAGGAGCGTCCGTTCCAGCTCCGCGTCCTCGGCCGGCGTCGCGCCGCGCGGGCGCGTGCCGGCGATCGGTCGCGTTTCCGCGCGCGTGCCATCGACGCGCACCAGCATCTCCGGCGAGGCGCCGACCAGCGTGCACTCCGGGGTGCGCAGCAGGAACATGTACGGCGACGGATTGATCGAGCGCAGCACGCGATAGAGCGTCAGGGCGTCGGACTCGCGGAAATCAGTGCTCCAGCGCTGCGAGAGAACGATCTGGAAAATCTCGCCGGAGACGATCTCCTCCTTCGCCGCATTGACGACGTCCTCGAAATCCTTCCGCTGGATGTTCTGCGTGAACTCGACGTCGGCGGCGTCGTCAGGAAAGGCCAGCAGTTCGACGCGCGCGGCGCGCAGACGCTCGATGGCACGGTCGAGGCGGGCGTTCGCTTCCTCGAATGACGCGTGCGCATCGGAGGTGAAGAGGTTGACGATGACGTAGAGCCGCTGCTTGACGTGATCGAAGACGACGACGTTGTCGAAGAAGACGAGACGCGCGTCGGGGATGGCGCTTTCGTTGCGATGCGAGTCGGGGATGCGCTCGCTCCAGCCGGCCACGCTGTAGCCGAAGAAACCGACGGCGCCGCCGAAGAACGGCGGCAGGGCCTCTTCGTTGTAGACGCGCAGCGGCCGGAGCTCATTGTTGAGCACAGCGACCGGATCTGGCGTGGCCTCGTCGAAGCGCAGGCTGCGCCGCGGCTCGAAGCCGACGAACGAATAGCGGCCGACGTTCTCGCCGCGCTCCACGCTCTCGAACAGAAAGGCTTCGCCATCGCCGGAGAGTGCGGCGAATGCGGCCACCGGCGTGATGGCGTCGGCGCTCAGCTCGCGGGCGATGGGAACGATGTCGTAATCCTTGCGAAGGTCATCCAGGTTCATTGACAGGCCTCGAGAAAGAGCTCGCTCTGCCGCACGGCCTGCGCGCGGAGGAGATCGAGCCCGGTGTAGTTTGCGTGAGATTCGCGGCCGCCATACGCCGTTTCGATGACGGTAGCGGCGTCCGGCAGCGCGACGGCGACGTTGAGGGGCAGCGTGTTGATGAGGAGATCGCCGCGCCACGACGGCAGTTGATCGAGCGGTTGCGCATCCAACTTGCCGGAAGTACGGTTGAAGACGGTCGATTGGATTCCGGCACGGCGAAGAGCGACGAGAGCCGCGCGGGCCGTTCCTCCTGCGCCGATCACCGCGGCTGTGCGCGCGTTCGTTTTGCCGATCAACGTTGCGAAGCCGTCGACGTCTGTATTGTCGGCCACGATCCGGCTGCCGATGCGAACGAGCGTATTCGCCGATCCCGCTTCGCGCGCGTTCGCTGCGATGTCTGCGCCGATCTCCTCCGCGAATGCCAGCGCCTTTTCCTTGAACGGCGCGGTAATCGAGAGTCCGTTCGGCGCGAATCGGTCTCCTCGGGAGAACGGCCTGGCGACGTCGAGAAAGTCGTCTGTCTCGAAAATGGCGTACGCCGCAGCGATGCCACGCTGGCGAAAGATGGCGTTGTGAATGGCCGGCGAGCCGCTGTGCGATGCCGGATTGCCGGCGATGGCAAAGAGTTTCTCCGCGCGCAGCGACTGGCGATTCGGTCCGTAGATGGCAAGCGCTTTCGCAAGGGTCAGTTGTCCCGGCGCCGCCGAGCGCGTTTCGTCGACGCTGACGAACTGAAACTCCGATCCGAAAAACGGAGCCAGGATGCGGGCGTAGAGTCCGCGGCTTCCCATTCCGATGACAGAGAGGTTCCGACGACCTTCGAGCAGCGACAGCAGGCGGACGTTGCCGGCGAAGTTCTGCGGCGTGACTGCGATCTTCACCTGCTCTGCGCCGCGCATCTCATTCACGAGCTGTTCGACATCGGGCATCCCGTCGTAGTCGTGATGCGAGAGGATGACTCGCCGCCCCGCCGGAATCGAGCGACCGCATTCAACATCGATGAGATCCGCATCAGTATTGACCGGCTCCCCGCCGCGGTTCGTGGCGATGATCGGTTTCGACGTCGCCGCACGCACCGCTGCCCAGTCGACGTCGCGTCCGCCAAACGCATCGACGCGCAGTTCGATGGCGTCGTGATCGGCGTCGAGCGCACGGATCACGTCGATGGCCCGATCGGGCGTTTCCTCGAAGATCGTTACGACCAGTTGCATCAACAAGACCTCTTACCGCATCGAGAAGAGGTTTGTTGAACGGCCGGATTCGCGCCCCTTCCCGCTGCGGGGCGCATGCGCGCTACCCGCTATCTGCGGCGAAACCACCACAACTTGCGCGACGCGTTCATGGTCTGGCGAGGGTAATGGCGACGGCTGAAGGTGTCAACCTTGGCGAGAGAACGTGCGGCACGCGCGACTGGAGTATAGGTTTCACGCGCGGTCGCGTGACCAACCCCTGATAGAGTGCCGGCATCCAATCCAATCGAAAGGCGACCGTATGCCCGAATCGATCGCGAACACGACTTCCCCTCGCCGTGGCTGGCTGACCATCGCAACGATCGGCGTTTCACTCAGCACGCTGGCGATGCTGGTGGTCGCCCTCATCACGTTCGACAAGTCCCACTTCGGATGGATGGTCGGCACCTGGTTTCTTCCGATCATCACCGGCGGCATGATGGCCGGCGGCCTCGTCCTGGTCATCGCCGCCTTGATGCTCCCCGAACGAAAGAGCTGGCGCGGAATCGTGCTTCTGCTCTGGGGCCTCGTGGCCCTCACCTCGCCGTTGTTCGGGATCATGTTCCTGTTCCCGTGGGGCGTACTCGCGCTGACGCTGCCGGTGGTGGTCGCGATCCTGGTAAACCTACGGAAACGCCACGTCTGAGGCCGGCGTCCGGACTGTCACCACTCGAACGTCGCTGCCGAGGACGATTCGGTATTGTCCGGCGGGAATCCCGGCGATTACGGCGGGCGCGTTGGCTGCGACGGCAGGACGAGCACCGAGCAGCGTCATCAGCCAGGAGATGTTCCATGACGAGCCGCTTTCGACGATCGGAACGCCCGCCGACTTTGCGGTGATCTTCAACGTCGCCCCATCCGATCCGGCACGGAGCACCACACCGTCGTCGCGCGCTGCGGTCCCGCTCGCCCACTCTCCCAGGCTCCACCGATCGCCCACCCATGCAGCAAAGCGAACGCGCTCGGGAAGGCCTTCGGGAAACGAGACGGCAGCCGTTCCGCTTCCGTCGGCGGTCAACACGTCGCTGCCGCCATTTCCGGTATCCATCACGATCAGTGCTGATGCTGCCGGCGCGCCATCCGTTCGAAGGATATGGACGGCGATCTTTCGTTGCGTATCGCGCTCGAGGCGAAGAGTGACCTCTTCCGATCGAGCCTCATCGAGAAGCACAGGCGTCACGGCACTCGAGAAGTTGCCACTCGTTGCCTGCACGCGAACGGTACCGGGCGAAAGACCGGGAACCTCGAAATGCCCATTTCCGTCCGAGATCGATGCAGCATGTCCATCGAGCTCGCGAACGCGCGCACCCATCACCGGCTTGCCGTTTTCGTCGAGCACTTCTCCTCGGAGTACGGCGCCGGGGAAAACCACTGAGACAAATGGCTCTTCGCCTTCCGGCACCGAGACGCTGACCCGGTGCGACAACGTGCCGCCGGCGCTCATCCAGATCACTCCGTACGAGCCTTGATTCAATTCGCTCGTTTCAAACGTTCCATCGCTGCGAAGCGAGACCGCCACCGGACTACTGTCTGCTCCATAAATCTGCTGCTGCTCCGCGCCGGCAGCGGAACGATGCGTAATGATGACGCCCTGCGTGTGCTGGGAGCCAGGCTGCTCCCAATAGAGAGTGCCGCCGTGTGCTGCGGCGCGGCCGAACATCACGTTTCCCCGTACGATGATCGGATGATCGGCGCACGAAATGTCGCGCTGTTCCCCGTCGGAGACATTGATGTGCTGAACGCAGATCGATCGCCGTCCCTGCGCAACATTCAATTGCGCGGGGCCGGGCGGGACGTTGCGAAACACGGCCTTGCCATCAGTGAGCGATGCCGAGGCGCGGTCGAAATCGAGTCCGTCATCGTCGCTCTCCAAACGCGCGACGCCGGAAGTCGAGGGGTCGTTGAAACTGACGATGACCGTTGCGCCTTCGTGCAGTTCGACCACCGTCTCCTCGGATCCGCCGACTACTGCCTGCACGCGCGCTCGAGCCAGGCCGGGATATTCGACGCGCAGCGTGACCGGGCCGTCCGGCAATCCGGCGAGATGAAACGCGCCGTTCGCATCGGTGCGGCATTCCGCGATATTGCCCGTAGCCCAGGCAGCGACCGGTCCGCCGGCGGAGTGGCGCGGAACCCAGATGTGGGCGCCTGCAACAGGATTCCCGTTCTGCGATCGAATGACGCGACCGTTGACGGACGCACCGCTCCGCGGACGCAACACGCCGAGGTCGCGAACCTCGCCTGACGCGCCAGCGTCCACAGCAACATCGAGCGGCTCGTCGGCATCCGAGGAAAACAGCAGATTGACCGCGTGCTCTGGGAGCAGATCGAGCTCGAAGGTGCCATCGCGAGGCAGCGTTTCCGTCGATTCCGTGGAGCCGTCGACCTTCTTCACACGGATCGTCTCGCCCGTCGCGGCGAAACGACCATGCACCACGAACGCGGAAGGCATCCGGATCGAAACCTCGCGATCGCGTGCGTCCGCATTCGCACTCGTGTCGAGAAAGCCTTTGTGCTGCGCACGAAGCGTCACGGCACTTGCCGGCAGGTCCGCAAGCAAAGCAATTCCGTGACGGTCTGTTTCCGCATCGGCAGACGGCGCAACCGACAGATGCACACCCGCCAGCGGTCGGTTTCCGTCGTCCGTCACCAATACCTTGATCGCGCGCCCTTGATGCAACACGACCGGCTCCATCCGGCCCGTTGGCGAGATCTCGATCTGCCGTCGTTCGGCGGCAAATCCCTTCTTTGAGGCGACAACCACGGCCGGGCGGTTCGGAAGCTGAGCGAAGGCAAACGAGCCGGACGTGTCGGTCTTCACGTCCTTGGCAAGAAGGACCGCCTCCTGCGGCGATACGACCATTTCGAGGTGTACGAGCGCCTCGGCGATCGGGCGGCGCCGATCGTCGACGACTCGCCCATGAAGCTCAAAGCCGCGCTGAAGAACGATCGTGGCAGGAAACGACTTGACCGTGGTGGTGGCAACGTAGGGAACGTACTTCGATTGCGAAACCATGACCGAGATCGGCTGCGCGTCGGGGATTCCGGATAGCCGCAACGTTCCACGGGTGGACGCCTGCAGGATCGCCAGTCTGTGCGGAGCCGCGGTTCCCCGAGGCATGTCGCCGATGCTCAGGACAGCGCCACCGATCGCAGTGCGTGCCTGCGTTTCGACTGCGACATCAACCGGATCGGCGGGAGCAACGGTGATCGTTGCCCCGGCAGTTTTCGGCTTTACGTCGGTCCACCAGCTTCCTGATGCCGCGCCGCAGACACGGATGCGCCAGCGTTCCTCGGCACGAGCGGGAACCAGGGCGAGGCTGTCCCTCGCCCCCAACGCTTGCGACGGCAGAAGACCTTCGGGAATCTCTTCCCACATCCGCGCAGGCGCAGTAAGCAGTTTCAGAGCTTCTGACTTTGCAACCGCATCGCGCCGGATCGTCAACCGTATCGATGCCGATCCTTCATGTAACGACTGACGGATGATGTCGTCAGTTCGTCCACGCAACTCCGCAGGCGTGACCCTAAGCGGCGCAACACCGTCCTCCCAGATCCAGAACACCTCTGCGTTTTCGATTGCACGCGCTTCAGCCAGCGATTCGAATGGCCGGGCAGAGGGAGGATCTGCAATACGGCCAATGATGTGCGTCTCGGCCTGGGAGGCTGCCGCGATCCCGAGAAGCAACACTGCGGCAGCCAGTCTCTTCAATGCTGATACTCCGCGATGATGATCTGAGGCGGCCGTGGCGGCGGAGCGGTCGCGTCATCGCCGGTCTCGAATAGGAGGAAGGCCGTTTTGGTGCCTCGCGTGTCGGCGCGAATGTGAGTCGTGGCAACCGGCGATGAAAACGGCAAGCGCGTTCGTTGCGAGACTCCTCGGTCAGACAATACGACCATGTCCCACTGCGTCCGGCCTTCGGAAACCGAGCGAATGAGCAAGCCAAATCCGTCGGGCAGCGAGACGACGTCGTCGATGATCTGGCGCTGATTGATCCAATGGTTTCGCGCGGCGAGATCGCGCGCCAGCAGTCCGTACGTTTGTCTCGTCAAGGTGCAACGATCGTAGAAACCAAGCTCCCCGGTTTGCCAGGTACGGACAAGACGACCGGTTCGATCGTAGAGAAAGGCGTTCGGAACGACGCCGGGCACAACGAGCAATGAACCGTCCTGGCGATATCGAACCGAGCCGGTTCCGAGAAAGCCGCAGAACGCCATCGGACCCGGTCCGGGAGTCGAAAACATGATCGGTTTCAGACGGCGAAGCTCCGGCGAGACATCACCGATCCAGACGATCGCACCGTCAGGCTCCCATACGCCCCGTTCATCCCGATTGCCGCCGAGAATCGCAATCTGATTGTCGTGCAGATCGACGTCGGAGGCCGAGGCAAACGGCACTTCATGCACGCGATCGCTGCTGCGCGCCTTCCAGCCGATCGCCGCAAACGGAGAAGCGGCAATGATTCGCTCCTTGTCGGAGGCGAGTATCGATGTGAAGAAAAAGCCGCTTGGCGCTTTCCCTCCAGGGATTACGGCCCGCGGCGCCGACGGATTCGAAAGCGCAAAGTGAAAGACGCCACTCCTTCCATCGGCGACCAAAACGCCTTCGTCGCTATCCCAGCGCACATCCATCGCAGTGATGAGTTGAGGGGGAAGAGTGAGATGACCGCGGCTGGAAAACGTGCCGGCGTTTGAGGTGGCGCTCCCCGTGAGAACCGCCAGCATAACGAGAAACCATCGCATCGTTCGTGTCCTACCGGGGATAGCTGATGGGTTCCTCGCCCCACACTCCGCCGCCGGTGGCACACCAATT
>Ga0307511_10005695_pt1 | contig 12632 bp, 9 predicted proteins | sample 13_EM_MG_FD_200266 | JGI IMG/M metagenome (GOLD analysis project Ga0307511, IMG submission 200266) | Populus trichocarpa ectomycorrhiza microbial communities from riparian zone in the Pacific Northwest, United States - 13_EM | ecosystem: Host-associated > Plants > Roots > Unclassified | place...
GAAAAGCAAATAACAATTATAAAAATAAGGAGCAAAGTTAATATAAAAATTAAATTTTAAGAGATGAAATTGAAAAATAAATATTCAAAACAAAATATATATAGCAATCAAAAATTTGAGGACCAAATTTAATATAATCAGCAAATAATATGATATTTTTAAATTTTTCACAACTTCCGGAAAGTGTTTTCCGCCCACATTTTCTAGGAAAACACTTTTCTGGAAACCAAACTAAATTTTTCTTTGACTGGAAAGTGTTTTCCGTTGACCAATTTTTCCAATAACAAACAAATATAGAAAAGTTTAGAAAGTAGTTTACTAGAAACCACTTTCCAGAAAATAAACATAGTTATAATATAGACAAATCATTCACATATATATTCACAAAATTTTGTTGTTTCATTTTTTTTCCCATCTGAATCCCAACAGGTAAAATAGAAAATTTAAAACAAATTCCATTTACCATCTAAATCAATATTTACTATTAAGAAAAAAACAATATAAGTCAACAATAACGAATAAATCTTCTTTTCTTATCCTAAGTTAGGTGAATTCTGATAATTCATAAGTTACATATATATATATATATATATAGCCTCCTTTGTTTACTTAGAACTGAAACTTAAATTCTTTCACCTTCTCATGAAAGTTTTCGGGATCGAGCTATAGCTAGTTTTGCCTGTACACGTAGAGAGGTTGTTGGAGGTTGGCAAAAGAGTAAAGACCTTTGGATGGTCACCAAACTACAAAGCAATCCTTGGTATGATACACATGTCCTAATCAATTTCTTTTCTTGTCTGAATTTTCGTTCCCAAAAAACCCCATCAAGTCACAGGCCTCACCTTTTACATTTAATAAGCCTTTGCCCCCTTCGTCATCTCTTTCGTGTTCTTATTTCATGATCCAATCTGAAAAGCACTCTTTAACCCACAATCTTCATCTTCTTGGTTGGTGCCCTTTCTTCTTTCATTTAGCTCATGCCTAAAACTTGCACTTGTGGGGTTCTATTTGTCCACTCTGACATTAGCTGAAAGAATCCCTTGTTTCTCTACGTAATCAACTCATTTTTCCCTTGAATAATAAAATACCATCAACTGAATCCAAACCTCAATAAAACCCATTTCATTTTTATAGGTTATAAGCTTCAAGGGACCATACACCTCTTCTTAATTGCCACCTTCTCCCTCTACTCGAATCCCCATTAAACTAATCAACCCTTCACGGCTTCACCTATACATACATACATGCATACATACATACATTGCATTGATTTATGCAAACAAGGACCATAAACCATTGAAGTCCATCTCTCTCCTTCCCATCTCTCTCTCTCTCTCTCTCTCTCTCTCTCTAGTCTGTATAGAGAAAAGCAAATTCTCCCCCACCCTTGAAGCAAAGGAGGCATCAACTTTAACTTTTTTTATATTCTCTTTTTCTGGTTTCTGGGCCCTTGTGCATTCATTGTGATCTGCTTTCAAAATGGGGTTCTGTCAAGGCACTTGTAGAAACACAAAAGAGCCATCAAATAGCTCTACTTGTGATGCTCTCTCCGCTTCAATTATCATAGCCAAAGATCATTCCTTTGACTATGATAATGAGCTGAAAATGAAAGGTTTTTTGTCAAAAATGTTTTGGCAATCTGGCTTGGCCTGTTTTTTACCAAATGAGAGTGATGAAACCATTAAAAAGAGTAATAACAAGAATGGAAGTTTAGAACACAACAAGGCATGGCTGCTGGCAGAGTCCGGTGGTTGTGGTAGTGGTTCAGAGTTAACAAATGCTGATCCACACTCAGTTCACTCTTCTTTCAGGTTCAGTTTATGCTCTCAAGTTGAGCTTGAGTCAATGAACATGAATTCTTCAGCTTCTGCAACTGTTTTGATGGTGAATTTGGACAATGGATTGAATGAGACGAGAGCTAAAGAGCTTAAATGGAGGAGAATTCAGTCTCTTGAGAGGAGTATCTCTCCAGTTGCAAATTCTTTGGTCAGATTCAGTTATAGTGAAATTCTTGCTGCTACTAATAATTTCTCAAAAGGTAAGAAATGAAATCTTTTGTTTTTGGTTTTGAATCTTGAAGTTGGTTTCTTGCTTGAGATTTTGATTTGTTCTTGTTGTGATGGGTAGGTAGAGTTTTGGGAAGGGGAGCTTTGAGCTTTGTTTTTAGAGGTAAAGTTGGGTTCTTGAGGACCGCTGTGGCAATTAAGAGATTAGACAAGGAGGATAAAGAGGCTTCAAAAGCATTTTGTAGAGAATTAATGATTGCTAGTTCTCTTTACCACTCAAATATTGTGCCTCTGGTGGGGTTCTGTATTGATCCGGAGGAGGGTTTGTTCTTGGTGTACAAATATGTATCTGGTGGAAGCTTAGAACGCCATTTGCACGGTATAATTTCTTGTTCTTTGATTTGGAAATTTGAAATTTGATTGAATTTGGTGGAATTTGAGTAATTTATGGAATACCTTTTGCAGATAAGAAGAAAGTAAAGGTAGGAGTCAAGGGTTCTTCAGGCCTTTCCTGGTCTGTGAGATACAAGGTTGCACTTGGAATTGCACAAGCAATTGCATATTTGCATAATGGAACTGAGAGATGTGTTGTTCATAGAGATATTAAACCCTCAAATATACTCCTTTCTTCCAAGAAAATCCCAAAGGTAAGGGGGTTTGTTTTATGGTTTACAATCTCTCATTTAAGTGGTTCTGTGGTATTCGGAGTCAATTTTAGTCTACGCATGCTCTTTTTATTGACCAATAATGACAATTCTGCTTGCAGTTGTGTGATTTCGGTTTAGCTACTTGGACTTCTGCACCTTCAGTCCCTTTCCTTTGTAAAACTGTCAAGGGGACATTTGGGTATGAGAAAAGAAACCATACATGTCTTTTTAATGGTTCAACAAATTTATATTTCTTTTCTAATTTTTTGATTAAATTTTTATTGCACAGCTACTTGGCTCCTGAGTATTTCCAGCATGGGAAAATATCTGATAAGACGGATGTGTATGCTTTTGGTGTGGTCCTACTGGAACTAATTACCGGAAGGAAGCCAATTGAAGCAAGAAGGCCACCGGGGGAAGAGAATTTGGTCCTATGGGTAGGTTACTGAATTAATTTCCTTTAAAATTTCCATTAGTCCCTTTGACTTTGTAATGCTTGATTGAAGGGCCCCTCTACAAGCTTTTCCATGAAGAGATAAGGCATTCTATTAGGCAATGCCATAGTCTACAAGCCACATTCTGATCATGCCTATTTAGATTAAGTCAATCCTTTAATCAGACATCAAGCGAACATCACAATTCTTAGTAAACTTTGAGCAAATATAACCTCTATCCTGTAGTTCTGTAAAAAGGATGAAATTTATGCATCAGTTTTTCCCTGCAGATTGTAGGGAAATTGATTGACAGTAAAGACTGTTATACTGGTGGCTAGAAATCTAGGCTTTCGCTTGACATTTTCAATTCCATCTAGTTTACTTTCGACCTCAATTATATGATGACTTTAGCTAAAACATGAATTATTAAGCAATTGTCATCCCAGAATCATGCACGAATTTGCCAAATTTGTTGTAATATCATGTAGAGGATGATTTTATTTGTTCTCATGGTTTTGCTATTTTGAAGGATCCTATCATTACTAAATTTTACTATGATTTTTGCCTTAAAGCTCTAATAAAACCACGTGCTTTTACTTTGGAAACAAGGTCAGTCATAGTAGGATTTGATTGCACTATGAAAAATCATTTCGACTTGAGCAAGTAGCAAACAAGCCTATCATAAATATTGGCCATTTGTTCGCAACATGATGACATTTGTTCTTTTATTATGAATAGTATCTGCTTGGCTTGGATGTGAAATTGAACATCATGGACCCTGCATTCTTTTGCAGGCTAAACCTCTATTGCAGAAGGGAAAAGGAGCCATTGAGGAGTTGCTTGATCCACGACTTGAATGCACTTTGAGAAATACAACTCAAATAATCCAGATGATTCAGGCTGCCACCGCCTGTGTAAGTAATGAAGAATCTCGAAGGCCAGGAATAGACGAAATTATTGGCATGCTGAGAGGTGAAGAACAACCAATCTACTCAAACAGGAAGAAGTCCAATTTTTCTGGGATTATAGATTGTTACCCTCAACTACAACAGACAAAAAGTGAGATGAATAGTCACTTAGCCTTGGCTATGTTAGGAGTTTCAGAATTTGAGGATGATGATCACCTTTGTTGTCGTTAAAACATGGTATATTCAACTTTCTGATTTTTCTCTTTGGTGGTTTTTCTTGCCTTTTTTCTCTCTCTCTGAAGAGAAAAAGCCTGGAAATCAGAATCAAAACGAGTGTCAAAATTGTAAGTAGGAAAAACGAGTTTGCTTAGAAGTGTGTAAATAGCTTCCATTCTGCTGCCCTTGGCTTCAAGGGCCAACAAGATAGATTTTATTTAAAGGCTAAACTTCTAATTTTATAATCTTGGAAGCAATATGCTGATTTTCTAGTAATCTTCCCTTGATGATTGTAAAGACTGAGAGTAATAGATTCATTTCAAGGTTAGACTTGTTATTTTATATTTCTTAAACACAACATGCAGATTTGCTTGTTTTCTTAACTTGTTGACAGTAGAAAAGCTTGAATATGATGCCTCTTATCGTTCATGCGCGTGTTTGTTGGCATGAATCAAGTGGGACAGAGCAGTTCATCATGAAATGTGAATTCTGAGTTCTCGAGAGGCCATAACTTGCATACTAGCATATGGTTTTTCACTAAATCTTTGTACATGACCACAGAACTTGAAGATCATACTGTAGTAAATAGCCAAGGAATTGAGCATCCTATGACCATAAAATGATAGCATGACGATCACAATCAATGACTAAAATTAAGATGCTGGTCAATTCTTTGTGCATTTAAAATTTTCTGGAATAGGAGCCATTTTTCAGCATGGGATCTGAAAGCGTGAACTGGCAACGTCTTGTTTGACCACAAAACCACTCTATTGTTGCAATATCACATCCAAATACTCAAGATACCTAATTTCATATATAGAAACATTAGTTGATAAAGATGTTTGTAGTGTAGCTACGAAAGCAAGTCTGTGTCAATCAAAATTCATTTAGACTTGCCGCTGCCTTAAAACAATCATAGATTACAGCACATCTTAAGTAAAAACAACAAAGAAAAGGAAAGGATATATGTTGGAAGATTAAAATATCTTAGCAACATCCTTCATCAGGCCACTGTTAGCCTTAGCAAAATCTAAGAACTCCTGATATGAAATGGATCCATCACCATCAGTATCTATCTCAGCCATCATGCGCTTGACCTCCTCTGCTGTGACTGAGCCGAGAGTCTTCAAGCAATCGCCCAGCTCTGCTGCAGAGATCTTGCCATCACCATTCAAGTCGAATCTTTTGAAAATGCGATTCAGCTCAGCTTGTTCGTCAGCCATGTTGGTGTTAAAAGAGTGTTTTGATCCTGGTCTTGTAACTGAATGAGGATGATTGGGAGGTAAAAGAATTGGGTTTTTAAAGAGATGATTTGTTTGTGTTTCACTCTAAGTTCATCCAATGAATTCGGAAAAGGAATGGATTGCCCGAAAACTCTCAACTATTTTGTCCATAAATATCCATCGGTTGAAATGGACAAATCTAAACTTAGAATTTGTTCAAAAAAAGGAGAAAAATTAGGACAAAACATGGGATGTGATTCGTATGACTCGACTCCTACAAGGAAACATAGGATGTGTCATTGGTTGAGACATCAGCTTGTCAAATAATGAAGAGTTATAGTTAAAGCGATAACTACTGTAGATTTTTGTTCTTTGGGACTCGTGTTGAAACATTGCGAGTGTAGATAAATGTCTAAATTTTGACAGGAACTAATGGGAAATGTCTTTGGTTGTTTCAATAGTATTAAGCTTTTCATTACAACATAACTTTGAAAGCAAGTCCTCCCCAAGAGAGCCTCCAAATTATTAAGCACTTGATATCTCTACTTGGAGTTCTCAGGTTCAAATATTGGAAGACTTGAGATTTACCCTCGGAGATCTGGGTTCAAATCTTGGGAGAGGGAGTAAGAATGGGAAAAGTTACTTCCTTTCGTAGCCTAAGAAGCGTTGTAGAAAATTAAGAAGATATTTGAGAGCGAATTAGATGATGCTCAATATTCAAGCAAACTTACAATATTGGTTTTGCAGTTATGTTGATGTGGGTCATATCAAGGCTAGGTTTTCTGCAGGAAGCCAATAGGGAGAGAAAACAAGGCTTATACCAGCTGCAGATTGGATCGTGAACTTAATCAATCTCGTTAGATTCTTTCTGTTTAAAAGATCACAGCTGAGAGTTTATCAAAATTTTGCAGGCCTTATTTGTCAAGAAGCACTTCATTAGTAGGGTGAGGGAATCATATAAATTGCAGAGAAAAAGACAATAGAAATCACAAAAATTGTAAATTTATTTTATTGGTGGAGTCCTCAGCTGAATGTTTACAATATGGTGTGAGACAGGGGGTTTGGTGTTACCCGCAAGAGTCAAATGATTTCACTCAACAGATTATGGTAAACTTACAACAATGAACTGGGTAGATATGTTTTGAACAATAGAATTAAATAGATCCTACACTACCACCACCCTCCATTGCTAACATTGTCGAACAATCCAATGAAATGGAATGGAATTTATTACCTAATCACAGATATCACAAGAAACCCTATCCAACAGAATGAAGGATGGCATTGTGCACAGCTTCTCTGGTTGGTAAAGCTGGAATTGCACCTCTCCCCTTAACAGTCAATGCACCACAGGCATTAGCAAACATCAGAGCTTCTCGCAATCGGTCCTCATTCTTAAAGATTAAAATTAAAATAAGATGGATCAGATGGTAAAATGCTTTACGATGTTACAAGATGAAGTGCACTGTTTATTAAACAAGAAATCATGAAAACCAAAGACAATATTGCACTAGTTTGCATGACAACATTAACCTGGAATGTCTGTAAATTAAAGAATATCATAAAATAATCCTACTGGAGATTGGAAACCAAAATTGCATAAATAGATACATAAATTTTAGATGCTGGAAAGAAAAATAAATTGGGAGTTAAGCAATTTTGAGAAGTTCTCGACATTGTCTAGCTCTATGAAGTCCTTGCATGGTTATAACAAACTCCCTACCAAATATTATCCCTTCTAAGTACAGCCGAAGATCAAGTTTCTTCTATACAATGGAAGAAAGCGCCCTATATTCGTTATATGTTTGCATGAAATGATAGAACATGAGCGTATACGGTTACTGAGATTGCCAAGGGCAGATCCAAAACTCAAATGTTCGAGTCAACAGTTGATATATTGCAAAGGTAGGATTATGCAATACATTCGAACAAACAAAGTTACATTATGACGAAGATACCAAATGCATACATGTAAATTTGTGCATGCACACATACAACAGCAGTATTGACCTGAAGAAACTACCATTTTTAAATCAAATTGTTAATGGCATTACCTGGAGCAAGGAGAGATCCTTAGCTAGCTGTGACAATATTCCAGCAACAAATGCATCCCCAGCACCAGTGGTGTCCACAGCATCTACCTTTAAGCCCTTCACCCTCCCATTGAACTCCTGAAAACATATAAGAAGCTACTTAGCAACAAATTTAGAAGAAAAGGTTATCTGCAAGCTAGGGAGATTTCACAAGGCATTAGCACTATGTTAGAAGCTCAATCAGTTTAAAAATCATAGTACATTTTCCCTAAATTTACAAGTCAAATCCTCCAAATTGATAGAAAGACAGCATTTTATAGCTGGTCTCAACAGAACAAACTTACATAAGCAGAGAAGGTTTTTATAAAATTGCAGTTTTATGTTAGAGTTGATAAAAATATTTTCCAGTCACAATAATTCTCTCTAAATCAAAATATCTAGATTGCTTCTCCATGCCTGTTGTTCTACAATGTTACATGCTGCAGCAAGACTCTCTCTTTCTCTCTCATGAACTAAGGCTGTGGAAGTGCATCTTACATCAATTCCTGTCATCACCCAATCTCAAAGAAATAATACAGCAAAACAATATTTCTCAGTGACATGCATGGGCGAGGAGAAGGAGCGGGAGTATTGTAAGTTGTAAAAGTAAATGCTAAATGACATATTTTTAGGACTTACTTTGGTGTAATACCTGCAGCCCTCGGGCACTTCGGTGACAAGAAGCAATTTATGATTTGGATGGCATAGCTTACGAACAACAGCATCATCATATGGATCTTCTCCTTTAGTCAAGAAGGATATCTCTTCTTCACTTATCTGAAAGACATAATTTAAATGTGACCGTCAGAGTGGTTTTTTTTATCCAGATTGTGTCTAGTATGTACATTAGGGGAAGGAAAACAATTGCCAAAAAGAACCCAGGTACTTACCTTAATAATATCAGCAGTGTCCCAAATGCTCAGAATCCCTTCTCTGGCACTCTCTGCAGAAGGCCATAGTGGAAGCCTCAGGTTAGGATCGTAGGATAAAACAACACCTGCATTCTTGGCAGCTTTTGCTGCAGCAATGTGGGCTGATTTGCATGGCTCTGTTATAAGACTTATAGAGCCATAATGAAGTATTTTTGCCTGCCAGGGGACAGAAAAGAGGAGAAACAAACGATTTTTTATCTTATCTTTTTTAAAACCAGTGGGTCTTAAATCTAGATTTTAAATTAGTTTTATCTAATAAGGTGCCCGAAGAGCAGTAAAATCTTCATAAGTTCTAAAAGAATGAAAAACTATAATCTCTGTCATTCAAATTAGAAACGTAATTCATACGTACATTAAAAGTTTCCATAGTTAAGTTAAATCTATCCTTCCATTTTGGGTCTGTTAGGTGTTTCTTTCTAAGAAACTACAGACTTTTGAGTCCAAGAACCATTTCTGCCCTATTGATTTATCATTCTTTTATAAAAAATTCAAAAGGTGCCTAAGCAAATGACTTTATTTCAAAAAAATATTTAAAAGATGATGAAGATGAAGATGAACAGACAATATTTGAACTGCATCTTCCATTTTAAAAATCTTCTATAAAAGGGATTTTTTGCGCTTTTAATTTTTAAGCAATCATTACAAGTATAAACCTCACATACCTTTCTAATCAAATCTAGATCAAGTTCAGCTTCTTGAAGCAACATATCTGCACTAGGATTACGGTAAAACATGAACTCACGTTCCCCATCACTCCTTAATGTAACAAATGCTAAAGCAGTCCGTGCACCAGGATCAAAACGCATCCCTTCACTGTTCACATTATTCTCCTTTAATATTTCAGCAAGCATGTATCCGAACTCATCTTCACCAACCTGTGCATGTCGTACAAAAGATTCGAGATCTGAGAGAATAGACGAGAGATAAAATATCTATGGTTAATTTTTGTCGAAAACACACAAATATGATAAATAAAAGCATGGAATGGCATGCTATGAAACTGATGCACAGTTAATTTTTAGAAGAAAGAGGGAATAAGCAATCCTTTGTCAAGAATGCACTAGGTTGAAAGAACAATCAATATAACTATGTTGTTAACAAAGCGAACTACTGCTTTGACAGCTCCTGGCTTTTACAGATAGGTTCTATCTCCAACTATCCATAGTCTATAAGCAATAAATCAATTTCCATTCAACTCAAAGAGGTTGATGACAGTTTTTCACTGTTAGATATCATGAATTTCAAGGAAAGAGTTTGTGGTAGTGGATGCACAGAAGCATTTAAATTCCTAAGCTGCTGTGCCGTACAATCTCAGAAAACTCCTGGAATCTGCAAGCAAAATCTCTGTGAAACAAGAAGGTTGTTCTGTGTCTTGACGCAATTAAGATGGAGAAAGGAAACATAGATGACACTATAATAGGATCCTAAATTTAATACCACAATCCTAGATTACCCGGCCCTATAGAATCAAAAAACCAGTCAGGCAGAAGTTTTAATCCACTCCTTAACAAATTGGCTCTTTGAAAATGAATTTATCCTTGCTTCCTTATTTTCTACTCATTTCCACAAAAATGGATTGATATTATCATAATGGTACCTTCCCAATAAATGCTGATGAGCCACCAAGACGAGCAATACCGACAGCAACATTAGCAGGTGCACCTCCTGGAGCCTTTTTAAATGCTGGCGCATCAGCCAATGAAAGTCCACTAATGGTCGGGACAAAGTCAATTAGCATTTCACCAAAGCAAACCACAAGAGAGGAATCTTTCGTTTCTGGAAACCCATCACCTCCTAATGCTTTACCTAGTATGCATAAGAAAGGAAGCAAATTAAAGGGTCAAGAGTCACATAACAAGTTGATGAAAAGTTGAAAAAAAGAGAGAAAAGAAGTTCATATATCTAAATAGATAGCAAAAACAGAAACGTAATGCATTTGGTAAAAGAAGCTGATGCCCAAGGGAATTTGAACTATAAAGGCAAAAAAAATTTCTTCTCTCCAGCAGAATATATTTCTCAAGATAGCAGAACAAAGCTCAATGTGCCAAAACTATTAAAGAATTTGAAGCCTCTTGATGATATGACATCTACAAGATTGGAGCTTTATAGGCCTTAAAGCTCAAAAATATTCTCTGACTCTTCTAAATTTATCATTTAACAAAAAAAGTTAAAAACAAAAACACAACCTGAGATTCAACTTGACATCTACTACGCTATTATGAGACTAAAACTGGCAGAAGCCAAAACTTGATCATCGAAACTTCAATTTAAAAGACATGGCCAGTCGTTTCCAACAAGAATCAGCGCAATTTAAACTGACTATGAAGAACCCATCAAGGAAAAAACACTTTGACATACATCAAAACTCAAGATAAAGTGAAGTAATTTATGATTCCAAGAAACAAAAAATGCTTACTTTGGAAGCTCAATCGAGGAATGGAAACCGAAGAAGGGCAAGAAAAAGCTGAGGCTTTAACATTCCCTCGTCTAAAACTAAGTTCTTGACGAGAAGACAAAGCCACACTACCTAAACGAAAAGCAGTAGAGTGAAGAGCAGCCATGCACTTCAAAATCAAAACTTGATAACAAATTGTGGTTACTTAGTTTTTATGATCTGATAAGCCAATTGGGTTTTGGACTTAGTTGTTAGAGAGAGATATAGAGTGTTTTGAGGGGTGGAGGGAGTGTTGTTGTATAAAAACAAAGAAGATTTGAGCGGAGGATGCAAGAGAGTGAAGTAGTTTGCTGTTTGCTGTTTGCTGTTTGTCAGCTTGTGGATTATGGACAAGACAACTCTTTTTACTCTTGCTTTGCTTAGGTAGTCTGTTGATGGCTATTCTCTTGTCTCTCGAGTCAAATTGGAATGCATAAATTTATTTTTATGTTTTAAAAGTGATATAAAAGAATTTTGAAGTTTTTTTTATATATATTTTTAAATTATTTTAACATTTTGATATTAAAAATAATTTTAAAAATTAAAAAAATATTAATTTAATATATTTTTAAATAAAAAATACTTTAAAAAATTATTATTATCACAATATTAAACAAGTATTATAACTAAAATTAGTTTTTTCCTTATTTTTTTCATGATTCCCTTAAAAAAAAAAATATGATTTTGATTATGGTATTGCCGTTGTTTAGATAGCAATCCAAAACACTTTGTATTGTTCGAAATCAAAACAATTGTAAGTAAGAAAAACCTACAAATTAAAATTAAAAACTTAATTTGGATAGAGTTTTTAGTTAAATAAGATAAAATATTAATTTAAATAAATTTTTAATAATTTATTTGACTTAATCAAACTTAAATCTAATTTAGACTTGATCAGATGAACATAAAAAAAAATGATTGAAATATTATTGTTTTAATAAAAATAGTTATCCCAGCAACATGTTAATTGACTCAATAGCATAAGATTAAAGACAACTTATGCATTTTAATCTTATCCATGGGCCGGTAAATATAGCCCACGAAAAAATAGATAGAAAATATAAAATAGCGATCAAGCCCAGATAAATAGGGATCAAGCCCAGATAAAGCAGAAAGTTATAAAGCCCAGTTCCCTTTCCTTGTCGACCCAACTCATTCCTAATTCCTTCCGTCTATTTCCAAACACTGTGAATTCTCCGAAAATTTTATTTTATGGTACTTAATTATTGGATATTTACAATATAAAAAAAATGATATCTGATCCTATAAAAAAGTGATAAAAATTCCTTTTCCTATTAAATAATAATTTTTTTAATTATCTCTTTTTATATCTATCTCTTTCATATACTATAAGTTTTTAATAGTTATAATTTGAGTGTCATAAAATTTCTCCAGACCCTCATGAACAATTATATTTTTAAATGGTGCCATTATGGACTGCAAGCTTTGTGGATGTTAATAGCAACTATTCTTATTATAAATTCATTGAAATTCTCAATAAATTTTAATAATGCATAGTTTTTGTTTAATATATTCATTAAAAATGTACTGTAATAATATTTTTAGTAAATAAAAATCATATAAACAATACATTAAAACTATCAAAAATATAAAAATTATGAAAAATATGCTGGTGGATCATACTTGTCAAGCTTGTCTGGAGTCATTAGTTAACTTGCGGGACACTAAATAACCACGAATCTATCATATTCAAAACAAAATTATTTTAACTTTTTTTTTTTTTTAATTTTGACTTAATT
>Ga0307511_10005696_pt1 | contig 12631 bp, 10 predicted proteins | sample 13_EM_MG_FD_200266 | JGI IMG/M metagenome (GOLD analysis project Ga0307511, IMG submission 200266) | Populus trichocarpa ectomycorrhiza microbial communities from riparian zone in the Pacific Northwest, United States - 13_EM | ecosystem: Host-associated > Plants > Roots > Unclassified | place...
CCTCATTATTGCACAAGCATTTGATTAGTTTTAAGTAATGGTGATGCTTTTTTAAAAATTGATGTTTCTTTTTCTTATAATTACATACTGATGTTTTTTTGGCTTCTACTATTAATATTGTTGCCTAGATTGTTTTTATTATTGTTAAGATTGCGTCTTAGCTGTTTTACTAGATCTTATGATGGACTTTGGGAATTAATATGGTCCTAAGCATATTCTTAAATGAATTATGCAATTGACTGTATTAAAAATAGATATGGTTGTAGATGAGATCTGACTCAAATTGTCTGCAGGTTGTGTTATGGATAACTTGAGATCTCCCGATATAGGGGAGACTCTGCCCAAATTTTGTTTGAGATTTCAGCAAGAGAAAAAATATATAGAAACCAATCACATAATGCTAATCTCTTAATACAAATCGTAGGATTGACAACCATCCTCTCAAAAAACCACCAACATCATTTTAACCCATTGGACAACAAATGTCCAAATTCATAACCCACAACTAAGCTAGAAACAGACTAAATTATTTCATTCATTGATTTTTATGGGATAAACACCTCCCACCATGCATGTTTCTTAAGGTTTATTGTATCCTTCTGAAATTTCAACGTACATATTCAGAATTTTAGCTTTCCTTTGGCAACCAGTTATTGTATACTGAACAAAAAATTAATTTCCATCTTTTAACTGCTTCATTGCAAATAGAATCTCCTCATTCTCTGGAAATAACATATAGAAGCAAATCAAATTATGCTAATTTCTTAATACACATAATGAACTTAACAACCATGCTATTAAAAAAAAACCAAGATCATTTTAACTTACTAGGAACTTGACCCTTAGTTCTAGGCTGATTTGTGTTGTCAGAAAAACTAATTTCTTTTGGAGATCAAAATAAATAAAACCTTAAAATGATTATTGAATGCTTAGACATGCAAATTCTGATCTTTATCTTCTAATTTCTCAAAGAACTTGGCACTGGAATTGTTGTGTACAGTCCTCTAGGACGGGGATTCTTTTCATCAGGGCCTAAGTTGGTTGAGAATCTTTCAGAGGGTGACTTCCGAAACGTTGCTACTGTTCTTTGTGAATACCAAGTTGCTCACTGTAATACATGTGCTGTAAATAATCAATTGTGCCAGCATAAAATTTTTATAGTTTGGAAAAAAAAGGAATGTGATAAATTTTATCTTCTCCTTTGGTGGGTTACATATTGGTTAACTTACAGGCCTCATAATACTCTGCCTCTTCATTTTATGGAATGGTTTGCAGTCAAACTCTGTAAAAAAGAATTACTTGGAGAGTTCCGCTTTGAGATCATGAGATTTTAGTTAGCAGTTCCTTCATTGTTGCTTGATTCCAACAAATATGTTTTCCACCTTAAATTGATTCAATATTCTGATTCAAATAGCACCTGGATAGCTTATAAATCACAACCTTAATCCATACACACCCTAATACCCACCCGAAGCCTCTTTTCCCATTTTCTAACCTGTCAATTCTGTTAGAACTTGCAAACCATAGTATTTAGGTGCTGTAATTGAAGATCCTGCAACAGGTTCAATCAAATAAAACAATTAGTCAAGGGCTTTTGTTTGTCCCAAGTCCAAACAAAGAATTTTGCATGCGTAATGTTTTTGCTCGAATCTTTTGATTTCTCAGTTATGCACTAAACGGAGGTCTGGAGAAACACAAGCTCATGGGTAGAATACCTCTTTTTCTGATAGTCCGAATTCAATGCTTTTGGCTCCTTAAAGTCTGCCCACACACTTTATACCAAGGCAATTTCCAATGTTTGCACCCATAGAACCTGCATAGCATACATTATCATGATGAGTAATTAGAGAATATGCATATTGGCTTTTGATATTTTGCTGTATTATGGAAAATTTTGTCCTATTATCTTACAGCGAGCAATTAGGACATGATACAAGTACATATGGAATGCCTTGCATAAACCGTACATCAATGATAATTTCCTTTTCGATGAGTTGTTATAAGCTTAGCATCTGAAATTTGTGTTTCAATCGCCTCAGCATCAGCCGAGGTTCCAAGCTTAAAATCTAGACCATAACAGACAATTATTTAAGCGGGTTAATCAAATCGCAGCAAGGAAACAATGCACCCCATCACAACTAGCATTGACCTGGGTACACCACCAGGGTGATGATGTCTGTCCAATTCCTGAAACTACCAAGATCGAAAACTTCAGCCAGAATATGGGGGCTTTGTCTGTCAAACTATCACCAGAAGAAATGGATGAACTCGAATTAATCGCCACTGTAGATGCTGTAAAGGGCAACAGATATGACGGTTCTATGTAGGAGTGGAAAGGCTGAAATTGTGCTTGCTGTTTCTATATGTGGGAAAACTAAGAAGCTTGGCAATACTTTAAAACTTTCAAGCTGTGTACCTACAAATAGGAAATTAGGAAGCTATATCATGGAGGAAAAGAATGCATAAATTCAGACCAATCAAATTCATTTAGGTCAATCAAATTCATAGCAACCCATCATCTTAGTTAATTAACCAACAAAAAAATCATTCCACTGGCTGCAATCCTTCCATGAGGTTTCATGTGCATGATTCCTTCATCAAGCATCCTCATTTTGACTAATTCTATAGCAATTCCTTTATATTTCCATTTGTCTTTGCTAACAGGTTATTGTTACAGTGACAAATAAAGAAAATAAATAATAGAAGGCCAAGGAAGAAATATAACACCCTAAAGTAGCTCATCTATATCCCTTAGAAAGGTTATAGAACATCAAGAACCTATCCAGTAGTCCAAAGTCCAAACAGAAAAACACAAAATTCCTAAAATGATGCTCTAGCCCAAAAATAAGGGGAAGTTTTTAGTCAGACATATCACAAAGTGGACCAAATGTTTCTAAACAAGAAATGATTGCAAAATACAAATAGCAATTTCAAGAAACACATTCTTCTAAACAAATAGATTAATATGACATAGCATGGATGAATTCGACAAACATAGAGCAAGAAAAATGAAATTTCTAAAGCAGATAGATAAATAGAAGATAAGCTTCCATAAAACACACTAAGTTTTAATAAACTAATTTCAAACTGCAGCATTAGAACAAGAACAAACATCATGCTTAGAATGTCAATTTGCTGCAAACATGGTGCTTATATATTTCAAGATAATTATGTTTCCTTTCATGGAAGACTGCCATTTGCTAGGAGAATTTGTTGGGAGTGGTTATGCTTACCATGAAATCTTTTTTAATCAAATTTGTTGGGAGTAGTTAGGCATATAAAAAAAAAAGTTTATCGTTATGGATTTCATTAGTTGTTGTTACAAGTCTTTGTTCATCAATTTATCAAAACAATTGCTGCATATGCTTTCTTCCACTTTTAGCTAACAAAGACCACAAGTTCTATCTATTTCATTTTTCCCTCTCTCTATGAACATGCATCTAAGTTTTCCTTCTCAATAATCTTTGATTGTTTTATCCTTTGCACTGTTTGTTTTCTCCTATTACATTAATATATATTTGCTTTTTCTTCATTTAATTTGACTCTTTTTACATTTCACATACCCATATTTCACACGTTTTTCGTTGTTATTTGTCTTCAAATATAAAGTCCTCATTGTATTATCTTCGTTACAAATGAATGTTGATTTCGCTTTTCTTAATGCATCTTTTCATATGTTTCAGGCAAATTTGTTTTCCCAAAGCTACTTTAAGGGTTCATTTGTTGCCTGTGACGATTTTTGCTTCGACGCTCATCTGTTCCCCTACAAAATTTGCTGGGCTATTAGTCAGGTTTGTTTCTTTCATGCGCTTCTTCAATATCATTCTTCTTATGCCTTTCATTCTTCTTTTTATGCTTACCTTTTTATATTCTGTTGAATGATTTGGTTGAATAAGGGTTGCACCTTCTTTTCTTCTGTAGCAATTATAGTTTAGGTTGAACTTTTAAATCAAATTGCCTGCTTTACTTTTATCATAATTTTTCCCCTTAAATGTTAACGCAACTTCTCATAAATACCTTGGCACAAGTTTATTCTTTCTATATTGTTTTTTCCTTTCTAACATTTGCATTCAAAATCAATTTTCACTTAAAGGCTTTATCATGACAAGTCGGCGCCAACGTCCACAACCCGACCATCACATACAATGTTATCCTTATCCAACGGCTATTTTTTATGATGATTCTTATCCTGTTACGGATGACATCTATCCTGTTATGGATGAGAGTTTTGTTGGCGTTTCTAGCTCTTTGGATATTGAAAGTGCCCACCAAAATCTTTTTCATCGTGATGCCCATATTGGCTTTCATTACGAAGATTCCTCCACAATTGCCTCATCGTCTTCTGGACCAAGTTTACGATCAAAAAGTCATGGAACTGAACATGCAAATATTATTACTCCTTTGTCTTCAGACAATTTGTCTTCTCTGGTATCAAACTGTCAAGCTAAAGATCAGCCAATTAATGTCCCCTCAATGATTCCTGACCAATATAATATCATCGGTCAATCTTCTTATCAAAAAAAAAGAAAACGTGAGCTATTTCAACATTCTTAATCCTTTCTTTAAATTCGATTTAGTTTCTAAATTCTTTTGATTTTAATCCTCTTTTTCTTTTTCAAATTTCTTTTCACCTCAGGAACCTTGGTTAAACCCCTTGATTTCGGTGATAAATCATGGAAATGTCACCATTGCAATGCTCTTTTTTGGCATGCAGAGCGTTTGGCACGTTCATCAAAGAAAAACCCCTCCTTTACATCATGTTGTGCTAATGGCAAAATCCAATTGCCTGCTGCTCCTAACACACCTCAATTTCTAGATGATCTTTTAAATCCTGACAAAGGTTCATTGTCCATCAAATTCCGGCATAACATTCGTGCTTATAATTCAATGTTTGCTTTCACTTCAATGGGAGCGCAGATTGATCATACTGTCAATTCTCAACCAGGGCCATATATATTTAAAATAAATGGACAATGTCATCATCTTATGGGATCATTAGTACCAATTGATGCTGAATCACCAAGATTTGCACAACTATACATCTTTGACACAGACAATGAAATTGCTAATCGACTACACCCTTTTAATAATGATAATTGTCAATCATCTTTAGATGAAAATGTTGTCAACAAACTTATTGACATGCTTGATTCTTCCAATGCATTGGTTAAATTGTTTCGTCAAGTTAGACATAGACTTAACAATGATGAATTCCCGAATTTCAAACTTCGTTTAATTGGTAAAAGAGATGGTGACTCAAAGCAATATGATGATCCTTCCTCTAATGATGTATGTGGTTTAATTGTTGGCGATATTGGAGAATCACAAACTGATAGAGATATTATTATTGAAGGTTATTCTAGAAATCTCCGCAGGATCTCTAAATTGCATCCAAAATTTATGTCTCTTCAGTATCCACTCTTATTTCCTTATGGTGAAGATGGCTATCATACTGACATTTTATTCACAAATCAAGAGCATTATACTCCTTCAAAACGTCAAAAAGTTACAATGCGAGCATATTATGCTTATGTCATTCAAGAAAGATTAGGAGATAGTAGTACACTTACCAAAGGCGGAAGACTTTATCAACAATTTTTAGTTGATGCATTTATGAATGTTGAACAAGAACGCCTTGATTTCATTCGCTCAAACCAAGAAAATCTGAGAACTGAATCTTATAAAGGTGTCCAAGACGCAGTTTTAAGAGGTGATGTTAATGGTTCAAGTACTGGAAAAATCATCCTCCCCTCTTCTTTAACTGGAAGCCCTAGATACATGATTAACAATTATCATGATGCAATGGCTATATGTCGTCATTATGGTAATCCTGACCTTTTTATTACATTCACTTGCAATGTCAATTGGCCTGAAATTCAAAGAGAAATTAAAAAAAGCCGAAATTATAAAGCTGAAGACAAACCTGACATAATTGCAAGAGTATTTCGATACAAACTTAATGATATGATTTCATTCATTAAATCAGGACAGCCCTTCGGGAAAACAATTGCTGGTATTTTTCTGTACTTATTATATTCCTCTTATTGTCTTTATTCAATGTAGTCTTTTTTAAAATTTCTTTTCCCACTTTGTAGATGTTTGTGCTATTGAATTCCAAAAAAGAGGCTTGCCGCACACTCATTTATTGATTTGGCTAGCTTCTGAATACAAATTTCGATCACCTCAGGATGTCGATTCAGTTATTTCGGCTGAACTGCCAAACAAAGCAGATGATCCTCATTGCTATGCAATTGTTTCAAAATTTATGCTGCATGGTCCATGCGGAATTGCTAGCCCAAAAGCCCAATGTATGAAGGGAAATCAATGTTCAAAAAAATTCCCTAAAAAGTTTAAGCAATCAACGGTTTTCGGTGAAAATGGCTTTGTGTTTTACAAGCGACGAAATTTCCCTGCGTCATTTGTTATGAAAAATGGAATTGCTCTCTCTAATTCCTATGTTGTCCCATACAACAAAGAGCTTCTAATCCGTTATAATGCTCATGTTAATGTTGAAATTTGTTGCCAATCAATGCTCATAAAATATCTTTTCAAATATGTTAGCAAAGGATCTGATAGGTGTCGAGCTGTTATTCAAGGTCAAACAAACGATGAGATTCAGGCTTATCTTAATTGTAGATTTGTTTGTCCTTATGAAGCTGTATGGCGACTCTTACAATTTCCAATCCATTCAAGAAACCCAGCAGTTGAAAGACTTCAAATACATTTGCCAATGCAACATTCTGTTGTTTTCTTTGGAAATCAAAACTTATCTTCTGTTTTAAGAAAAAATGGTCTCAATAAGACAATGCTCACAGGATGGTTTGATCAGAACAAAGAAGATGTTGAAGCAACACAGTTATATTACTCGCAATTTCCAAACAAATATGTTTGGGATGCTAGGCAGAAAGAATGGATTTACAGAACAAGAGGTTTTTCACTTGGACGTATAACATATGTGCATCCTGCTGCTGGCGAATTGTATTTCTTAAAGATGCTTTTAAATCATGTTAAAGGAGCTACAAGCTTTGAATATCTACGTTGTGTCTCTGGTATTGTTTATCCAACCTTTCAACTCGCCTGCAAAGCACTTGGTCTCCTTGATGATGGCAAAGAATGGGCTGAAGCTTTTTCAGAAGCTGTTTTAACTGCTTCCTCCTCACAACTTAGGCAACTATTTGTCAGTGTCACTCTATTTTGTCAAATTGCTAGCCCCCAAGATTTGCTTGATCAATTTTGGCACACAATGCATGACGACATTAGAATCAAGCTATCATCTTTCTCCCCACATAATCTTCATTTCAGTGATAATGAACTTAAAAATTATGTTCTTTATGAACTTGAACAACTTTTCAATGCCTTGGCAACATCCCTCAAAGACTATAATTTACCACTGCCAAATGATCGTTTGATGTCTGAAATTAGAAATAATCTCCTTAGAGAAGAACTCAATTATGATATTTCTGAACTTCGAAGCAATAATGAAGCATCAATTTCATTACTTAACACATGCCAAAAGAAAATTTATGATCGAGTTATGGAATCAATTTCAAAAAATCAACAATCTCTTATTTTTGTTTACGGGCATGGCGGCACAGGGAAAACTTTTTTATGGCATTCACTTATTAATAGTATTAGATCAGAAGGGTTAATTGTTCTTGCTGTTGCATCATCAGGAATCGCATCTATTCTGCTCCCTGGTGGTCGCACAGCTCACTCAAGGTTTAAGATTCCTCTTGCTATAAATGAGAACTCAACATGTGAAATAAAAAAAAATACTCATCTTTCAAGGTTGATTGAAACGACAACACTTATTGTATGGGATGAAGCTCCTATGAATAATCGCTACTGTTTTGAAACATTGGATAGATCATTACGTGATATAATGGGCCAAACTGGTCATTCCAATCATAACCAACCTTTCGGTGGGAAATCTATTTTACTTGGTGGGGATTATCGTCAAATTCTCCCTGTTATACCTGGAGGAACAAAAGAAGATATTATTAATGCTTCCTTAAGTAGTTCACCACTCTGGCCAAAATTTGAAATCATGTTGCTAAAACAAAATATGAGATTGTCAATTGCTGGTCTTGGTTCAGATGAAATCAATGAAATTAAAACATTTGCTAAATGGATTCTTAAAATAGGTGACGGAGACCTTTGTGATATACCTTTTTTTGATGAACTTGATGAATCTTTGATTAAAATTCCATGTGATTTGCAACTACATACCTCTGGTGATCCAATTAAAGCTATGGTTTCAGCTATTTATCCCAGCATTGAACAACCTGCTCTTGAACCATCTTACTTTAAAGAAAGAGCTATTATCACACCAAAAAACATTACTGTTACTGAAATCAATAATTTCATACTTGGAGTTACACATGGTCCTCAACGCATTTATCTTAGCAATGATTCTGTTGATGCATCTTCCAGTGATAACGACAATATAAACTTATTATATCCATTGGAATTTATAAACCAACTTGAGTTCAGTGGTGTTCCTTCGCACATTCTTGCTTTGAAAATAGGAGCGCCAATTATGTTGCTGAGGAATCTGAGTCCAATGATAGGCTTATGTAATGGAACACGACTAATCATCACACAACTTGCTGATAGAGTTATTGAAGCTCAAATTATAACAGGCTCACACATTGGTGACCGAGTTTTTATACCAAGGATCATCTTCCCAATTAATGATGACAAATGCCCATTTACAATCAAACGAAGACAATTTCCAATACGATTATGCTATGCTATGACAATCAATAAAAGTCAAGGACAATCATTAAAATTTGTTGGTGTTTTCTTAAAGGAGCAAGTTTTTGCACATGGCCAACTATATGTCGCTCTTTCAAGAGTTACATCTAAAAAAGGTTTAAAAATCATTTCATGTGACCAAGAAGGAAAACAGCTTGATTATGCTAAAAATATTGTCTACAAAGATGTCCTCAATTTATTGCCCAAAGGTCTTTTTCCCATTCAAAATGATTTCTAATTTCTTCAATTCTAGCTTAATTCTTTTATATCCATATTGTCAACTATTTTTCAGCTATTTGTTTTCATTTATGTGCATCTTCTTTAATTTTTGCAACCTATTTGTTATTTGTTAAAGATGTATGCGCATTATTTTAATATTGCCTTCATCATCCACATCAGCTTATTTTTGCTTTTATTCTGCAGATTGATGGCGGTGCCTTTGAAAAATATCAAGAAATATCTTTTTTATCCATTGATCCAAGCCAGAGTTTGTCGTGTTTGGATGCCAATGCAAAATGGACACACAAGTAGCTTCAACTGTCTTTTGGTTGACCACCAGGTTCTCAAATTTCACACACTATTTACTCAACAATTTTTCCTGTTTTATACTTAGATGTCCTCTATAAAGTTCACCATCTTATTTACTTTTAACTTGATATCATTTATAATTTATAATCATATGTTTCTCTGCATGTATGTTTGTTTGTTTTCTTACAATTTTCCTTGAGAATATATATATAGATCATCTTAATTCCTTTCCATGTATAAATTACATTAAATACGCTACCATCCGTATTTAGATTTTCTTCGCATGTTGTCATAATTTCTTTTTCCATTAAATACACTATCTTATTAGCATTCATCAATTTCAACCATGTCTTAATAATTCTAATATTGTTTTTCTACACATTTTTGCATCGTAGAGCGGAGCTATACAAGGATCATCCAAAGCAAGAGATGCAGAATTTTTCAATCTCAACATAATCGAAGGTTCCTATATTGAGATTAAAGACTTCTACACCTACGAAAATCGAGCTGCTAATATTGTTGTTGATCATGAGGCAATTATTGACTTAAAGTCTGATACCAAGATAATGCATCTTGATTCTGTTAAACATGATGTGCCGCGATACCATTTCAACCTCACTGACTTTGCACATGTCTTAACCAAAGGCAGAGGATCAAGAGTTCTTACAGGTATGACAAAGATTTTTTTATTGAAAATGGCAAAAAAATGCATTATTTCACTAACCTTTCAATTATTCTAGATGTTCTGGGTCGACTTAAAGGAATCCAGCCAATTGAAAAGATATTAGTTCAAGGTCACAGACTTGAAGATAAAAAAGAGTTCATCATTGAGAATATAAGGTATTTCCACTGCTAAAATTGCATTTCTAACTTATGTTTTCCATTGTTTTATCTAAAAATTCCAAGTTTCAAACAGGGGAGAAGATCTCCGACTTACTTTATGGGGAGACGTTGCTCGAAGCTTTGATGATAATATCGTTAATGCGCAAGAATCTCCCATAATTGTTGTCTTTGCCGGGTTTCGAGTTACAGAATTCCGAGGTTTGCTGTGTTGTTTTTAATACGATGGCATCAAACCATTTTTGGCTTTGTTGCCCAATTGTAATTTTTTCTCATTCATATTTGTTACTTCTTTTTCTCTTACTTGCATTCAGGTGCAGCAAATTTAACTGGGACTGCTGCATCACTTTGGTATTTCAATCCAAATATTCCAGAAGTTCTGCCATATAAGCAATTGTAAACCCCTCTTACTCTAAAAAAATTTTCCATTTCATTTTTGCTTAAGCAATAAATATTTATTGTTAACTATTTGAAATTCTGTTTAATTCAGTTATAGCCAGGTGCCGCATGATGTCCATAAACTTCCTCCATCTTTGAATGCTGTTGTGTCATTGGATCAACAAATAAATGAAAACCGGAAAACAATTAAAGAGATCTTATGCATGGATCCACATCAACATAAGGTTTCATTGCTGATGCTTATGCGTATTCTTTTAACTGTATTTTTTAATTTCTATTCTCACTTCTGCTTTTATCAACGCAGAATATGCGATTCACTTGCATGGCATCTATTACTGATTATGATCTCTTTAATGGGTGGTGGTCCAAAACATGCCCAAAATGCACTAAAACACTCTCAGGACCATCAGACAACCTCAGATGCTTTGAACATGGAACTCCAGACTCTGCACCAATTCCATCGTAAAAAAAATCAATGCCCACATTATTGTTTCGTATAGATTTATTTCTTCATGAAATTAATACATTTATATTTTACTCCATTACAAATAACTATTGATGTCTTGGTGCAGGTTTAAAGTGAACTGCATTGTAACTGATGACAAAGATGTCACAAACTTCTTCTTATCTGGAAAAACTGCTGAAAACTTTTTCAACGCCTCAGCACATCATCTGGTTTATGACAAGAAATATGTTGATCCTTATACAGTCCCACCACAAATGACTGAAGTATTGAACAAGATGAAAATCTTTCAACTACGATTCGGGGCTTATAAATCAGCAATCAACAGATGTGACATCTTTGTTACAAATGTTTTTGACGAAGGCATCAAACAGTCTTCAGAGATTCAATCAGAACAATTTGGTGCTAGGTCCTCAACCACTCCTACAACCATTACTATTGAAGACTCATCAATAGTTCAAGCGGACACGCTTACTCCAATAACACCACCTGACAGCACTCCACCATCTCAACAACAAGAAGACAGTTACCGCCTAAAGGCTAAGAAAAGTTTAGATTTCACCGATCCTCATTCAGAAAAAATGTAAGTTTCGTTTTATTACACATATATTTATATTCTCATATTCAATACTTTTAATCATTGCTAAACAATTTCATGCCTTTACTTTCATGCATCACCTGCATTCCCTATAAATAAACTTCCTTATAAAATAATATTCTCTGTTCCTTAATTTTGCAGTCATCTAAAACAGAAATCAATCATTCTCGATGAAGAAGATGAACCACCAACTAAAAGAAACAAAAACAACCTTTCTCCATCATCAAAGGTCGTTTTGCACACCAATTATGCATTCTTAATTTTTGTTACTTAAAACACATATGCATTCTTAGTTTTTGTTACTGAAGTTCATTCAAAATGCATGATACATTCAATATATATACTATATGATTAGCTTTGAATTTTTTGAACAATGCAACTGAGGATGCATGATTATTATTAAACTTACTTAAAAAGGCATAATACACTGATGATTGATGTTTCTTTTTCTTATAGATGCACACTGATGATTTTTTCTCTTCTGCAATTGACATTATTGCCTAAATTGTTTTTATTATTGTTAAAATTGTGTATTAATTGTTTTACTATATCTTATAATGGACTTTTGGAATGAATATAGTCCTTAACATATTCTAGATTGAATTATGCAATTGATTGTATTGAAAATGGATGTGATTATGGATGAAATGTTACTCAGATTGTGTGCAGGTTGTGTTATGAATAACTTGGGATCTCCCGATATAGGGGAAACTCTGCCAAAATTTCGTTAGAAATTTCGGCGATATGAAAAAAAAATTCCCATACTTCATCTACTCTTTTTATAAGTGGAAACATTAAACAAATTAAACACCTAGGAGAAAAATATTTAGGGTTGTTACTGATAATGATTCATTTTCTGCTATTCATTGTTTTCATCTAAATGTTTATGTTACATCTACTTGAATTGTTTTATCATTCGTCCCATTCGCTTTCTCCAAGTACATATATGTATGTATGTTTTATCTATACATCCAAGTCTTCTCTTCCTTTTTTCTAATGTCTACAATGATTTTTACAGCATATGATATTAATTTTTAATTGTTTCT
>Ga0307511_10005697_pt1 | contig 12628 bp, 13 predicted proteins | sample 13_EM_MG_FD_200266 | JGI IMG/M metagenome (GOLD analysis project Ga0307511, IMG submission 200266) | Populus trichocarpa ectomycorrhiza microbial communities from riparian zone in the Pacific Northwest, United States - 13_EM | ecosystem: Host-associated > Plants > Roots > Unclassified | place...
GTTGCGGGCGGCTTGATCACATGAGGAGAGGGCGCTCCGCCGTGACGATCTTCTGCCGCCCAGACTCCTAGTCTTCGACGATCTCGAAATCGTGGGTGATTTCGGCGGTCGATTGCAGCATCGCGGTGGCCGAGCAGTATTTCTCGTGGCTGCGCTTGATCGCGTGCTCGACCAGCTGGGCCCGCAGGCCCTTGCCGCGCACGATGAAGTGCAGGTGGATCTTGGTGAACACTTTTGGGTCCTTCTCGGCGCGCTCGGACTGCAGGCGCACTTCGCAGCCGGTGATCGGCTGGCCGCTGTTCTTCAGGATCAGCACTACGTCATAGGCGGTGCAGCCGCCAGTGCCCAACAGTACCATTTCCATCGGGCGTGGACCCAGGTTGCGCCCGCCGCCTTCCGGGGCGCCGTCCATCACCACGGCATGGCCACTGCCGGTTTCCGCCAGGAACGACATGCCTTCCGGCCCAACCCACTTGACTACGCTTTGCATAAAAAACCTCGTTGGAATGACCGTTGCTTACCGGTGTATTGCGATTTGGTCATTTTACCGCGCTGGGGAGCGTACCGGTTTTCCCCTTAAATTCAGGGGCTTGCCTATACCCCTGTCATAATATTGACCATGTTGCAGTGCGGAAACTTATCCTTTCCGGAAGTAAGTGCATATTTAATATGCCATAATGACCGCTAGTCATATGCCTGAAACATTGTTTCAAGTAGTTGTTTTAATGTGACTTATTTCACGCATTTCAAGGGGTGTGGTAAATTGATCACGGACCCCATAAATATTTGGTACAAGCTCTTGCATTGCACAAAAAGCACGTGTACTATTGGTTCTGTAGTGAACGAGTTCAGTAACTCCTGTCGTGCAGCAGCGTAGGCAAGTAAGTGATACGCAGCGCCGGCCCCGCGAAGCTGAATCAGGTCACGCCAAGTTTGTCTCCTCCACCCTCCTCCTTTGGTGGATTAAGCCCAAGCCTCGTGCTTGGGCTTTTTTTTTGGTTTTTTCGGATTGGGCTCTTCTTCCTGTCCCTTGGTATGCTTCGCGCCAGGGCAAGGTCCTTTTTTGTGTTTGCTGCCAGGACGTGGCGCGCAGTTTGTCTTTGCAGCAAAACCGTTGACCCGGCGATCTGAATCAAGTTAGAATGTCGGGCTTCGCGCCAAAAAGCTCTTTTAAGTGCTTTTGGGAAATGCCCCCGCCGCCGCAAGGCGCAATTGACAAGGGCACCGCGATACGGATCGCCGAAAAAGTCAGGTTTTATCAGGGTGCGGCCTAAAAATTGTGCTCCCGGCTTTCGGCCCGTGTCCCGGCTTACCGGTTTCCGGCGCTGTTCGAACAAAATACGTATACCTTCAGAGGTTGCAATGAAAACCTTTTCCGCCAAGCCGCATGAAGTTCAGCGCGACTGGTTTGTGATCGACGCCAAGGACCAGGTTCTGGGCCGTGTCGCGGTCGAGATCGCCCGCCGTCTGCGTGGCAAGCACAAGCCCGAGTTCACCCCGCACGTGGACACCGGCGACTTCATCGTCGTGGTCAATGCGGCCAACCTGCGCGTGACCGGCAACAAGGACACCGACAAGAAGTACTACCGCCACTCCGGCTACCCCGGCGGTATCTACGAAACCAACTTCAGCAAGATGCAGGCGCGCGCCCCCGGCCGTGCACTGGAGAAGGCCGTCAAGGGTATGTTGCCCAAGGGCCCGCTCGGCTACGCCATGATCAAGAAGCTCAAGGTCTACGCCGAAGCCACCCACCCGCACACTGCCCAGCAGCCCAAAACCCTGGCGCTGCAGTAAGCGCACAGCATTCAACGAGGTCATCAACATGGTTGACAACAAAAACTACGGCACCGGCCGCCGCAAGACCGCGGTAGCCCGTGTCTTCATGAAAACCGGCAAGGGCGCGATCGTCGTCAACGGCAAGCCGGTGGACGAGTTTTTTGCCCGCGAGACCGGCCGCATGATCGTGCGCCAGCCCCTCGAGCTGACCAAGCATCTGGAAACCTTCGACATCCAGGTCAACGTGAACGGCGGCGGCGAATCCGGCCAGGCCGGCGCGGTGCGCCACGGCATCACCCGTGCGCTGATCGACTATGATGCGACCCTCAAGCCCGTGCTCTCCAAGGCCGGCCTGGTGACGCGCGATGCCCGTGAAGTCGAACGCAAGAAGGTCGGTCTGCACAAGGCGCGCCGCAGGAAACAGTTCTCCAAGCGCTGATCGCGGCTGTACCCGTTATGCAAGAAAGGCTGCCGATCCGGTGGCCTTTTTTGTTTTTGCGGAGGTTCTTTTTGTTCTGCGCATCCAGGAGAATATCTTGCGAGTTTGCATCGCGAACCGCATTTACCCTGAAACGGGCAGCGTTCCCTGTTAGCATCCATTCCTAGACGTCGTCACTGTTTTTGCAGGAAGAAACATCATGGTCAAGATCGGCATCGTTGGCGGTACGGGTTACACGGGCGTTGAATTGCTGCGCCTTCTGGCGCGCCATCCGCAAGCCAGGCTCCACGCGATCACCTCGCGCAAGGAATCGGGCATGCCGGTGTCCGAAATGTTTCCCAGCCTGCGCCGCGTGGTCGACCTGAAGTTCTCCACGCCCGATGAAGCGGACTTGAAGTCCTGCGACGTGGTGTTCTTCGCCACCCCGCACGGCGTGGCCATGAACATGGGCCCGGAGCTGGTGCGTGCCGGGGTGAAGATCATCGACCTGGCCGCCGACTTCCGGCTGAAAGACAAGGCGGTATTCGAGAAGTGGTACAAGATGCCGCACGCGGCGCTCGACCTCTTGGAGGAAGCCGTCTACGGCCTGCCCGAACTGAACCGCGCCGCGCTGAAAAAGGCGCGCGTCGCCGGCATGCCGGGCTGCTACCCGACTACCGTGCAACTGGGCCTGATGCCGCTGCTCAAGGCCAAGGTGATCGATGCGACCCACCTGATCTCCGACAGCAAGTCGGGCGTGTCCGGTGCCGGGCGCAAGGCTGAACTGAACTTGATCTACTCGGAGACTGCCGACAACTTCATGTCCTACGGCGTTTCCGGCCATCGCCATCATCCGGAGATTTCGCAGGAGCTCGCGCGCATTGCCGGCAGCCCGGTTGGGCTGATCTTCACCCCGCACCTGGTGCCGATGATCCGCGGCATGCAGTCCACCATCTACGCCCGCATCACCAGGGAGGCGGATTTCCAGAAGCTGTTCGAGGAAGCCTACGCCGGCGAGCCTTTCATCGACGTGATGCCGCCCGGCTCGGTGCCCGACACCCGCTCGGTGCGCGGCGCCAACACCTGCCGCCTGGCGATCCACCGCCCGCAAAACGGCGATACCCTGATGATCCTGTCGGTGATCGACAACCTCACCAAGGGCGCGGCGGGCCAGGCGGTACAGGCGATGAACATCATGTGCGGTTTGCCGGAGACGGCCGGTCTGGAAGGCATCGGGCTGGTTCCCTAGGGCGCTGCTTAGCGCGCCCGCGCCCGGTCTCTCAAGCATCCATGGCCTGGAATTTCCGTTCCCTGCGTTTTTTGCGCCGGCGCATGACCATCGCCGCGCCGAAGATGGCGGTGCGTACCCACGTGCCCTGGTATCTGCGCGCGCTGTTCTGGATCGTCGTCCTGTCCATTTCCACCGCCGGCGCGGCCTGGGTTTACGACGCCGGGCGCAAGATTGCCGGCTTCGACAGCAACGAAGTGCAGCAGGAACTGACCGACCTGCGTGGCCGCAGCGGCCAGCTCACCGAGGAAAACTCGCGCCTGAAGGCGGTGCAGAACTCGGCCGACAGCAAGCTGGCGATCGAGCGTACCGCGCAAAAGCGCATGGCCGAACAGGTGCAGACCCTGTCGGCGGAAAATACCCGCCTGAAAGAAGATCTCGCCCTTTTTGAGGGCATGGTGTCGGCCGACCGCAAGGAAGGCAGCTTCTCGATCAATGGTTTCAAGGTCGAAGTCGACGGCGCCATGCTCAAATACCGGATGCTCCTGACCCGGGGGGCCCGCACCGGCAGCATCATGGGTGGCAACCAGGAACCGGAGTTCGCCGGCCGCCTGGAATTCGACGTTTCCGTCGATCCGGCCGATGGCACGAACGGTGCTATGATTCATTTGCCTGCTGCCGCGGATCCGGCGGCCCAGGCGACGAAAGTCAAATTTCGCTACTTCCAGCGCGCCGAAGGCAGCCTCATGCTACCGTCCGGCGTGCGACCAAAACAAGTGATGGTGCGTCTGATCGAGGGCGACAAGCTCAAGGCCAGCGAAAGCGCCACTCCGAGTGAAGTCAAAAGCTAGAGGAGCAGTTCCATGATCGGCATGAAACGCAGCAAACCGCAGAGCACCATCGAAAGCCTGATCGGCACCACCACCATCATCGAGGGTGATGTCGTGTTTACCGGAGGCCTGCGCATCGACGGCCAGGTGAAGGGCAATGTGGTCGCCTCCACCGGTAATCCGGAAGCCAACAGCACCCTGGTGGTGAGCGAATCGGCCCGCATCGAAGGCGAAATCCGCGCCGCCCACGTGGTGGTCAACGGCGCCGTCGACGGCCCGATTTTCGTCAGCGAATTCCTTGAACTGCAGCCCAAGGCCCGGGTGCGCGGCGACGTGCACTACAAGACCCTGGAAATCCACCTTGGCGCCACCATCGACGGCAAGCTTGAGCACACCGGCGCCGAAAGCGCGCGCCACAACAACCTGAAGCTGGCCGCCAACAACGCCTGAGGCCAAAAGTGACAAAAAGGCGCTCAGCTGCGCCTTTTTGCGCTTAAAAACCCTACTTCCCGTGGGTTTGAAACCGCGGGCCGCTGGCCCCATAATAGAGACATCTGCTGGGACTCCAGCGCCCGTTGTACAGGAACAGCCATGAACGCCCCCGTTGAAATCCCCCTGCCGTTTGTATTCACCGACAGTGCCGCCAACAAGGTGGCCAACCTGATCGAGGAGGAAGGCAACCCCGAGCTCAAGCTGCGGGTGTTCGTCTCCGGCGGCGGCTGCTCCGGCTTCCAGTACGGTTTCACCTTCGACGAAACGGTCAACGAAGACGACACCACGATGGAAAAGAACGGCGTCAAGCTGCTGATCGATTCCATGAGCTACCAATACCTGGTGGGCGCCGAGATCGACTACAAGGAAGACCTCGAAGGCGCGCAATTCGTGATCAAGAACCCGAACGCCACCACCACCTGCGGCTGCGGCTCCTCGTTCTCGGTCTGACGCGGCTTTGCCCAAACAAAAAGGCGCTCTCGGGCGCCTTTTTGTTTGGCTGGTGGATTGCCAAAAAACGGGCCTAGACGTGGTTCTCGAGAAAGTCCCGGTACGCATCCGCCAGCCCGGTCTCCAGGGTGAAATGTGGCCGCCAGCCGGTACCGTGCAGGCGCGAGACATCGAGCAGCTTGCGCGGCGTGCCATCCGGCTTGCTGGCATCGAACACGAATTCCCCCGTGTATCCCACCGTCTTGCGGATCAGGCCGGCAAGTTCCAGGATGGTCTGGTCGATGCCGGTGCCCACGTTGAGCAGGGGCGCCACCGTCTTTGAGCTGGTCAGCCTGGCGAATTCGGCTTCGGGCAATTCCAGCAGGTGCACGCAGGCATCGGCCATGTCGTCCGAATGCATGAACTCGCGCAAGGGCTTGCCGCTGCCCCAGATTTCCATCTGCGGCTGGCCCGCCTCCCTGGCCTCGTGCATCTTGCGCATCAGGGCCGGCAATACATGGGAGGTCTGCAGGTTGTAGTTGTCGCCCGGGCCGTAAAGATTGGTCGGCATGGCAGCCAGGAACTGCGCACCATGCTGGCGGTTGTAGCTCCAGCACATCTCCACCCCGGCAATCTTTGCCAGCGCATAGGCGCGGTTGGTCGGCTCCAGCGGCCCGGTCAGCAGGTAGTCTTCACGCATCGGCTGCGGGCAGTCGCGCGGGTAGATGCAGGAGGAGCCGAGGAACAGCAGGCGCTTGACGCCGTTGGTGTAGGCCTGGTGGATCACGTTGGTCTGGATCGCCAGGTTCTCGCGGATGAAATCGGCCGGGTAGGTGTCGTTGGCCAGGATGCCGCCCACCTTGGCCGCCGCCAGCAGCACGTAGTCGGGGCGCTCGGCCTCGAAAAATGCGCGCGTCGCCTGCGCATCGGTCAGGTCCAGCTCGGCGTGGGTGCGCGTGACGATGTTGGCATAGCCGCCGCGCTCGAGGCGGCGCACGAAGGCCGAGCCGGCCAGGCCGCGGTGACCCGCGACGTAAATCTTTGCTGACTTATCCAATTGCTATTCCCGCGGATCGATGGCGGTGAAGCCGTGCTTGCGCACCAGGGCGTCGCGCTGCGCCAGGATCAGGTCTTCGCGCGCCATTTCGGCAACCAGTTCCTTGAAGGTGATTTTCGGGGTCCAGCCGAGCAGGCGCTTGGCCTTCGAGGGGTCGCCCAACAAAGTTTCGACCTCCGTCGGGCGGAAGTAGCGCGGGTCCACCGCCACCACCACCTTGCCCGCGGTATCGCGCGCCTTCTGGTCCACGCCGCTGCCTTCCCACTTGAGCGGCATGTCCAGCTCGGCGGCGGCGGCGTCGACGAATTCGCGCACGCTGTACTGCTCGCCGGTGGCGATCACGAAATCCTCCGCCTTCTCCTGCTGCAGCATCATCCACTGCATCTCGACGTAGTCCTTGGCGTGGCCCCAGTCACGCTTGGCGTCCAGGTTACCCAGGTACAGGCAGTCCTGCGCCTCGAGCTTGATGCGCGCCAGCGCCCGGGTGATCTTGCGCGTCACGAAAGTCTCGCCGCGCAGCGGCGACTCATGGTTGAACAGGATGCCGTTGCAGGCGTAGATGCCGTAGGCTTCGCGGTAGTTCACCGTGATCCAGTAGGCATAGAGCTTGGCCGCCGCGTACGGGCTGCGCGGATAGAAGGGCGTGGTCTCCTTCTGCGGAATCTCCTGCACCAGGCCGTAAAGCTCGGAAGTCGAGGCCTGGTAAAAACGGGTCTTCTTCTCCAGCCCGAGAATGCGGATCGCCTCCAGCACGCGCAGCGAGCCCAGGGCATCCGAGTTGGCCGTGTACTCCGGCTCCTCGAAAGAGACCGCCACGTGGCTCTGCGCGCCGAGGTTGTAGATCTCGTCGGGCTGCACCGCCTGGATGATGCGGATGATGCTCATCGAATCGGTCAGGTCGCCGTGGTGCAGGATCAGCTTGCGCCCGGTCTCGTGCGGGTCCTGGTACAGGTGGTCGATGCGCCCGGTATTGAACATTGAACTGCGGCGCTTGATGCCGTGTACTTCGTAGCCCTTGGCGAGCAGGAACTCGGCCAGATAGGCGCCGTCCTGCCCGGTGATGCCGGTGATGAGTGCGATTTTTGCCATAATTTGCGGAGAAACACCGAACACGCACCGAAAATCGCACGGTCCAGAATACATTTCCCTCATGAGTTGGGGGATATTAAGGGGGCGCCTTGCCCCTTGATCAGACTATCCAGATGTGTTTTGCGGTCCAAACCCGCGATCAACCTATAATTATATGTTTTCTTTGGCTAAGCCTGCTTTGTGCGACTGAAAATCTGTCAACTTTGCGCGGTCGACTACACGCTCAAATATCTGCTCACTCCCCTGATCGACGGCATGCGCGGCGCCGGCTGGGACGTGACGGCCGTCTGCACCGATGAAGGCGGCGTCGCCGACCTGCGCGCCCAGGGCTATGCCATCACCACCGTCGGCATGTCGCGCGGCCTGCATCCGCTCAAGCACCTGGCCTCCATCGTGCAACTGGCGCGCCTGTTTCGCCGCGAGAAGTTCGATGTGGTCCACGCCCACACCCCGGTGGCCGCGCTGATCGGGCGCATCGCCGCACGCATCGCCGGCGTGCCGCTGATCGTCTACACCGCGCACGGCTTTTACTTCCACGAGCAGATGCGCCCGCTGCCGCGCGCGATCTTCACCTTTCTCGAATGGCTGGGCGGCCGCTGCACCGACCTGCTGTTCACCCAGAGCGAAGAAGACGCCGCCACCGCGGTCGCCCGGCGCTTCCTGCCCGCCGGGCGCGTGCTGGCAATCGGCAATGGCGTCGATATCGCGCGTTTCAACCCGCAAGCGGCACGCCCGCGCGCGGCGACCCGCGCCGAACTCGGCATTCCCGAAGACGCGGTGGTGATCGGCATGATCGGCCGGATGGTGGCGGAGAAGGGCTTCGGTGAATTTTTCGATGCCGCCAGCGCGGTCGCGCGCCAGGCGCCCAACGCCTATTTCCTGGTGATCGGCGGCTATCTGGCCAGCGAACGCGACTCCGGCATCGGCGCGCAGCTCGAGCACGCGCAAGCCGCGCTGGGCCCGCGCCTGGTGCTTGCCGGAGTGCGCGGCGATATGCCCGACCTGTTCGCGGCGATGGACGTGTTCACCCTGCCGTCCTACCGCGAAGGCATGCCGCGCACCATCATCGAAGCCATGCACATGGCGCGCGCCGTGGTGGCCACCGACATCCGCGGCTCGCGCGAGGAAGTGGTACCCGAAGTCACCGGCCTGCTGGTGCCGACCCGCGACGCGCGCGCGCTCGAGCAGGCCTTCCTGCGCCTGCTGCGGGACGCCGCGCTGCGCGAGCGCATGGGCGCGGCGGGGCGCGAGCGCGCGGTGCAACTCTACGACGAAGCCCTCGTGGTGCAAACACAGATCGCGTCGATCCGCGCCCATCTGCCGCCCGCCCTGCGTGCACGGGAGGCAGGCGCGTGAGCCTGCCCGGCTTCATTCTCGCGGCGCCGCTGCTGGCGTTCGTGCTGGCCGTCGCCCTGACGGCTGCCCTGCTGCGCACCCGCTGGCAATGGGCGGTGGATACGCCCAACGAACGCTCCCTGCACGACCGCGTGGTGCCGCGCACCGGCGGCCTGGCGATCATTGCCGGCGCCCTGGGCGCTGCCGTACTGATCGCCCTGCAGGGCGCGGCGCTGCCCCTGCTGTCGGTCGGCGTGCCGGTGCTGGCGCTGGTCGCGCTGTCGCTGATCGACGACAGGCACGGCCTGTCGGTGCGGGTGCGCCTGCCGGTTCATCTGCTGGCGGCGCTCTGGTTTGTGCTGCCGCTGGCCCTGGCGGGCGGCGGGGTGGGCTGGCCGTGGGTTCCGGTGCTGGTGATCGGCGTGGCGGGTTTCGCCAACCTCTACAACTTCATGGACGGCGCCAACGGCCTGGCCGGCGGCATGGCGGCGATCGGTTTTGCCGCCTACGGCATCGCGCTCTCGGGTCTCGGCGGCGGCGAGGGTGATCCCGCCCTGGCGGCGTGGTGTTTCTCGCTGGCCGCCGCGGCGCTGGGCTTTTTGCTGTTCAACCTGCGCGGGCGCATTTTCATGGGCGATGCCGGTTCGGTGCCGCTGGGTTTCCTGGCCGCCGCCATCGGCGTGCAAGGCTGGGCGGCGGGGCATTGGTCCTGCTGGTTTCCGTTGCTGGTGTTCGCCCCGTTCGCGCTCGACGGCACGGTCACGGTGCTGCGGCGCATGAGCAGGCGCGAGCGTTTCTGGGAGGCGCACCGCGAGCATTATTACCAGCGTTTGGTGCGGTTGGGCTGGAGCCACGCGCGCCTGGCCGCGGCCGCATATGCGCTGATGGCGGCCTGCGCCGGCGCCGCCCTTTGGGCGACCGTCGCGCCGCCGACCGTGTTTGCGCTGATATTTGCGACAATTGCGCTCCTTTTCATTTTCCCCGCCTGTTTGATCGACCGAGCCTGGCGGCGCCACGGTGGGCGAATATAAAAATATGCATCCCCTGCTTCGCTATCGCGGACTGCAACTGCTGGCCTTCACGCACGACATCCTGGCGGCTGTGCTCGCCTGGTGCATCGCCTATTGGCTGCGCCTGAACCTGGAAATTCCGGACTACTACCTGCCCGGCATGTACAGGGCCATCATGGTGTGCGTGCCGATCCAGGCGGTGGCCTGCTATCTGTTCGGCCTGTACTGGGGCATCTGGCGCTACGCCTCGCTGCCCGATTTGCGGCGCATCCTGTTCGCCGTGGCGGTGGCCGCCGTGGTCGGCCCGTTTGTGCTGATGATGCTGGGGCTGAACCTGGGCATGCCGCGCTCGGTGTTCCTGCTCGAACCCATCCTGCTGGTGCTGATCATGGGTGGCGACCGCCTCGCCTACCGTTCGTGGAAGGAGCACCGCCAGTTCGGCGCGGTGCAGGCGCAGGGCGCGCCGGTGCTGGTGGTGGGCACGGGGGACGCCGCCGTCACCCTGGTCAAGGAGCTGTCGCGTTCGGCCGACTGGCGCGTGGTCGGCCTGATCGACGACAACCCCGCCATGACCGGGCGCGTCCTGCAGGACGTGCGGGTGGCCGGGCCGATCGGCCGGATGGCGCGCATCGCGGAAGACCTGAAAGCCACCCACGCCATCATTGCCCTGCCCGAGGCGACCCACCGCGAGCGGCGCCGCATCGTCGAGCAATGCCGCGCCGCCGGCGTGCGGGTGATGACCATTCCCTCGGCGGAAGACCTGATCAGCGGCAAGGTGCAGGTCTCGGCGATCCGCCAGGTCGAGCTGGACGACCTGCTCGGGCGTGACCCGGTGGTGCTCGACAACGACGGCTTGAAGACCCTGCTCACCGGCCGCACCGTGTTCGTCACCGGCGCCGGCGGCTCGATCGGCTCGGAGCTGGTGCGCCAGATCGCGCGCTTCTCCCCGGGCCGCCTGGTGCTGCTGGAAAACGGCGAATTCGCCTTGTACACCATCGAGCAGGAACTGCGCATGGTCGCCCCCGATCTGTCGATCGACTGCGTGATTGGCGACGTGCGCGACAGCAAGCGCATGGGCGACCTGCTGGCTTACTATCGCCCGGCGGTGGTGTTCCACGCCGCCGCCTACAAGCACGTGCCCCTGATGGAAGACGACAATGCCTGGGAGGCCTTGCGCAACAACGTGCTCGGCACCCTGACGGTGGCGCAGGCGGCGATCGCGGCGGGCGTCGGCAAGTTCGTGCTGATCTCCACCGACAAGGCGGTCAACCCGACCAATGTGATGGGCGCCTCCAAGCGCCTGGCCGAGCTGGCCTGCCAGAGCCTGGATGCGCCGGGCTCGACGCGTTTCGTGATGGTGCGCTTCGGCAACGTGCTTGGCTCCACCGGCAGCGTGATCCCCAAGTTCCGCGAGCAGATCGCGCGCGGCGGCCCGGTGACGGTGACCCACCCGGAGATCGTGCGCTACTTCATGTCGATTCCAGAAGCCGCGCAACTGGTGCTGCAGGCCGGCCTGATGGGCCGTGGCGGCGAGATTTTCGTGCTCGACATGGGCGAGCCGGTGAAAATCGCCGACCTGGCACGCGACATGATCCGCCTCTCCGGCCTCTCGCTGGAAGAGATACGCATCGAATACACCGGTCTTCGTCCCGGAGAGAAACTGTTCGAGGAACTGCTGGCCGACAGCGAGACCACGCTGCCGACCCCGCACGCCAAGCTGCGTATCGCCAAGCCCTCGGAAGTGCCCGATGCCGCCTGGCGCAACGAGCTGCTCGTCTGGCTTTCCGAGGCGCCCGACGGCACCGCGGCGGTCAAGGCCGAACTCAAGCAGCGCGTGCCGGAGTATCAGCCGGGCTGACCCGCGCTCGCCGCGCTGTCCATGAACCAGCGCACCGTGCGCGCCACGCCTTCCCCGGTACCGTGCGGCGGGCGCCAGCCGGTGGCGCCTTGCAGGGCGCTCCAGTCGATGCGCAGCGAGTCGGTGAGACTGTGGATCTCGCGCGATCTGCCGGTCAGCTGGCCGGCCAGGCGCAGGGCCGCGATCGGCACCGGCCACAGGCGCGCGGGGCGGCCCATTTCGCGCGCGATCAGGCGCACCATCGCCGGGGTCGACCAGTCCTGCGCGTCGCCGACCAGAAACGCGCGGTTGGCCGCGCCTGGATGCCGCGCGCACACCAGCGTCGCATCGGCCAGGTTGTCGACGTAAACGTAGCTGCGTGAATTGCGCACCAGGCCCAGCGGGATCGGCAGGCCCGAGCGCACCCAGCGCATCAGGCGCGGAAAGTTGCCCCGGTTGCCGGGGCCGTAGACCATCGGCGGGCGCAGCACCGAGATTTCCATGCCGGTGGACACGCCGATCTCGAACAGCGCCTGCTCCGCCTGCAGCTTGGAGACGGCATAGGACCATGCCGGGTCGGGCGGCGAGGCTTCGGTGAAAGGCGTGCCGGGGTCGTGCTTGCCGAGCACGCCGATCGAACTGAGGAACAGGAAGCGCCGGTAGCCGCGCGCGGCAGCCGCCCGCGCCAGTACGCGCGGGCCATGCACATTGGCCTCATGATAGGCATCGGCCTCCTGGTCGCCCGCCAGCACGTGGGCGCGGCCGGCGGCATGGACCAGGCAGTCGGCGGCCGGCAGGCTCGCCAGCGCGCCCTGCCCGTCGGCATGGTCCTTCAGCACCAGGGGCTCCACGCCGGCCGGCAGTTCGGCTGCCGCCTCCGCGCGGCGCACCATGCCGACACAGGCATCGCCGCGCGCCACGGCGGCGGCGCAGATGGCCCGGCCGATGAAGCCGTTGGCGCCGGTGACGACGATCTTCATGCGCTTGCCTGGTCCGGCACCGCGAGCAGGGCGCGGATCGCCGCGATCACCGGCGCCGCGTCCAGTTGCGCCAGGTCGCCATGCGGCGCGGCGATCACCTCGTGGGCCACGCCCCAGGGCCGCCAGCGGTGCACCGGCGAATCGCCG
>Ga0307511_10005698_pt1 | contig 12628 bp, 10 predicted proteins | sample 13_EM_MG_FD_200266 | JGI IMG/M metagenome (GOLD analysis project Ga0307511, IMG submission 200266) | Populus trichocarpa ectomycorrhiza microbial communities from riparian zone in the Pacific Northwest, United States - 13_EM | ecosystem: Host-associated > Plants > Roots > Unclassified | place...
AAAAAATAAAATAATATTAAATAAAAAAAAAAATTATAATTTTTTTTAAAAAAAAAAAAAACCCCCCCCCCCCCCCGCGACAGATAATATTCTCTTATAAAATATAAATCGAAAAACAACCACTATATTCTAAAAAATACCCAGTTTGAGGGTTAATTAAATAAATATTGTTATTACTTTTGAATTCGACTGTTTAAAAAAACGTACATAAACGGGCTCTTACTCCCTTAGTAAAATACAACTCTTCTTTTCTCAGAAAATAATTATCTCGCCAAAAATAAAAAAAATTACTACTTTCCTTTATGTTAACAATAGGATACATGCGATTACAAAGCTAAAACTGTATGTACAAAGTCAGTTGAAATCACAAATGCCTCTAGTATTGAATTTTTTAGATTTTTTGTTAAACAAATCCTATACTTTCCTTTTTTTCCTATACAGAATTTTGCGAATCTCCCATCTGTTGCAGGCATACCTTAATTCCCCTTCAGACGTCCTCCTAGTGCGCATTTGCACGCCAAAAAATTAATGTACACAGCATCTTCCAAATGTTAACTCTTTTGTCGAAGCTCTGATACGGATAAAGAACCGAGGAGTCCAATTGCAATAAGAGAGCTCCAAAAAGGGAGTTGCACGACTGGGAGCCTCCAACTCCCCAAATCGAAAGTAATCTCTCCATTTGCATGGGTTCCATAGCAAAACAGAGGCACCTCATTGCAACTTCGTATGCAAAAATCATCTCGATGCCACCAACCACTTCCTGGTATTCAAGCAAAATCCAAAAGTATATGCAATATCATGGCATCTAACAATAATTTCTCACCTTTGAACCAGGAAGCTGGTCCCTCGAGGGTGTGATCTCCCACAACCTACCCAAAAGCACCCCCAACCCTTGTAGATATTGCAGGAATAAATTCGACCAAACAGATATGCTGCAAAAGCAATCATCTTGACTTGTTTATCAGTTTACCTTCACCATTAGTGCAGCGCCACTTTTTTGTTTCACATTCTGTTCAGCAGAAGCAGCTGATGAGTTTGGCAGGTGTGCATCAAAATGAGTAGCAAGGTTCGAAAGGCCTTTCTGGCAATAGGAGACAGCATCACAAATTCAGGATATATATATGGCAACGCTACCCCAAAGTTCAAAATGAATTTGCGGACAACTACCAGCACTTCTATGAGTCCCTCTTTCCTACGATTGCTGATGAACCCTGCTTCTTCTGTATACCATATTGCCAGGCATCTCTTGATTTATCACCTGATTGATCAAATTCATCAAACGAACTGTCCATTGCTGGCTTAAAAGGCCTGTAACTCCCATTCCTGGAAATTACAGATGCACCTGAATTCTCATCATCCTCTGATGGCATCCTTGATTTGGAATCCATGTGCTTATCAAATGATCTGTGTCTTGGTCCACCTAACTTCAAACCCCTTACATTGGAAGAACCTTTCCCCAGTACTCCTTTTGAAACTAAAAAGTCTTTGGGGAGGGAGTCCATATTCATATAACAGTTTCTTGCTTTAGCATCAGAAATTAATGCAGCCCAGTCATCCGATTGCACAAGAGAATTGGCATTCCCCATGACCTGTTGAGAAATCAAGTTCAGTAACTTGTTAGACACAGCTAGTGGGTGATGGCACAAATGACAAGCTAAAAAATGAAATGCCAAAGAAAAAAAAGAAGTGTGACAGAGAGTGCAGGTAAAAAACAAAAGACAAATCATACCCATAGAGCCCTTCTGGCACGGGTAAGAGCAACATTCATTCGGCGGATATCAGCAACAAAGCCAACACCGTGACTTGAGGCCCGTACACAAGACATAATAATGACATCACGCTCCTGGCCTTGGAAAGCATCGACGGTATTAATATAGATATCTTTCCCTTCTTCAGACTTTAAAACAGCTAAAAACTCTTGCTGGAGGCATTTCAACTGCAACTTATATGGAGTTATTATGCCAACCGAGATTCTTCCCATGCCCAAGGATTTTAAAGATTTCTGAAGATGCTCATACAACTGAAGACAAAATTGTGCTTCATGAACGTTCTGATAAGATACTGATCCACCTCTGTGTGACTCCCGCCCATGAGTAACATCATAGAACAGATAAGGTCTAAGTAAAGGGTCCTTGTAGTATGTTTCATCAGGTAAATTAGCAACACTTTCACTGTCAGTGAGACGTCCTTGGTAAAAGTACCGTGAAGGGAAATCTCGTATTTGAGGATGCATCCTATATTGTACAGATAATAACATTGTTGGGCACCCTGCTTGCTGAAACCTTTCGAAAAGACTTCTACTGTATAACAAGGTTCCAGCTGCCTTACTGATAACTGTTGCAGGAAGCTGCTGAGGATCGCCAACAAGAACGCACCTTGCAGCACCAAGTGCGAGAGGAGGAAGAACAGCTACTTCGCTGGCTTGAGCTGCCTCGTCAATAACTACCATATCAAAACCATGAGTGAGCCGAGAGAACAACTTGCGACCACTGCTTGAGACAGTAGTGAAAACAATCTCAGCCTCATTGGCAAAACTTGCCTCGAGACTAGCACGGGCTTCTTCCAGATTAAAATTGCTACCAGCACGAAATCTGGGTTCTAAAATGAGAAGACGAGAGATCTCAACTAGAACTTTATCCCTGCTTTCAACAGCAGCTGCAAGGTTCTGAAGTAATGCATCTCGGTTTTGGTCCCTAGCCATGAGAATATCAGGATCAACACCAACAGATCCTTGGGAACGACCGTCCACTGCTGCAACATTAAGCTTATTTTGAAGGTCAGCGATGTGTGCCGAGAAATAAGCTTCCTGAACTCTTAAATCTTGCATCCATTTTGAAATTTCTTCGCGGCTCTTGATTAGAAGTTGTTCAGTTCTCCGCTCAACAGAAACTGCCTGAGCAGCACGTGATTGTGAATCAACCCCAACTCTGGCCACATCAGGCCTGTAAACTTTCATCTCACCATCAATAAATCCACGATCAAGAACACGTGCAAGAAGTTCATCAGTTGCAGCGTTAGAAGGAGCACAGACTAACATTCTGGGCTTTGGACAGAGTTTCGAAAGGGAGCGGAAGAGATTCTGGTCCATGTTATGAAGAACTTCATCAATTGACCCCATAGCAATATTGTCAGGATTGCTTTCATTGGCATGCTTATAACTCTGTGGTGCCAGTTTCTTAAGCAAAGAGGTATAGTAATGCTGATACTGAACCAGATGGATGACATTTAGCATTCCCCAGACTGTATGTGTCTTACCTGTCCCTGGAGGCCCTTGTACAAGAGTAAAGGGCCACGGCTCTTGCCTCTTAGTTACCCCACTACTTGTACCAGCAGCAGTATGCATTGCAGCCCACTGGATTGCAGCCAGCTGGGGTCCATTGAATGTCCTACGCAAATGGTCAACAAAATTCTGTGTAAAGCATTCAGGCATGGCTGGGGTCTGCTGCTCATATTTTGGGAAGTGATCTGGACTGGGCTTTAGGATTGCAGTTTGCATCTACCAGGATGGAAATAAAACTTTTAGTTTCCTGTGTTTATAGGTGTATGTATTGAATATGAAGCAAAGACAAAACTTGGGTATTCATAAAGAAAAATTTGTTACCTGTAAATTAAGACGGCAAAATGCATGCAAAGCAACATACTCCCGCTGGGTGGTTGCAAGCGAACCAAGGACAGTCAAATACCAGGTGCCTCTGGGTTGAAATTTCCTCAAAATATGATCCTCGTCAACCTTTCTGGTGAAGAAAAAAACATAGAACAAGCAAGCAAATAAAAATTATGAATTACAGAGAAAAAAGTCTGATAAGATAAAGAATTCTGGTGACTTAAAATCATTCAAAGCAAGCATAAATACCACAAAACAAATTGAGATTTCAGAAATAACCTGTGAGGATCATAGGAGTCCCCTTCATAAAAGTGAAGGATTGCACCAGGAGGATCACGAGAATCCAAAGGGATGTGTCTTCTAACAGTGCCAGCCACATGTCCACTGATCTCAGGCTCTTCTTCATCTTCATTTGATGACGAGGAGTTGTTTCTCTTGGATCTTACTGCTTGACATGATGAAAAATAATCTTTGCATATCAGAAAACCAAAATGCACTTCTGTCAATTCAACCAAGTCATAACAAACCTATTCTAGCCCTTCGAGTAGAAAGAACTGCAACATCACCCTCCTTGAATGTCCACTTGCACTCATTTACTGGAAGAACGATGACATCATACCATCCTGTGGTCACAAGTATTTTTCAATCAGTCAATAAAACAGGACAGATATACACCACTACACTAATAATTTGACACAATACCTCTTTCCCGCCTTTCAATGCTCTTTACACGAACCATAACGTGTGCATTGGTTTCAGCTGAATCCTCCCAGGTGCTGTAAAGTTGTGCTCGGCATTCCTCAAAAAGCAAAGGCTCAAATACTTTTACATATTCTTCCACAGACTCAAAGTGACCAGGAACACATTGGAGCTCAGAGTCCTCTGGTGCACAGTAATAAAACAAAATAAGATTCAAATAATACAGGGACCAAAAAACACATGGAAAAAGGACACAGCTCTCAGAAAAAATATATGGAAAGAATCAACATCCACGTATTTTCTCAATGGATATATACAAGGTGGTTAAATAGGAAGTAGCTGCATAGAATCAGCAAAAACATATGTTTAACGTTTTGATCACCTCCTGGGAATACATAAATTGGCAAGCAAACCTCTATCAAACTTGTTTGCTTCTATTTGGAAAAATTATGCAAATAGCAAACAAAAATGAAAAAAATGCACGTGCAGCCCTGCCAAAAAGGAAAGAAAAAGATGATGGCTGTAAATTTAAATGGCAATAACTCAATAAACCACAAGTTTATTCCATCCAAGAGCCTCTCCAACAGTTGGACCCCGCCAACCACACGTAGCCATGAAATCTCCTCTGGTATGCATGGCCCTGGCCCCGAGCAATACAAACATCAGCTTTTACTTATTAAGGAGGAGCACAAAAAAAACCTAGCTGATCCACAATTCTCTACTGTGAGAGAGAAACTGGAAGATGATACAAAATCCACATGGCCAAATATTCCAAACTTGTAAAAACAATATAGGAAACAAAATCAGAGATGAAACTAATTTGTCCAGCATTTATGAGTTACTGACTTGCAAACTCTTCTGGATACATCAGTAATCTGTCCTCTACTATTTGTACTTCTGACCCCCTCCTAAAGACTTGAAACAGATGCAAAATGCATCACTATTGTGAGAGAGAAACTGGAAGATGATACAAAATCCACATGGCCAAATATTCCAAACTAGTAAAAAAAATATAGGAAACAAATCCAGAGATGAAACTAATTTGTCCACCTTTTATGAGCTACTGACTTGCAAACTCTTCTGGATACATCTCTAATCTGTCCTCTACTATTTGTACTTCTGGCCCCCTCCTAAAGACTTGAAACAGATGCAAAATGCAGGTCCTATGTTCTATCTCTTTGGCCCAAAAACCAAACAGACACAGATAACGCATATAGCCATATACATGAATGGATGTATATATTTTGTTTAATACCTGGGTGATGCCAAAACTTCTCATTAGTCACCTCCCGTATGAGACGCTCCACTGATGTGTCCTGATAGGGGGTACTGGCTACAGTTGGCTTTTTCACAGGAAGGTATTTCTTGTTTCCCAACTTTGAATCCATGGAACTTTGGCTGGTAAGAGCAGGCTTCCTGTTAGAGAATTGTGAATTTTTTGGCTGCCTTAAATCAGCAGGATGCTTCCATGAACTCTCGGCAGGCTGTCTCCATGAATTCTGTTTTGGGAGAGGTGGCAGGGGTGAGTCTACAGAAAAATCAGAGTCGCCATTCACTTTCCTATTCTTAGCTGGTTGTACGGAATTTACATTGCCAGTACATTCAGATTTGGGTAGACAAGACTCCACAGAATTGCCGCCACCATTACATAGCAGATCAGCTTGTTTCTGATCCTTAATTATAGGATGGCTAGGCCTTTCTCCAACACGTTCAGCAGGTGGAGGACCATTACGAACTTCCTTCACAGAACGAGTGACAGTTGGCTGCCTTCTTGGTGTTGAACTTTTCATGCTTCCAGCTTGCTTGGCTTCATCTATATTAATCAACATGGTCTGTCTATTACGCTTTTTACCTAGCATTGCTTCTTTGTGTTGGTCTATCTTCCTCTTTCCCAGATTATTTGAAGACTTAAGTGCATGGCTTGCTTCCATACCTCTAACATCACATTGTTTTGAGACTGAGGCAATTTCTTCCTGACCATCCGTTGATACATCACCATTTGCATTGCCATTTGAATTTCGACTATTGTTACTTTTATGATCATTCTGACCTTGATCCAGTCCAGGTGAAACATGGCCACTGCTTTCAGCATTGGCATTATCAATAACCTTAACACTGCTAGAAACATTCATGGAAACTGCACCAGAAGTACAGCCTTCTAATTCAGACTTTACTTGATCTTGAGAAGCTTTGCCCTGTTCACACATACTACTGCCAGCACATGCATCAGCAGAGCCCTCTGCATCAGACCACTCACCTTCTTCTCTTTCAACGGCCTTAATGTCTGCAGAACCAGAAACTAGAGATGGTGCTTCTTTCTTATCATCATCAGTAATTGTTTTTGCTGGTGATGCAAACTTGGGATTCTGTTCCTCGGCCATCTTCTTTTCAAAACCCATTTCAGGGCCATAAGCAACCTTGGGTCGAACAAAAGGCTGAAAACCAGATACAGATGATGCATGTGAAAAGGCATGATTATTGTTTAATCCTTTGGGGTCCATTGATGCTACAAATAAGTCAGAATGGTGGGGATTTGCAGAAGGAAGTGCCTTGTGTGGCTGCAAGCATACAACATGATCGGTCCCCTCATCATCCTCAGCTGGGGGTTCATTAAGATCAAATACTAGCCTTCCTCGAGAACCCATTTCATGTGTAAATGCATACAAACTGAATCTTCTACACGAGAATATCTAATTACTCGAATATTTGTTTTCTTCTTATCAAATAATGTCCACCTTAAAGACATAAAAAGCCCCTTTACAAGTTGGTCAAAAGAGATGTACAAGCACTGGATATCTGCAAATCAGATTCACAAAAAAATAAAATAAATAAAAAAGAAAGAAACAATAAGGAGCAATTTATTACACTAAACAGAAAACATGCAAGTACAAAGAACAGGTGTGATGGACAATCTTCCTAATATTAAAAAAACATGTCAACCTAAAAGCTTGAGCTTTCGGGTTAAACTCAATGAATGATTTTATATTGTTCTCTAACACACATCCTCAAGTGAGAGCCATTAGGGTTTGAAACGTGCACAAGCCCACCACTACCATGTGTTGAGATTCGATCTTTTAATTGCTTGGTCATTAAAGCTCCAATACCATGTTAAATAGCCATCTCACTCAAAACCTCAAGCAAGCTTTTGGGTGAAGTCTAATGAATGGTTTTATATTAATCTCTAACACCTAATAGACCCACAACTCCTTGGTAAAAGGACTTGTGCTAAGGAGCACCCTCCAGTCAGGAATTGGGGCCTCACAATCACTAGCCAAGGTGTATTTCTCTCATGCCTAATGATGGTAGGTGGAACACTCATATTCAAATCCTTCTATTCTGACATCATCAGAAACAAACTTCCCGGTAAAAAGTAAAGACTTGTACAGAATATGCATATGCAATGTTAATCCCATCAATATGTACCCAACACAATTGCTTCCACTCAGATTTATTAATGCCAGAAAACCTAGCAGTCTCAACACGTAATCCAAGTTTCAAATAAACATATGAAAGCAACCACGTTCCATGTACAAATTAGAACACGATGCAAGGCATAAAGCACCCAAGGCCTCAAGCCTAAAGCAGGCAGTACAAAGGGAGCGAGCAAGGATTTTCTTTAAACTTGCTAACCACACCTATATTATTACTCATGAAAACAAATCCCCCAATCTATATTTATAGGCACATATGCACATACATACAAAAAATCAAGCCATGCTTATCACAACAGGCTCTTGCTCTTTACAATACAGAATTGATTATATTAATCCTATTTAAGAACAAACGCAACTCTAAAAGAAATCAGATGCTGCATAATCGTATCACAAAAAGAAATAACAAAATCAATTCACATAGACACATTCTAACATTCAAGGAGGCATTCATATTACAAATAAAATTTCAACAATGTCATTTCACAAAACCAATTTTTAAATAATAATTATTATTATCAAAGCCCCACACCAGACTATAAACCAAATCTTATAAAACACCACCAAAAAAAAAATTAAAAACCCTCCATTCCTTCACAGAGACAACAGAACAGCATTCACTCGCTGCTTTTTGATTAAATGGAATCACAAATCAAACCAGATCCAAAACCCCTAATTTCTTTGACTAATCCACTAACTCAAATCCCTAACTTAACCGTAAAAGCAATTCCTAGGGTTTCAATAACCAAACGAACTAATCGCTCCACGAAACAGCATCAGACCAATCATTACTTCGATTACCGCTCTTAACCTCCACAGATCAATCCTTATTAGCTCTCGCATAAATCCCCTAGTCAAACACGCGATTTATTATTTTATTCTAATTATAATCTCATTCTCAATTTTGAATTTCCTTCTTGTTCTTTGGTTCCAAAGATAAATACCACTTCGAACAATAAAAAAACAACAAATTAAAAAATAAATTAAATTAATATAAATTAAAAATGGATAACTGAAGGTGAGAGAGAAATTGTTTTTTTTACCTATTAAAAGCTGCTTTTGAATCTAACAAATAGTGTAGATAGAGAGGTTGGCTATATAGAGAGAAAGCAAGCGCTTAAAAGCGAATGCAAAAATATGAGAGAAGATAGTCTGTGGTTGTGGCTTTATATAGGAAATAACGAGACCCCTCTAACCGGCCGGTTTTTTCTCTGTTCATCAATAGTTTATTCCATAATACACATTTTTTTAATTATTTTTTTTTTATCATTTCAATGCAATCATATTTACTGTAAATGCCCTTGTTTCCATTTATTTGCTTGGGATCGAGAATGATGGATGAGGGGTAATACGGGTACTCTGTAATTAATAGTTTTGGCAGGTAGGTTGTTTGCGTGCATAACACTTACACGGAAGAATCTTGTGCTTGAGCCAATAATGGACGTCGGTTCCGTGGCTAAGTGGGGCCTGGTGATTGCCACGTCTATATAGGGGCATCCATGGGTCTGATTGGCTATGTCTGCTGATTTTAAATAGAAGAGAGATACTAATAACCCACGTGCGCCGAAAGAAGAGGGAATGCACAGTCCTGTCATTTTGACAAATTCATGTGCTTAGGTCAGGAGTTAGGAGGTGTGTTTTCTCGAAATTGTCAATAGGGCATTGGAGAGTGTACTGCACGGTTGATTGGTGTGTGTGGGGGGAAGCACTGGGTTTTTTGTTCGTATTTAGGAAGGAACGCTTCACATTGAGGTTTCTGTTGCTATCTGCAACTTGTTGGTTTATTCGGTGAATTTACTGAAAATTTCACTTTTAGCCGAGCGTGTGTTATGGCGTTGTCATGATCCGTGAGATGACAAAATAAAATGAACCGGGATGCATATGGCCCAAACAGGATGGCTAAGATGAAAACCAAGGGCCATTTCTCTGGATTAATTAGTATGCTGGTTAAAATTGTGTTTAAAAATATTTTTATTTAAAAAAATATTAAATTTATAATTTTTTATAATTTTAATATATTAATATTAAAAAATATATTTTTAATATATATTCGATTAAAAATATTTTTATAAAAATATCATACATCAAATTATTAAACACACTTAAAGTACTGTGGATCAATTAATCTTTAACAGATCAAAGTGGAGATTACTCGAATTAGAGAATAATGCTGCTTGTTCGAAGTTAGAGGAGATATCCTCCGAGCTTATATTATTCTATCATATTTATTAACTATTTGATTTGTGCTATACTGTCAGTTAAATAAAAAAATGTTAATAAAAAAATAGATATACAAACTTTTTCAACATGTTTTTTTGACGTAAAAAATTCTAAGTGTAAATCAAAAGGTTTATACATGTATTTAATAAAATAAATCGAAAATCATCTGTTTTAGTGGATAAAAATAAAAAGTAATTAACAATAACTGAAAACAAAACTGAAAAAATATATAAATCAAATCAATATATTTAATATTACAGTACGGGGCATTTACTCAGTTGTATTTAATAACTTTGTTTGTTAAATTAATTTTTTTATTTAATTAAATAACAATAGAAATAAATACATTCATGGAATCCATTGAAAAAAATCAAAGGTAAAAAATATTATGCAACACTGCACATATTATAAAAATTATCAAAAAAATAAATATCTTGTATTTTTTAAAATAAATTTTATTTATATAAAACATAAAAAGAATTTATAAATGAATTAGAATAATCTCTTTAAAAATCAAATACATGTAAAGTAATTAAAAATAATAATACCCACCATTTTAAAATATATCAAATAGAAAGTTTAAAAAACTAGAGAGATTAGGGTATTAATTTAAACATAATTAAGACATGCATATTAAAAAAATATCACTTAAAAAATAGAAAAAAAAACTAGAAAGAAATAGGTCAGGCCCACACACGTTGATCCATTTGAAAAGGGCTCGAGCATGTAGACCTTTATTTTTTTTATCTGGCTATGGCCATCTGCCTCAAAACTTTTTGAAAAAAATATGCAAGGAAAGCATCACCTGCTTTTTCTATATTCTAGTTTTAAGAGGATGTTTGGTTGCGTGGTTGCTTCTGCGTTTGAAGCAACCACAGTAACTCACCCGTTTGGTAATGCTCCCACAACAGATTTCTACTGGTGGGGCCTACCGTTAATTGTGGCACGGCCACAAGTTTGCAAGAAGCAGCAATTTGCTGCTTCTTGAGCTTGAAAACTCATGAACAGTGGAGCATTGTTCATGGTTTTCTTCCATGAACAGTGGAGCATGCTCTACTATTCATGGGTTTTTTCCATGGACAGTGGAGCATGCTCCACTGTTTCGGCCGGACCAGTCCGGTTCAACGCTAAAAATACATTGAACCGGGTCCGATCTAACAAAATAAAAAAATATATTTTATTTTTAATTGTGTTTTATTCGAAAAAATAGTGTTAAACATTATACAATGACACTACGTAAATTAGACGGAGCTCGCTTGATAACGTAATATTTACAGAATTTGATCACAATCCCAATTTTATTTCTGATTATATCTTACCTATGTTGTTGCGCTCTTAAAAAATTTAATGGAACTCATGATATAATAGTAATAGTTAAATCTACAATATTTAAATTAAAAACCATCAATATTAATATATATTTTTTAAAATTATTTTATAATCTCAATTTCAAAAGCATTCTTAACCAAACACATTAAACTATTTTTTCTTCAACCTCAATTTCAACCACAGTTTTAACCAAATATCTATTTTTTCAAACCAACCTCAACTAAAAGTACTTTTTATAAAACTACTTTTTTCAAACCACAACCACAACAGCTACCGCAATACCAAACACACTCTAGTGGTGGTTGAAAAATTTGGGTTGTTGCTTTTTTTCACTTAGAAAACCAGTTTTTAAGCTATTTTTTTAATAAAAAAAACATTTATAAAATAATATAAACACAATGATAAACCTATCATAACCTCGAAAACCCATTAAAAAACTCAAAATCAATCATAGATAAAACAAAAGGACTTTGAGCTCAAGTATGTCATCTTAGGCAAGATGAAGGGCAAAGATCATTTGAAATAAATTTTCATCGTCGAATAAAATTTATTGATACTAAAATTATTTTTTTATTAGTCAGAATCAGTATTAATTAATACTTTTTTCTTTACCATTAAAACCAAGTTATTTTCTCTCTCCTTTCTCTTTAAAAACTAAAAGATGAGAAAAAAAAATTCTAGACTAAAATTGAATTTCCAGCAAGTATTGGGACGGAGAGTTTATAATTTGAAAAGTAGAAAGATTAAAGTGAAATTTTGATCTAATTTCAAAACTAACACCTATTTTTTTATATATATATTTGTCCTTTTATTTTAATTTTGCTATTCCTCTATAAATTTAAAGCAATTACCTTTTAATTCAACCACGAAATAATAAAATCACACAACAAAAACGAACAGTGAAATGTAAAAACGTGAAGAATGCTTTTGCTAAAACGATTCTCCCACGACTGTTAGAGTTTTTTATAACAATTAATTAGCTTCACTCTTAGATTCCATGATTTGACTTACATCCTGAAATATTGGGATTGTTAAGAAAAAAATTCAAATATGTATGGAACTGATTAACCATTTTAATGGAAAAAATATAAAGTCAAATTATAAATCATGGGGTGGGAAGAAACGATCCGGGACACGTAATGCATATTTTTCGAGTAAGGATTGCAGTGAGATTTGGAGTGCCCCCCCACCTCCGAAAAACCCCACCGTGAACTTCTTATGGTCACTGGTGCGATGGGTGCGTAAAAAATAAATAAATTTCCATACATTGGTATTGACATGATTTTTAGAATAATGTTCATTGTTAGAGTATAATTAAAAAATTATTTTTAGATAAAAAAACCAT
>Ga0307511_10005700_pt1 | contig 12627 bp, 17 predicted proteins | sample 13_EM_MG_FD_200266 | JGI IMG/M metagenome (GOLD analysis project Ga0307511, IMG submission 200266) | Populus trichocarpa ectomycorrhiza microbial communities from riparian zone in the Pacific Northwest, United States - 13_EM | ecosystem: Host-associated > Plants > Roots > Unclassified | place...
GCCTGTCGCAGAGCTGGTGCTGGTGTTGCGCATCCTCATTTCTCCGAGCCTCTTCCTCTGTATCATGGCTACGCGCTCTCGCTCCTCGTCTGGGAAGATTCCTTCGCCACATACCCAACACGAGTCCATTCCTCAGGGTTCCTTCACGATTCCAAAGCACGCCACATGACACCATCTCGAGCAGTGACCATGCAACCTACCCAGTAGCGTACCAATAACGACCAGGGCACTCTTTGCAACGCCTCGCTGCAATGAACACTCAACCACCTCCGCCCTGCTTCCATTCTGTAGGTATGCACGCACAGAACCTATGGTCGGTTAGAAATGGGGATGTATGACGCTAAACTTTGCTGCTCGACAGCTACACAGGCCTTGGCAGATACCCGGCATGGATTCATCACGACCTCAGGGCTACATATCCACTTATCTGTGACACACCTGACCTCGACCTTTCCTTCTATGCGTGAGCGCAAACCTCGATAGGAAAAGCAAGTTTTGTATTCCAGATGTAGTAGCGTATCCAGGACTAGTTCTCTAGGTATTCCCCGTGAGTACATACACCCATGATGTTACCCCGCACAGAACAAGAAAAACCAATCACTGAATGGGGTCTGAATCCAGGAATCATCCGTCGACGACTCTCCGCACTCTCGAATCCGAATCCGAAGTCGCACAGTTCCTCAGCCAGTTCCACGGGGCCCATGAACCTACCTCTACGGGTCCACAGACTACTTTTCTCGACCACAGCGCGTCTCTCATCCATCGCAGTGATCACTTTGTTATCCTCGCCGTTCCTGACGCACGCGCTGCAGATGCCCTGATCGCGTATCTCCCCCGTTTCTGCAAAGCAGCTTCGATCCCTGCATCGCCAGTGTTGTTCCTCCCCGTCCCAGAAACCGCTGTGAAACGCGTTCGCGACCTCCTTGCATCCTTCGCTTTGACCCGCTCGTTGCAGGCATCATAGGTGGAGCAGCTGCACAAGGATGTTCGCTTCTTTACTAACGAGGACGGAGAGTCGAGCATCGTGTCGAGGCACTCGTTTCACGAAGGTTCGAGGGTCGCTGCCAAGTGGATCAAGCAGCAGTTCGAGCAAACCAGTGCAACATGCAGGTTAATGGCTATGGAACTGTAAACCCCAAAAAAATCCGCGATGTAAAAATCCTTGAATGCGCGATTATGTAAGCTCAAATGCGCGGTTAGGTGAACTCAAATGCGCGATTTGGTGTGTTCAAGTGCGCGATTTGGTGTGCTCAAGTGCGCGATTTAGCAATATACCTGACCACATAGCTAAGAAGTAACAAATGGTAGTCTACCCTCAAAGTAATAGCTGGTCTGCTTCCCTCTTTGCAGTACGTTCAATAAACATGTCCTCCTTCTGGAACGCCAATCCTGCACGAACTGTGATCATCATTGACCGCCAACACTCTTGAGACACCCGTCCGATTGCTCCAACTTCTTCGAAACGCTGGACTGCATCCTTATAGGGCTGTGGGTTCCTCCCATCAAACAGAAAGCGCCCCATCTGGTTCCACCATAGCTGTTTCCAGTCGAGTGAGCAATCTTCTGGCCCCACACATGCAGGTGCATGCACCATGGGGGGCTCTTCGCAGCCAACGATGCCACGGTGTGTCCTGATCACACTCTGTGCCTTAAGGACAGCAGCCCATGTTTCGCCATCCATCATTTTGTACTCGTTGGCAGTGAGATCGTCAAGACGTGATTTCACAAGGCGTGCAAATGCGTAAGTAAAGAGCGTGCGAATCTTGTATTCCTTGGCAATTGAGATGAGCTGAACGGGCCGAATAGAGACACGACGACGGTCAAGCTGATTGATAACATATTCGCGCACATCATCAGCCTCCCACATCCGACTCAGCTCGAGGACCTGAAATAGAACACCATCTGGTGTTTTCGCCACATCTGGGCGCCACCTCATAAACAAAATATCAGCATCACTGTGGAGCAAACAATGGAGCTAGATTTGCTTACTTATTGTAGCAAACAGATAGGAATAGTTCAAATGCAGCCTCACCAACACCGTCTGGCAGTGGACTGGGAAAGGCCTCAGTAAAACCCTCAGTTGTCACGGCAGCTGCTACGTCAGGCTCTTCATGAGCGAGGAACATGTCTTTGAAGAACTGTGATTTGTCTGAAAGGACACTGGCATGAACCTTGAATAAATACTGGCCAGTATGTGCCTATGAAGGAATGGCAGAATCGTAGTTAGTTCTTAATTTAAGTCACTGTTGCTGCCGTATGTTACGGTAGAGAAAATATCAGGACTTCAACATACCCGAAAAAAATGTGTTCCATCCTTGAAGAAGAACATGTAATGATGTTGAGTAGCTGGGCTTGTTGAATCCATAGTGACGTTTGACACAAAGTGAGAGGTGTTTGGTGTGCGACGGGTGCCCGCCCGTGCAATGGTGTTGCACAGCATCTCCCGATGCCCCGCTTCCCACTCCTGTACAAACAATTACATAAGCCACATTTTGAGGTCAATGCGAGCAAGGGATCTCCGAATCTGAAGCAAAACTGGTGCTAGTAATGCCAGTGAGTAGTCTTGTTCAACAGCAAGAATTCCCACAACTGCCCCCACACGAAGGGACGTGGTCAGCTTCCATCCGTACGGCACACGCACACCTTGAGAATACCTACAATCATGCCATCCATGTCCTTCTTGCTGATGGAGCAGATCCCACCCGCATCGCTTTTCACATTGACCGCATCACCTCAGAGGCTCTGCCAATTGTGCTGGAGCTTGCTTCAGAGTCTCAGCATGCAGAGGGAATCGGGTTACCAGGAGAGTGGCTTGAAAATATTGCAGAGCTGCTTGGCAATGCTGTTTCCGACCTCCAGCAGCTTTGTAATACCTTGAACAGACGGTAAGTCATCTAATCATCTGCTGGATGGAGAGAGTCTGAAGTAAAATCAACAGTGATGAAGAGAATATCCAATGGCCACAACTGACGGCACTCCAATACACTGGAAAGCGAGGACGTCCATGCCGGTTATTTAATGTCGATTTCTTGGAAGAAGCTACCTCCACCCATCGTCAGATCAAGTATACTGAGATTGCAAGTATCTTGAATATTCATCCCGAAACCTTGCGTCTGTATCGAAAGCGCCATGGCATTGGCCAAAGGTACTACTCTGATATTAATGACAATGAGCTCGACCACCTTTTGAAGTCATTCAAAACTAGGAAACCGGAATCTGGGTTTCGGTATGTGATGGGTTTCCTCCGACAGCAAGGTGTTCGTGTCCAGGAGAGGCGTGTCTGGCAGTCACTCCGTCGCATTAATGGGCTAAACCACCGGCTACGAGAATGTCGTGTGATAAGGAGGAGGAAGTATAAGGTGAAGCGATCAAATGCACTTTGGCATGTTGACGGTCACCACAAATTGATACGGTGGGGGATCGTAATTCACGCCTTTATTGATGGATACTGTAGAACAGTAAATCAAGTTTTATCTTTGTGACTGGTTAGTACTGACATTACTTCCTCTTGTTCAGGTCACAGCAATTCGAGCAAGCACTAACAACTATGCATCTACTGTATTGCAGTTGTTCATCGAGGCTCAACAGAGACACGGCCTACCATCTCGTGTCAGAGGTGATCGTGGAGGGGAAAATATTGACATTGCAACATATATGGTCATGAAACGAGGAATAAATCGGGGGTCGTTCCTGTGGGGCTCGTAAGATTGGAAAATCTCTATTACATGTAATATGACACTGACCATCTCCTGTGAGCTAGGTCGACTCGTAACACACGAATTGAAAGGCTGTGGGTCGAAGTGGGGAGTCAGTTTGCACGGCAATGGAAGGGATTTTTCATGCGTCTGGAGAGACTTCATGGTCTTGATATTGATCAGCTTGGTCATATCTGGCTCTTGCACACCCTTTTCCTGGTGGCGCTGGATAATGACTGCACAATGTTTCAGGATGAGTGGAATCTCCACCCAAGTCGAACCATGCATAACAAGAGCCCTCAGGTATGAATTCCGTGTCAGTACATGACGAAGATTGAATCCAAATTTCTTCAGGATCTCCGACTTTTGAGCATTGCAACTCATGGTATCTACACCAGTGAGTGTGATGATGGTCATGAGGGCGTTGGTGTCCAAATCGGCAATCATCTGGCCCGGCATGAGAATTCTGCTGAAGGGCATAGTCTTGAATCACATGTACGTATAGATCAAGGCCAGCATGTCTTGCATGAAGCTGTTGAAGTTCCTCAGCAACCATCACCATTCTCGTCCATTGAAGACGAAGAGGATTTTTTCCATGGACTGGAAATGATTATAAATGCAGATATCGTACCTGAAGGCTATGGAGCATTGGTTGGGGAGATTGATGGAGATGACACGGAAATGATTGAGACTGTTTGGATTGGATGTCGCAGGACAAAGTCTTTCACTGTTTCTCTTGAGCATCCAATCTGGGCTGCACGGATCAAACTTTGGGCACAGGCAGTGGAGTTATTCACTGTCTTTCGGGCATCTGGCAGAGTTGCATAGTACAGAGATAAATATTGTGTATTTGTTGCCCAACAAGCGTTAGTTTATAAAGACATTCAATTATACTTTTAAATCCGTGCCACTTTATTTTCTGAATCTCCTCTACTGGACATCCAATGTCCAACTCAAAGTTTTGCCGCGACTCCATCAACGGTATGCAATGTTGCTGCGAGTTCTTTTCAGAACCTGTTGATTCTACTGCACCACGAGTCTGTCGTGAATGTGGCCATGGATTCAGCAAACATCCCAATGCTCTCGTTGCTATCCAAAACTCACAGGAACAAGCATCAGGTCTGCAACCTGGGACTTCCGGACGGCACAGGATTCTTGAAGTATTCAACAAGCAGGCGTCATCGAGCATTGTCAAACAAGAACCAGCTTCAAAAGGGGTCACCTGGGGTTCTCGCCTTCACGCTGCCAAAGATGAGAGCCTACGAGGCTTTCGTGGGCCAGGACTTGCCAGTAGCAAGCAGCTGGCAGGTTTGCCCAACTCCAAGGCAGGCATTCAGTGTCATCACCTTACGAACAACAATCCTTAGTACTTACCATTGCAGAGACAAGTTTTGCGCACCAGTCGGACAGTGTCCCGGAGCCAGACAGCTGGCTGCAGGAATGACTCGAGCCAGATGAACATCAGTGTTGGCACTTGGATTTGTTTAATCAACCACCTTGATGTAAGTCATTGGCTAATTAACTAAAGTCAATTGAATCTCATACCTATAAAGCGCAATGGCCAGCTGGAGTCGTCTAAATTAATTTCTCGCATGCAGCTCCATGAGTTGGAGAAGCACCAGTGTGCCCATTATGAAAAGGCAGAAGAATACACATTTAATATAAGCTGGAACCATGAACAAGTTGACGCATACCTCCGCAACGAAGTGTTCAAGGTTCCATTTGGGTATGTGGATGCGCTTGCTGGCAAGGGAAAGGGGAAAAGGTCCTGCCAATGGGTTTTAATCAACAAAGAAAAGCGATATAACATTGTTCCTGAACAAGAACCCGATGGTGCCTGTCTTGCTCGATTTCGCGGTCGTCCCAAATGCCCTCCCAGGGAGGCAAGTGTGATTATTGGTACGTGATATTCAAATCAGGGATATCATAGCAACTTACACTGATCAATATGACAGCTCTCTTCCAGAGGGTTCCTCGAAGTACTTTTGCATCTTGGAATCCACGTTATGATGGCCATCAATTAGAGCTTTTTGGCTCAGATGAAGAGGAAGATCCGAGCCCAAGGCCAATGCGTGCTGCTTACAGTAAGTTGACTAAGCAGCTTGGTCTCGACTCACTGACTGCCAACATAGGTAACGCTCTGAAACGGCTGAGACAAGCCCCTTCCATTGACACCTCCATCATTGAGGTGAGCTCTGACGACGACAATAACTCTGAGCCGTCTACAAAAAAAATGAAAATAGACTCGGCAGGTAGGTATTTAGCTGTAGATTAATGATGAGCGCTACTGACAACTTACAAAAAGGAACTGTCAAGGAAGAAGAGGATTTTGACCAAACTCCAAGGATGGGTGCACATGAGCCATGTTCGTTACAGTCTCTTTTTTTTTCTGATCAACCCAATCAATCTGACTCTCAGTATTCTTACCAGGCACATCCGAGGCTGATGAACTTCCAGACGACATCTCCAGAATGTCCATTTCACCTTTGCACCACAAGATTTCCAATAATTCACGCACCACAATTCAGCCCTTCTCATTCCGTTTCAAAGCACCCAGGGGTCCTGAGGGCCCTGTGACTTCCACCCTCAAGCATGTTGCCCCTCCGCTCAATTTTGTTAAACCAAGCTTTGATGATAGGATACTTCGTCTTGTTCCAGACCCAGATAGCCCATCATCCACTCCCTATACTAATCCGTGGCGCGAGAGCTACTTCCTTGGTGACACTCATTAGTTTAGTACCACTTTCTTGATTGTCCTTGCAATGTTTTCAGGATCACTTTAATATTCCCCTAATTCCTTTTTTTTTTCCAGTCGACTAATTTTTATGGATATAAAGCTATTTGTTAGTATCCAGTATGACTACCCTCTGTGACGCGTGATGGGGGGAGGGGATACCAGATTTTATTGAGCTTTGTTTTTCCCTGCTGTCTCAACTGCAACCCAATTGCCCAAGATTTCTACCTTCAATCTCATGAAGCCAGTCACTCAGTCGGGCCACAGTGCTGACCCTCGCATGAAGGGCAAAAGTATGTCATCAGGCGAAGTCACAAAAAATGTCACTAAGAACGTTGCAGTGGCATCCAAGGAAATCAATGCACAGAAATTCAGTCATCGAGACCCCCACCAACGGCTGCCAGCCATTACTTACTGTGGCAGGCCCTACCGCTCAATGTGGCACCAAGACTGCAGCCGTGCCATCCCTCACTACCAATGGATGGATCTGGGCTGTTACCATAGAAGTTTTGCTACCTGAAATGAAGATGGCTGTCGAGGACAATCATTTATTTAAGAAACAAAGTAAGTCTTCCGAGGCCTCAGTTCAGGCATTCTTGGCTGACCTGAATATTCTTATTTGTGGAACACGGGAGACAGCGCATTCAGGGTGCGAATATCGGATTGCTCCAAGACACACCAAGGTGAGCACAATGCTTGCATTTCATTCATCAATTTGACCACCCTTGCCAAGCCTGATTACATGTCAAGTAAAAAAGAGCTTGTGTGGTCTATGCGAGGGATATTGATTGACTGGCTGGTCCAGGTTCACGCACGCTTTTGTTTGCTCCCCGAAACGCTCTTCCTCTGCGTTAATATCATCGACTGCTTCCTCTCTGCTCGTGTGGTCTCGCTAGCAAAACTCCAGCTCGTTGGCATCACCTGTCTGTTTCTCGACACCAAAGTTGAAGAAATCATCGCAGCCTACCATCCATCTCACACTTCCTCCACTGTGCCGACTCTTCGTACACTGAGGCTGAGATCCTTCTTGCTGAATGTTACGTCCTCAAGACACTCAATTGGAATCTCGGCTACCCTAATGTCATGCATTACTTGAGACGCATTAGCAAAGCGGACGATTACGAACTTAAGGCACAGACCATCAGCAAATACCTCCTCGAGGTTGCAGCGCTTGAGTGGAGGTTCCTCGCAACACCGCCTTCATTAGTCGCTGCTGCCTCGATCTGCTTAGCTAGATTGATTCTCGGTCATGACAAATGGGTGAGTTCTCCAAGGTATATCATTGCGTCTTGTGCTAATCCCACCCCAGATGCCCTCGCCCACTATTCAACATATGCTGAGAGCTCCCTGATCCCCACAGCAAACCTGATGCTGAACTACATCCTCAAGCCGATACGCCATGAGTCCTTTTATAAGAAGTATGCCGGCAAGCGGTTTTTGAAGGTGAGTATGATGACCGCGGATGTCATGTCGACTCATTTTGCCTAGGTCAGTGTGTGGGTGTGGGAATGGGTGCTGCAGCGGTGGGAAGAGGGCACGCAAGTGTCACTCGCACACGACTTGCCCAAGCTAAAGGCCCTGAATCGCACAGAGCGTGCATGGTTGGAGGCTCAACTGGGAGCTCGACAACGAAGACCTACTGGCCCGATCATAGTATGTAGCAGTGGGTCATGGCATATTCCCCTTCATTAGGATAACATTGCCTATCTCTATATCATCCACCAACTGACCAGCTCATGCACTATCAGGGATACCTCTTATATCACGCGCATGTTATCACCATTTTTTTTCATTTTCTCCCAGTCCATTTCATCCCACGCATCCAATGTTATCCTGTGCAACCACGCACGAACGAACCGTGGTGCAAACACGCCTGCCACCCACACAAGTCGGAGACAATCCAGCATTCCCTTTTGTACACTGCACAGTCTCTCTCACCCCCGGATACCTTGTCCCTAGCTGGTAAGCACACACATTCTTCTATCTTCCCTATTCCTTCCGACATGCATCAGAAGCCCCAATTGACAACCTGACCCATTCAGCCACGAGCACATATTGCACCAAAGTGCCAAATTTGTCACCCACCTATTCGCTTGCCCCGAAACTCCTCCCATCTTCGTCTGGCTCAACAATCAAGCCTCCATAGCATCTGCCCTCCACTGTAAGTTGCCCGTACTTGTGGCATTAGCCTGTTACCATCAAATGTGTGACATTATTCCCCCCCCTCCCCCAAGATATCATATACTGTGCCATCACTGACCTAGCCTGTGACACATGATTGCCATTCAATGGACAAGAATTGCTATGTATACCCACCTCTACATCGTGTCTCTTACTTGGCTTGGTCACAGGTGAGTCACCAGATGGTATTCCATCTCATTCTGATTCTCTTGTAAGTAGCGCCCAAGCCGAAGTGAATCGCACACGGAAGTTGGAAGCTGCAGGTCATGTCAACCGGGAGCTCGACGATGAAGACCTACAGGCCCGATCATAGTAGCAATGGCACATTCCCCTTATTAGAATTACCTTGATTGTCTCCGCATCATCCACCAAACCAATCAGCTCATGCATATTATATCAGATTATATCATGCACATTTTATCACCATTTTTTTTGTTTTCTCCCAGTCCATTTCATCTCATGCACCCAATATTATCCTGTGCAACCACCGAAACTTACCAGCTGCGTATGCCATCCACCGCACGAAACTAGAACCCTCGGACCAAATACTTGGTAGTAGACCAAATCGCGCATTTGAGTTCACCTAACCGCGCATTTGAGCTTACATAATCGCGCATTCAAGGATTTTTACATCGCGGATTTTTTTGGGGTTTACAGTTCCATAAATGGCATTCGCGGAGGGCTTTGCACCACATGTGATCTGGTGAGCCTTTTCAGTCTTGACGGCGCACTTGATTGATACATACACAGTCGATACAATGCCACGACAGATACGTTGAATATTGTCCTCGTATCGGGGCACTATGGCCCACGTGGCTCATTTGGCTCAGAGCGGGCGATTCAAACATCTACAGATACTTTAGGCTGCGCTGACACATTGAATGCATATACGTAGGCGCCTGGTGCAGGCGACATTAGCGACAGGCCAGGGTACGATTTATTCCAGGTCCGCTCCATCTGCAAAGTGCAGGTACGTCCTGTTCTCTTTGTCACCTGGCTTGTTATGATGCCGATGGTCGATGCAGTTCGCTACGCTCCTCCATGTTGCTGGCTTTGATCTCCCCACCGGGACTAGTCTCGATGATTTGGATTGATCCTAGCTGTGATGATGGTAATCAAGCTATTCTGATATCCCCGAGAGTTGGGAGGGGTAATCTTACGTTTTATATAACACCGAGGTATTGTCGAGAAATTACATCTCCTTGCATAGATAGAAAGACAGACCAACAGTGCTACAGAGATGCTTCGTGTTGAGCCTGGTCATAATGCCCCCACACTATATGACCTCGACCACGCTCGTCTCCCCTATCGCCTTTCTATCCACTGAAGTTGCATCCGGCCCAGTTCCCTATCTATGTTCGGCACTGGTCCAGTGAACCAGTACACGCCCCCATGCACGGGGAAGTAGTACCATGCAAGTGAGAGTAGGAGTACGCCGCCCAGGACGACTGCGGTGTAGTTCATAGAAGTAGCATTTGCCCCAGGGGATGTGGGGAACATGAAAATGATGGTCAAGGACGCCATGAACGCCACTGCGACGAAGCCAATGGGTAAACTCTGTGGATATAATGTCAGCACCAACGCCAAGAGCGAGTGAGAAAGGGGAGAAGGCACCTACAAAGGCACCTAGGTCGAATGACCCAGGATTGAAGTCGTTCTCAAACATGAAATGTGTTACGATAGGTATCGCGTATGAAACGTAGAGAGCCGCAATCGCTACCGCAAACACGGCGTTCGTCGCCTGAGCACCCGCAGATGTGAGTGCGCCGAAGAGAGCCACCATCACGACGGAGAACCAGAGGGTGTTGACTGGCGTTCCGGTGTAGCTGCTCATGCGGTAAGGGATGGTGTGCGCCGTCCTGCGAGAAGGCAAAGCATTGATGTGAGGTTGCGAGGACCTACCAGAGAAGGGTCGGCCACGTTAGTATGGCGTTGCTCCGGTTGGTACAGTCTAGGAGACATCACCATGCTAGATCCCATCATGTATTTAGTGGAAAGGTGATAAGAAGGGACATACAAGGAATGGAAGAATAGACGTACTGTGCTGCGACGACGAACGACCAGAGTGCCAGGGTGCCTCGGTACTCGATATCCGTGCCCATGCAGAACGCAAGTGCGATATTAATGGCTGAGATGCAAGGCAAGTGAGAAGGATGCACGATGTGAGGAAACTTGGACGGATGGGACACACCTATTCCGAGGAAGCCAGAAATAGCGATGGAGCCGACCTGTGGATGGTCAGAGTCTGGTGGGAACCAGGGGACGCGGGACGCACGATTGCCTATGGGATAGCGATGGCAGCGTTCGAGGCTTCCAGCAGAGTCGAACAAACCTGCAGATAATCAGCATCAGATAACCACGCCGAAACATGTCTGCATATACGTACAGATTGTCCAAAGGGGGGTCATGAAGGACATGATAAACGCAAAGCCATTTGGCCAGCCATCAACTATGCACGAGATGAGACAGTTCATTTGCACGACATTCACAGATGTGAGAGAAAACGTACGGTTTCCGAGGGCATAGCTGGCGGTGTTCTTATATTCTTTTGGCGTTGTGACTGGGAGGGCAGCTATCACCACTAAGCAAAGACTGACCATATGCAAGGTCGACATCAAGACGGCTTTTGAGATTCTAGAAGATACGCACAAGACGTAGATGGTAACATAGTGTCTTCCGCCTGGCAAGCGTGGCTGTTGCAAGGGGGCACACATTGCCATGGGTGAGAAGGACTGCAAGGTATATGCCACTGACGATAGCGTGAAGTTGACGAGGAGAGTAGAAGAAATACCGGCGTACTAGGTTTGTGCTTGGGTTGCGATAAATGTTTGGCCGCATCCGATGCTTGTGGTAGCATTGATTTGGACGGCACAGCCCCAGTCGACAAAGGCTTCATCAAGTGCATGTCAGTAGACATCTTGGAAGATAAAGTAAAATCCAGCTCACTGATCGACGCAATATTCCCGATCGTGTTTGCGTCTACGCACCGAATAGTGTCACGCGGGTAGACCTAACGGCGACAAAATTCGTACATCCAACGATCCAGCAGAGCAAGTTTCGTCAGTGAGGTGAGGGGAGAGCGTGCGTCCAGTAGGAGAGCTACAGACGTCGGACGTCAAAAGCAATTTAGATTCCCTTACAAGAGAACACTTACACACCACCAGACGTCGGTGCAGAGGAGCCAAGCTCCACCATGGCCAAGCCGACACAGAATGAAAAGCGAGGCTACAAGCCACTGGGATGGCTTCACTTCAGCATCTCCACTCTCCAAAAGGTACCACGATGCAATACATACCCCCCACACCATAGAAGACGCGCCACCATTCGGCAGGGCAGACAAGAACAGAGCTGTACACGTTTGCTTACTGTAATTCGATGGTAAAATGGATGAGACATACGCAATGGATGGGAGGAGGCCAATAATGCTGAAGGAGACCCCGAACACCTACGAGCGTCCCACGAGCGGGTGTCGACTGAGAGACCGAGAAGGTGCACCTCTAATGGATTGAATGCGCGTTTGAACTCGTGCTTCATCTCCCCTCGTGATTGCCTCTCTGGAGGTCATCCTGGGCGAGGTCAGTAGGAGACTGCAACACGAGCTCGGAAGAAGCCTGGTGGGTATATAAAGGCAGACGGGCTACGGGAGAACGGTGATGTATCGATGGTCCGAATAGCAAGGAAGCTGAACTGCGATCAGATCAGAATATGTCTAACCAGTACTTGCATCGCGATCGCCGTAAACACGAGTGTTCCATATTCAAGTAAGCTGGTCGCCAGTCCTCATGAGTCTCACGTTGATCAAAAGATTCGTAACAATGACAAGGTATAGTAACTGAGAGGGAACTATGCGTATTGCATCGATGGGTGGGAAAACAAAGTGACATCTCTGCCAGGCTTTGGAGACCACTGAGGAACTAGTGAGCGGGAGTAGCAGTAAATGCTGAGTGACCAGGGTACTGAACGCATCCAGGAGGGGCACAACGATAGCAGGATGTGACCCACTTTGTGAGTCGTACA
>Ga0307511_10005702_pt1 | contig 12621 bp, 11 predicted proteins | sample 13_EM_MG_FD_200266 | JGI IMG/M metagenome (GOLD analysis project Ga0307511, IMG submission 200266) | Populus trichocarpa ectomycorrhiza microbial communities from riparian zone in the Pacific Northwest, United States - 13_EM | ecosystem: Host-associated > Plants > Roots > Unclassified | place...
TGGCGGTACGGGCATTTGTTGAGTTTAGCAACAGAATGGAGAAGACTGGGAACACTTGTGGGATCCCTGATTGGTGCGCACGATGCCTTATACAGTTTGCCACCATTTGAATTCGCTATTTCACCCGCTGAGTATATCCGGTATGCCTTCGGCACTTGCACTACTGAAGGCACTGAATATATCTTTCTCTAACCTGTCACCCTTTTTACTCCGTCCAGACCCATCTGTGTACGATACTATGGCAATGAGGGTGGCTGATGTGATGGTATCGGTGGGAGCATTCCAGTGCCTCGAGCATTTCCGTTGACCCCCAAGGGAGTGGGAGGGGAGGATGGGTCTGCGGTGTTTTTTTGCAATTGGGTGGCTTATTTAATTTTGGAATCCTTAGTATTTTGCGATACTGCCATGTGGTCGGGATGAGTGTATTGGAGGAACGCAGCTGGCGATGTGGTTCAAACCACCTTGCCCAGGGTAAGTATCTCTTATGAAGTTTGGTAGGCTCTGTGGTATTATCGGAAGCTGCTAAGCCGTTGTTTTCCGTAGGCGGTGTGGGCATTTTTTATTTTACCTTGGTGAATCAGTACTCGTATTGGCACTATGGTCGATGGCATTTACGCATTCCGGGGATGCGCTCTGAAAGTTGCTGTCGTTCTCCATGATGTCGCCTATGTGTGAAATGCGATTGAAGGGGATTTTAGTAATGGATCTAACCCCTCGGGGTCCCTGTTTCCTTTCTCCTTCCGAAAAGGTTTCCAGCATCGCCTTGTCTTCCTGCAGGTTGGGGTTTTTTACTCCTTCCTTTCCTCTCCATATCCTCTGTGTTGTGGTGTCCGCCTCGTTTTAGAAACTCCTGGACCCACCCACTACTTCTCAGAGTACCCCCTCCGAATCGAACATTCTGCGCATAGCATGGCCTGCGACTGTTATCCGTCTCGTTGTTGGTAGGGGGGAGAACGTGGTTTTGTTGCGAAAATACGGCCCGCTAACGGCAGTTGGGGTTACGTGAGAGCGAGGTTCGAGGTTTGCCTTTTTATGGTTCGCCGGCAGGGCAACATGTGCTGATCTGGATGTCGGGCCATATGGGATTACAGTTGTTAGGTGTCCACGTGGCGGGACATGTTAGGTAGGCAGCATTGTCGCCCATTCGTTTAGCACCCTTCCGTCCATGTTACTTCTTTCGCTCCCCATGTTGCGTTGCTATCGACGAAGATGCAGAAAGCGAGATCGGAAGCTTCTAGTCTGGTTGGTACGGAACCTTCCAGGTCTATAGGTACCCAGGGAGGTAGGCGCCTGCGAACATTTCGGCCGATGGAATTTGTAGGTATCTTCTCGCCATTCCCTTGGCTTTCCGGCACATATAACTGGGGTTTGAGCCTATGTGGGTTATTGTAGTGGTTCTTCGCATGATGTCAACGAGGCTCAACGGTAATTCTGAGCGTATTTAAGCTTAGTCTGGTTGGCACAAGCCCCTCGGAAGAGGACTTAAGCTAGGACCGCGTTTAATACGATCCTCATTCCTCCGACAGTGCCGCCAACTTTCCCGGTGCTCAACGCAGCAGTATTCACAACGCGCCTCCATTGACTTCCTCCCATTAATGGATGAAAGGATTGTTACGTCGAAGTTGCACTTTATGTGACCACAAGCTGATAGGGATTATGAGCCTTGAGAACTTCTACGAACTTAAGAAAGGCTCCAGTCCACACCGAATGACGAAAAGGTCTGGGGGCTTCAAACTTGAATAAGTTTGTAATTTGGAAAGATTATACTAATGAAGGCGAGTTTAGTGCATCCATATGGTAGGAGTGGAGGCGGCCAAATCGGCGAAAGCCCTTCAGGGGACGTCTGCTACACTTCGCTGGGATGCGGTTCACCATGGGGATGCGGATCAAACCCCGTACCACCGCAACAATACAAGTTCATACAGGATTTCACTACTAGTGGTAACTCAGCGGACATCATCGCATCAACTCCAATTCCAAGGTATCCAGCATGATTCAGAGGAATAGTCCAGCTGCCGAAAAAAAACGCCTCCCCATGCATTTGCTCTTTATATACAGTCTAACAAGCTGGCCAAGCTGCACATATGAGCTCACGCGGGACGTTGCCAGGCTTAAACGTACAATGGGAAGGTCAATTCAATGCGAGCCAGGATTAGAACTTCAGAGGAGCTACGCATTCGACAACTAATTCAGGTGTTCGAAGACGTAACGTATTCACCTATCAGATGCCTTTGGTTGTGGGTTTACTACATTACCTCGGCAGTTGATTGGCGATGAATCCCGCGCATAGGCGCACTATGATACATCATACAACTGGCAAAATGGTTCATAGAGTCTTCATGGATAGGCCCAATTCGAGTGCATTAGGTATCCTATACCTATCTCAATTTTGTATGATCATACGGGTCAGGTATATGTTTTACGTGCCTAACACTATATCGATCTGAATTGTGTATCTCCGGAGGGTAAGCCAAAGCATGGTTCTGCCTCCTTAGGCAAGGTACCAAAGTTTTTGCCAACTACGTGGTTAGAACAAGTCGTTTGATGGCAAGCATTCTTAACTAGATCACATACGTGGTAGTAGGTAGTTCCTGTTCCCGCTGTCTTCAATGTAATTTCACAGCTGAAGTACATCACTGCCAACGCTCATTGAGACCAATGCTTAGCAGGCCTGCGTACGAGCCGGCTCGGAATTTTACTGTCCTCACAGTACCTTCACATGGGTGTTGTGGGTCAAGCAAGATTTATTGTAAGAGGAGGAAGAAAAAATCCTCGATTTCTAAAGGGTGGAGACACAGAATTAATAACATCCATTAAGACAGCGAAAGCGCTGGCGTTTCACTACCACCATTCATAGCAGGAAGGCATTTCTTTGGATGGCATGCTGGAGTGCAGAAGGAAGATAAAGATGTTTAATCTGCTTCGCCTCCTAACGGTTGGACGGATAATGAGTTGAGAATGCACTATATAGTTGATCATTCCAGTCCTTTGGCAACAAAGATATTACATCCGAACTTTCCTTTATTTCTTAAATTGGATAGACATACAGCTCAAATGAACTGGCAGTATCATTCTTACTGTTTGAAGTCTGGCATGTGTGTTCGGAGCATTCCTGCCCACCCACCTCATTTCCTACAACCGTTAGATGGCGGTGTATTTTCCGCACTACAAAAGGGATATTCGAAAGAGGTGGATAATTATACTCGCAATATTCCTGATGGTATTAGAAAGGGAAACTTTTGGCCTGTACTCAAAGCTGCACAGGAGCAGGCAATGACCAAGAACAATATTCTTAGAGGATGGTCAGGTACTGGCATTCACCCCAGAAAGTTTTACTCAACATCCAACATCCTGATATTGAGAAGTTTCTAGAACTGAAATACCCTCCACAGCAACCAATATCATCTCATAGCAGATATACACCTCAAACAACTAAAGCATTACACCGCAGAACTTCATGCTTTGTAAGAAAGCTTCCGACTCTCTGCCAATCAGCTATCAAGATGTCTTTTCTTCAGATTTCGGCAGCTGCGGAAGATGCTATGGCAGACGTCAATATTGGAAGAAGAATCAATGCGGCTAAGAACCAAAAGTCGAACATAGGGAACTAAGGTTCAACGCTGGTTGACTGAGGGTAGGTTAATAACGGAGAAGAGGTAGAAGATTTAAAGGTCGATAGTGGAGTTGTGGGGATGAACAAAACTAGGAGGCGCTGTCAACAAGTTGCAAAAGCTTCCCAAAAGCGCAAAAAGCAGCCAAGGCAATACCTCAGCAAAAGACTGTGCATTTTATATCCGACTCTGAGGAGGAAAAATGGCTTGAGATCGATTGTGGTACTCAGAGTCCTAACTCTCCGGCTCGCATTTGGTCCGACACTGTTGTCCTGGATGCTAGGCTTTCCACAAAGCGCCGGCGATTTCCACCCGCCTCTAGTACTCCTCCACCTACGCTGTCAACCTCAACTCATCAAACCATGTCCCTACGGCCTAGGTATTTGTGGTCCGATCCTTCCGTTATTAGGTCTTTTCATTGGACCGAGCTTTGCCTAATTTTGTTTTCTCTCTTAGGTAACACCCCACATATTGAGTACTTCATGGCTCACCTTCCACTAATTGAGCTACGGAATAGCTTCATCTATTGTTTAGCTAATCTATTTCAAATCTCCGCACAATTGAATAAGTCTAGTTTGTTTGGCGTCGATGTTTGTGAACCAAGGATATGTCTCACGCACCGGTGCAGCCGATCCCTATAGTGCGGCTCATCCCCGCTCGGGGCACCTAGGTAGAAGAAATCCTTCTGGAATGGCTTGCATTAATATCGTAGGCAGAGGTCCAGTGTGGCACATACCACTTGCTTCGGTTGCAATCATTCCAATATCATTCCAATATCATTCCACTGTTATTCTAGCAGCTTTCACACACGGTAAGAAAGATTGCCCCCAAGCAACCCCTTGTAGGTGATCTTAAGTTCATTTCCTGACATAGATTTCGAGCGTAAAGTCAATGCCCTTTTGTTGAAATTTGGCTGGAAACTAAGGGTTCTGGGATCGAATCTGGGGTATTAGCTACAGATATTTTGGGGGATAACGAAATCGCTTGTTAGCGGGCTACGGGAACAATCCCTGAATATTGCTGGAGCTACTAGGGCTCGTGCCGTTTTCATCTGGGGTTGTGCGGGACAGGGGGAAAGGTCTGCGATGTTGGACTTTTGCTGATATTGTTGTGCCTGCCGCCCCAGGAAATCTTGTGGTACCGTTTGTCCGTGGCTGCTCTCGTCGAGTCTACGACCGAACGCTCGGTGGTGCACAGGAGTAGTCGATATAATTGGGTTATTGAGTTGGAAATTGGTCTTCATGCAGGTGCTAACTTACAGTGTCACCATTAACAATTTCTCGGCCATCAATGAGTCCAGACACATGTATATATTTACAGAAATCATATAGCCTGTGGACATAAGTCTACATTCACCTTGTAAACCCGCGGTCAGCTTTTGGGTATAAAGGGAGCTTGGAACGAAGTCTGTAACTCCCTGTTCATATGCCCTCCGGCTGCTGGTCATTTTTTGAAGTCCTAACCTTTGAAAAAAGCACTATTCCCCATGCCAGTTAGTGTTGTTTCTAAATTTGGAACTGTGCTTCCCTAGGGCATGTTGCCTAGCTGCAAAAATCAACGAGACGATCTAGTTTTTTCTCAAATGTACGATTTTCCTTATATCGTTACCTACCGCACTCGGTTTTAGATAATTTTTGCATGACGGCCACTTTTGGTGTGATGTTACCAAGGTAGTCTGGTTGGCACAAGCTCTCGTAGAGATTACCAAGACTAATTTCCACTCACCTATTCTACCTAGCGACTGGCCCACTGCTAGGAATGGCAAGCTGCTACATGAGGCACTCACTGCCAAATTTGAGAACACTAGTGGCTTGGCAAGGATTGTGTTCGCTTCTACATTGTGTTCTTTTTGTTCCCTCCTCAATACCAACCAGACTACCTCAATACTGCAGTATAGTATTCAGCTGTTCATTTTTATTATATACTCAGCACTCGGCCCACTAGCCTCGTGGTTCGTGTGAGATAGCCGGATCTCAGCTAGCTTCCGTATTTGAGCTCTTGGTATGCGTCACTTCGAGGTCATCGAGAGCTGCTAGTCTGGTTGAGAGCTACCAATAGCAGCGGTCCGCCCCAACAGATTTCTTGTAATGTCCGCCCAATCTCAGCTCTCCACATACCTCCGCTCCCTTATCCGAAAGATTCGAACTTTCACCGGTCACTCATGCGCCAGGTCGAAGTGTATATTCGTATGGTATGAAGAAGTCGCTTGCTTAATGATAATACTAAGAAAGTAAGGATATCCGCCCCCTAAGATACCACTTGCTGATCCACATAACAGAAAAAATCCCTATTCGACCAGCCTGAAGAACATCCCCTTTATCAGTTGTCGTCCTAGCCATCCTGATGCAGCCGTATTCCCAATCCTCCTACGCGGTCCTATCTCCAATCCGCCCTGTGGCGGCCAATACCCTCATGCTAACACTATCTATACCGGACGAGGGACTATCCCCTATAACATTTTCTTCTGGTATTGCTCGAACTGGAGGTTGTCCCTGTCCATAGGATATCATTGGCAGAACTGGTGATTCTTCTCATCGACGCAGAGGTTGATTCCTACAGCACCCCGTCATTTCGATACCCCGCAACCTGCTGAGAGGCCGGTGAGTTTGAATATTTTGTAGTCCAAGAACACTCCTTCAGCTAATTGCTTCAATTCCAAATCATTTCCTGGGCATATCGAACGTCTCGTTCATTAACATCCGGAAAAACTTATATCTGTTCATCCAACTGAGTGTGGGTACGTGTTCTAAGCTCGCCGAGTCTCATTCAGACCCCTGCTCCCCCACATTCCCACCCAGCTGGGTATACACTAATGGTACCTATCCAAGAATCGACCTGTTGCTGGAATTTCTCGTTCGTCATCCGGTTCTGTTTTTGGGGCTGGGATGTTTCGTCTTGAAGTTAGATCGTTGCAGACTTTCTCCTTGGTGGCAACAGTTTCCCGGCAAGTTGACGAACAGTAAAGGTAACCACTGTTTTGTTCACCAAGTTGTTCATATTCAGGAAGAAATTTCTTATGTGGTCGTACTTCTTTCTGGTCCTATGCTAATCTGCTGGTGGGGGTATCGAGAATCTCTCTCGGAAGGTATACAGCATCGGGATATCCCCTGGGCATAGAGTTAACTTTTTCGGGAGTGCGATTTCCTGATATGGATGAAATCGGCCGTATCCGTCAGAATCACCAAAAAGACCTTTACACTCAGGATTGGGGTTCGACAATTGCTATTTGACCAGGCTTGATGGAATGACAAAGTGTTCCCTTCCTATAGGTGATAGAGCTCCTTTAGCCTTCTCAGCTTTCATCATGTCTAGTTTTTCCTGGGCATGCACCTGGAGGAAATGCTCTCGCCCACGTGAGTGCGAGGGCTAGGGGGGTCGATACCAATATTGGTCAGGTCATAGTTGGCGGTCTGGATGACGGCCCCAGAGCGAGCAATTTCTCGTTGAAGGCAGAGGATATAAACAGCGGGTTTCCCATGGTCCTTTCATTTGAATTGGATGGTGATACAGAGCAAGTACCGTAGGATTTTAGCTTAAGGGAATCCAAGATAGCTCGGCAATTCGATTTATTGTTCTCTCTCACAATTCCCCCGTATAAGCTTCGTAATCATACAGCTCATACATAATACTATAACCAGTAGTTCCAAATAGTGTTCGAGCCAAATTGTCTGTTTTCCCGCTTAGAATTATCACCCCCAGATCCACCAAGACGATACCTCCGAAAACTTCGAGCCTCGCTGCTCTCCCGGTAGCTTGTTGGGGCAGAGGGCTTTCGATTGCGAGATTTATCGGGTTTTCGTTGTATTTCAGGTCGTCGGCTTTCGGTAGATTGCTGGCGTTGTCGTTTCAGTGATATTTGGCTGTTTTCGTTGTACTTATTCCAGTCTGATTCTAAGATTACCCCCAGGTCGTGTTGAATCTCCGCATGAAGTCAAGGGCTCGATCTGATTGTATGCAGTCATGATGGTGGCTCCGCAACTGTCACCTCGCCTTGATATTGTCAAATATAGTAGTGTACCGGTCCGCAGTCTCTTCAAGTGGACTGGCACCAAACATGGTATGGTAGCTTCATCCCGATTTCCGCCCTTGCTCAGCTCCTCGTTAGAGTAGGTGTAGGGAGACGAGTTCACAATCATGTGAATTAATTGGTAGCGCAAACTAGTTGCAAGCACAGCAAAATAAAGTATGCCAGACCTGGGTACTACCTATTTAAACCCGGGACCACTTATCCACAAATATGCTAGTCCAAAGTTATCGCGGCCTATTCACGTATAGATTGTTCCATAGCTCAACCCAATAATGGTTCCATGCATTGTTGGAATTCGCCAAGCTTGGGTGATGAGTGAGCGTTTTGCATATCAACGCTGCACGCTATAGCCACTGCTCTCAGTAATTCTCACCTGTCTGCAATTCTTCCCTGGCTGCTCGCTACATGAATTTCTAAATTTGTAGGGGTGTTGAGGCGGTACGAGACCAAGTTTCAAAAAAATCCTGAAGAGACGAAGTAGGGTGGCGTGTATGACATCATAAACTTAGGCGCTGAATATAGGGCTGGACAATGTGTCTACGGGAATATCAATGTGTGGAGCTTTCTAGGGGTCTTTCCGACCATCTTGCTTGCTATAACTTATTGCCGCGGGGTCAGTGATGAGGAACTGATTCCAACAATGCAAAATACCTAGTGATGTAGATATTGTCCAATGGTCTCCAACGTGAGCATTTTTTCTTTGCTAGGCGTACGAGAACGATACGTAAATTTCATAATAACAGAACGCCCAACTCATCAGACTTGAAACCAAACAAACCTCCACCGCCCATACCACGCTACAGTTGTCCAGAACCTCCACCTACTGTCACGTCTCCGACACGGTACCGGCTCTTTCTACCAAGGCACACAGATCAGTGTCTGCACAATCCGTGATCTCTCCAACCTTCACCTCCGGACAGTGCCTTGGCTCGGTAACTAAGGAAGGGTATGTGAGCACTAGTGGCCATTGATAATATAATATATTATACCCACCTCCTGCATTGTGAGGAGCAAGATTAAACTGTGCACAGTCCGATCCAACATTTGTACCCTAATCAAAAACCTATGATGTTCTGGTGGCGTCACTGGCCTCGGCCTTGGCCTGTTCAACTCTTCAAACTGCGCGGGAATTTCCCGGAGTTCTTCGTTGTTCGCTTGCCTTCGTGATTCATCGCGGGCGGAACCAGGAGATCTATCCATTGTGACTGATACTATTAGCTTTGTATCCACATATCTAGCTATTCAGTAGCCTACTCACTGTTTGGTTCTGGTTTGAAGGATATAGAATATTCAGGTGTATGACGGAAGGGTTTGAAAGAGGGAACCAAGATAAGCCGCGTAGAGTAGCGTGCTCTTAACACAGACCTAGGAAAGTAGCGCGTCATTCCCATATTAACCTGAGTATAGTAATCAACCTCGATGCAGGATAGCGGCCTTATGAAATTACGTCTCACGGGCCCAGAGAGTGACCTCGAGGGTGTACGACTTCATTTCCAAGCTTATCTCTTTACCGACACCTCCGAAACCTTGCCTATACCTACAAACCCCAGCGATAATGTATACATTATCTTAACGATTACCACCACCCCTCCTTGACCAGCCCTTTCCTACCTGGAATGCGCTGAAAGAAATTGTACAGGATTGGGCTGTGCGAGCGAAATTCCATTTCGAGGTTCCCATGAGGATAATGCAAGAGCGTGCCATCGGTATCGGTATGATTAATGTCAGTAGATAATCAGAGGCAACGCTACAGAAGCGGGGGATTTGGGGATTATCGTTTTAAATGCAATGTATTCTTGCATTGTTTAATTGACATCTCTATCGGTGGCTTCTAATCCAGAATCGCTTCACGCAGAATTACGGGGTATTGTGAAAGTTGTTTGTTCCATGAAACCACAGGCTATTGTTGAACTTTGCGCGAGTACAAGTTGAAGAGCAGATTGATTACAAGGTAGTATTGCTAGCCTACAATGGGCTGGCTACAGATTCTTTGGAGTCACATCAAGATAGTTGCCAAAAGCCAAGTTTCCTCCTTGTCATTGAAGACATCAAACCCAAAACATTTCTGCATCTTGCCATGAGCAATGGTCTGTCCCATCAACCCTTTATTTATCCAACTGTCCGTACTTTATTTCTTTTCTGTACAAATTTAGTTGCTATGGATGGCACCTTCCTGAAAGGACGCTTCGTTCACACACTCCTGTTAGCAAACAAATCACGCAAAACTATATTATTCTACTTACATGGGTGTAGTAGAAAGTGAGAACATTGAGTCTTGGACCAATATTTTGAACCATTTGACACCAGCAATACCAGAAACCTGGATACAGCATCCTGCAACAACTCGATGCCGACAACTCGATGAGCAGGCCAATGAAACGAGGATGCCCCGGTTGCCTTGTTATGCTATCTCTCTTTCTCCCCAATGGAGCAGAGTTCTTGCGTTTTGTGGTTACCATACGGCAGGATGAGATAGACAAGGTTTGCGATTGCTTTTTCCCCCCGATACTTTTATGTTTTTAAACAAATGCTACAATAAATATGCATTCAACCCAGAGTAACTGACTTTCCTAAGTACAAACGGTTTCATTTATTTGGTCCAACAATGCACTGAAATTTGGGGTGACGCTGATTTAGCTGGCATCGGGTGATGCTTGTCGATTTCGGTTGTAAGTTACTCAGGGGCGAAAAACAAAAGAATCAGAGTGCATATTGGCGCCTGGACTATATCTTCACAAGTTCTTGGTCACCTTCATCGTTTCACAAATGCACATAGCAGGGCTAACCAGATGTCTCAGTGAAGAACACACATTTGCCTCCCTTGAACCTACCCATATGCACCGCAAGTACTTAGTACGAACGCAACTGTCTTGCCAACAACCACACCCGCTACCACGAGCGCAACCAGATATTATCGCTGATCGTAACAACTACGGCCTCAACCCAGCAGCGTAGGGTAATCCACAGCTAGGGATAAACAGAAGAGGAATATCAAACAATTCACAGCGAGGTGCGGCCAATGCACATCAGAGCAGCAATCATAGCGACAGCACGATCGGAATAAATCAGAAGCCACGCTGCCGTTTGTGGGAAGTATGGGCACTTTTCCGAAGAGTGCTGGGACCGCGGGGGGCGGAATCTCATGGGGAAGGTTGCAGGCTATCAGCTCGGGTAGATGAGCCAAGTTGGGGAGGTTTCAGAAAGACTAGAGGGAAGATCCAGTGGGTGGTCAGGTAAGGGCAATTGAATATTTATTGTATTCAATGGGGGACGATACAAACCCATCCGCAGCCAACCACGCACAGGGTTTTGCACATATGAGAGTTCTAGTATTTTTTGACTTAGCTGCCGAGGCGTATTGGAAATGTCCGGTTAAAGCCCAAAAGGGAAGAACAAAACCCTCGTGTAACTGCGGGGATCCGACAACCGAAAGATTACAGGCTCAATGGGTTTTGCTCTCTCGGAGTGCCATACCATCTGATTATCCACCGCCGTTAGCAACACACCGGAGACAACGATGGTGAGTATTCACGAGGCACCATGTGAGCGTGGAGGGAGGAGAATAACACGGGCGTTGATATCTTGGGAATCAGATGGTTGATGAGACCAGCCCGATGGAGGACAGTAACTTCACTCGCATCTGCATCAAGAGGCTGGTGGAAGTTTTCCCACTGCGGATGGGAAAGTGGCTCTTACGTACGTCCTGTTACGACCGCAGCCGTTAATTGATGTTTGCAGTTCTCCGACTTGCGATATTTTCGACTGTTTTACGTGCCACCTGCGGTTGTACTAGCACTCACGATTTTGAATATGGATGGGGAGGGGGGAATATTTTTCCCAATCAGAAATTCCGTGATACGGAGTAAACGGATAACTTTGTCGAATTCCCCTGGAAGGTTGGTGGTTTTGTTTCGGAGCTGCAAACTTTTGGAGAGTATTTGTCTAGTACATAGTGTTGGGGGCTAGCACGACTCGGATATTGGACAACTTCGTTGGGAATCCCCCCGCGGGGGATGCTTTCCCTCTTCATTGACTACCCAGGATGAATACTAGTACATATTTATCTACTCAGAAAAAAAAAGTACCAAGTATATTGAGCGTAGAACCCACTTAGCGTTACACTGCACTGGCAATGATATTGGCAGACGCTATTGTATAGTAAATTGCCCTCCAAAGATTACTTTTGGATTAGGTTATCGGCTCCTATTATGGACACCAATATCTTAGTAGTCAATATGGACTGCGTACACAATGGTATTTATTTTGCTTTGTACAATACTATGTGTACACACAGTATGTAAATAGTAGTCCAGGACATAGAGGTACTTTTAGAGAGCGTAATATAATCAATCATGAATAATTGATGTGTTAGAAAAGCATACTAGTAGCGTACTGATGGGCTATGGCGGTATGCCGGAAAAACTTAAGGGGGACTCCAGGTTGATTTTTGAGACACGTTAATTAATAAGGGCACCTACTAATGTAGCCCTTCAGTGATGATATACGGAAGGGGATAGTAGGGTCTAACCAATTATATTATCACAGTGTATATATATGAGACCAAGTCAATACCGACCTTTCCCTTTTTCATGTACCGACGTTCCAGAAAACGAGAGGGACTCTTATGTGGCTGTCTCTCAATGCTAGGCTGAGATAAGCGAATGTTCCTGCCGCCTTCCATAGTATGGTTACCATTTCAGTCCCCCCTTCCTTTTTGCTTCTTCGGGAATTCACTGTAAATTCACTTGAACCACATTTTAGGAAATTGAAAGTCCAGCCCTCCATTCTGCCACCACCAGCCGCTCCCTCTCTCGCCTCGTCCCTCTGCCCGCCCTGTACCTATACATCTTCAAGGCGAGCGGTAGCGAGAAGAGCGGGCAGCTGTGAGAAGCATGGGCAGCTGTGAGAAGCATGGGCAGCTGTGAGAAGCATGGGCAGCTGTGAGAAGCATGGGCAGCTGTGAGAAGCATGGGCAGCTGTGAG
>Ga0307511_10005703_pt1 | contig 12619 bp, 9 predicted proteins | sample 13_EM_MG_FD_200266 | JGI IMG/M metagenome (GOLD analysis project Ga0307511, IMG submission 200266) | Populus trichocarpa ectomycorrhiza microbial communities from riparian zone in the Pacific Northwest, United States - 13_EM | ecosystem: Host-associated > Plants > Roots > Unclassified | place...
ATTGTCCCAATAACCAAGCATTTTGAACCTTTTAAGGTTGAGCAAATTCCCAAACAACCCCAAAAGTATAAGTTACAAGCTTCAAGCAAAACCACAAGAATCTGACTTCAAAAAAGTTTGCCTAAATATGGAAGGAAACACAAGCAATACAGAGTGAGATGGCATCCTCATGAGATGACAATAAATGCCAGTGTGTGTGTATATATATATATATAAAGAAAGCTGGTTATACCTCAGCTCGTCTTAAAAGTGTGGCCAGAACAACTATCCATTCCTTGAACTTCACAGAACACATATGAGCCAATAGAAACTCTGCGTCCAACCGGCTTTGCAACATTCCCATTTGAAGCTGAAAACATACAATAAAGGTTCTACGAGAATAAAATAAAAGGCGAAGCAAATTTTCAAGTAATAATGATTAAAATATTAATCATGGTTCAATATTGCTTCAGGGAATATAGCAAATATGAAAATGATATCAGTACTGATGCAAGATATGTGAGATGTCTTGTTAGAGTCTTAACTACTGATACATGTATGAGGATTTTAATTTCAAAGATTTTGTTACCAGCTCAGAATAGTGCGATTCAAACAGAGACTACTGCAGGTACACCACCAAAAGGCTTTAACAAGTGATATAATTTTCCACAAAAGATGTGCAATGAGGAGGAGGTTATATAGGAAATCCAGTATGCTATTTATGAAAGAGAGAGATTCATGCTAAGCAGTCAGTATGCAGCTTATCTATTAAGAGTGTTGAGCACTGAGGAATTTTAGGATGTTCACCTTCTGCCCAATCAATTCCAGCCCTGATGCAAAATTCTCTAAGCGAGCACTACCATATCTTTCTCGTTGAAGGTATTCCTGCAATTAATTCACAATCTTAAAATACTGTACAAGGAGCAGATCATCTTTCAAAAAAACTGTAGGTTTTGCTTACCACTAAATCAAACTGAGTGCCTTTTACAAAAGCCACAAGCTTGGAAAGTTCTTTCCCTGACATCAAATAGCTAGCATGGCTTTCTAAGATGCTCTTCACAGAAGCAATATGAGCACTTTGCTCTTTCAAGGAATTACTGCTCCAAAGAAAAGGCACCTGATTTGTTAGTAACTTTCGGAAGTTAACTATTACAAGGGTCTGAAAAATGTACAAGAGAACAGGATGAATATATCAACCTCTTGTCCAATGATGGCTTCTTGTAACTGGAATGGAAAAGAAAATAACCCAAAAATCTGGGAGATGGCATATCTGAATCAGTCGATGTCTGGTCATATTCCTTTCCAGACCTCAGCAAGAAGCGCACCTAATAACAAAACAAAGGGAAATAAATGTACTGCCCCATGTTAGGTTTGAGTATCATTTGCTGAAGAATAATCATGCCCGGAGTAATACCAGTTCTCCAGCAAGGTCATACAAAGATTCATCTAGTGTTGCCTGTATAAAGTTGGTAAACATTGTCAGAGATGAACCATAGAGAAAACAACAAACAAAGAGGAGAGTGGCTATGGTAAGCTACTAGCATTTGCCTACCTGCAATAATTGTAAGGCGCAGTATTGACTGACAGCAGGACCTTCAAGTTTCGCAATCACCTATGACATTCATGAAAAGGAACAATTTAAGTGAGCACAATTTTAACTACAATGCATTCTCACGACCAATTTGCATGCATAAAAAGAAGAATGTAGCTCTTGAATCCTCTTCATAAATCATGGTCTTGTAAGAATGGATAAGCTTCTTTTTATCCTTTTTATTATTATTGCACCTCTCAGGCAAAGATTTGAATGTGTCCTCCCAACCAACACAATCCAATATTAAAGAACACAAGATAGTTTAAGATTATAAACATTGAGTAATGCAAGGGATACCAACACCCTTCTACTAACTCATGGCATCCATGATACAATAAAGATAAAGGTTTTAAATAATAGTGATTTGACTTCTAAGTATTTAATCAGATACTTATCACTACAAAATTAGAAAAAAATAATATAGTACCTATCATCAACCACCACGTCAATTAGTAAAAAAAATGTTTGCAGAAGTTTTAATATCTCTAGTATTATTCATCACCCTAAAAAATCCCTATGAGATCAAAGAAACCTGACTGTATGTGTTGACTACAAGCGATGGCATAAAACTATGCTTAAGTTTACAGTCAGTTGATCAGAATGTGTCTTTCTTGGCTAACACGTGAAATGAGAAAAAGAAAAAAACCATTAAATCCTTATATCAAAGAGCTACTATACATCAAAAAAAAAAGACGGACGGACGGACGGACAGATAGAAAGAAAGAATATAACAGAGAGATATTCACAAGAGAAAATTGCAATTCTTACAAGTATATAGCAAGCCGCAGTACGATACCATCTCCTTAGGAAGCATTCTTCAAACAACCTTAAACACACAATCAATAACAAACGCATTAATATGAAATGATGACAGCATTGTCTACCCCAGAGCAAAATGGGATAAAATAAGAGAAATCCACTACATATTACCTTTCAAACTTACAAATGACACTAAATATCTATCAAGATTGTAATTTCATCACAAACTGATAGGGCAAAATGGAAGAAAGCCATATTTCAACGCTTTCCATTCACTAACATCAAAAGTCAAAACATCTAACTCCCTGATTTTCATAAATTAATAAAGGGTCAGAGTAACCCAATGCATAGCCTGATTGTAAGCAGAGGGCTAAACCTTTCCCCAAATGAGAATGCTGCTCATCCCTAATTATATCAAATAATCAACGAAGAATAATGCGTAGAAAAATGAAGGATAAAAGGGTGCAGTGAGCATCAAGCCACAATTGTGTTGATAGAATACCAAGTAATAAATTAGTTTTTCTTGTGAAGGCTAAACTGTGAGCTAAAAAGGGCAGACTTTGCAGGAAATTACCCAACCATGCCTATCTAGTACCAACACAATTGTCCAAAATGTAGGAGGCAACAACAGGGAGGAAAAAAAAAAGGACTTCAAAGCCACATTTCAAAAACTGATGCATGTGTAAATACCAACCTTCTTCATTGCACAATGTTCCTGTCTAAATATCTTTGAGAATTACAGTAAAAACATAAGACAAAACTCAAAAAGAGGTATCTCTGCAAGGAGCAGAATATTACTCTGTTGATCTTCCAGCAGCAGAGAATAAATCTGCCCAATATCGACCATCAGTTTTTCTTGCAACACTCACAACTACATCAAGATACTCTGAGAAGTTTCTTATCAAATCACAGGTCTTCTCCAAAAGAGAGCAGTTGCCAGCATGTTTAGGGACAGATACCTGGTTCTTGATCACATTTTGCCTGCAAGGGAGTACTTTAATTTAGAAAGCCAATAACAGAGCCCGTGCTAATTGTTTAAATCAATGAATATAGACATATCAATGAACCACATATATTCCAAATTGAAAACAACTAAGATTTAGTTGACCAAGGAGACAAATCAAACAGCCATGTGATTGTGCCCATGAACAAACAAATACAATTGAAGCTGTCACCCCAAAGTTTCTTGGTTATGGTCGTTGCGTTCAAACAACAGTTATGTGGAATAAAGTTGGCTTAGAAGCTTATTGATTGCATATTTCATTAATATCTGGCTCCCAGAAAACAATTCTAAGCATTGATCTTCTAGTTATCATGCATGACATGGTTCCATCTCTCTTTATGAAATACACATACCTTGAAATTTCTGCATCAAATACAGTAAAAAGGAGCAATTCCAGGCAATGGGAAAAGTGAGGCTTTTCTGCTGATAATTGTGCTAACCGCAAAGCCTCCTCTGTTTTGTCTCTCTGGCAGACAAAGAATCACAAACAGAATAAGTAAAGTATGCCTTAAAGCTAGAAGGAATGTGAGCATGTGTTTTCAGCAGCTGGTTTGCTTTAAAACAGGACTAGCATTTCTTTTCTGATAAAAACAGGACTTCCATACAGACAAGCAACCTTTTTACCATAATGGAAAAACCCATGAAGGGCCTATTTTGGAATTGCATCATCATGGTAATCACCACAAGGTAAAAACTTCTTGTACTACCACATGGTAAACACCTCATGGCATTTACAACTTCACTATGGCATGTACCATCATATAATCAACAGTACTATAATTTTGACATGTTATGTTGGCCTAGACCCTGGATCATGACAATTGGTGACTAAAAAGCAGAAACACTAAATTGGAACTAGCATTTTATTTGCTCAGGGTTATCAGCGAACAGTGAATCTATGGAAATCTAAAACTTAATTGAAAAAAAAAAGACTTTTCATCCCAGGACCAATTTATTTCTAGCACCAAAGTGATAAAAACACTGCAGAAGCTAAGTGCTAAAAGCCAAAACCAGAGAGAATTCCAGGTGCTGGCTTGCCATATGCCCCAGCTCACAGCATAACTGCTTAGTTGATCAATTAAGTCTCATGCAATAACTAAATTGATGGTTCATACACATAAATTATGTTGCATGTGAACTGAAGTAACCTTCTTCTAATACCAAAAGGAGAAAGCATAAGCGGCGTCCTACAAAGTTTTCAAATACCAAGTCCAACAATTGTTTCCCCTTCTGCATCCACTATGGGGTTATGTTTGATTGGAGGTTGATGGGAGTTATAATTTACCCTGGTGAAATTTAGTTTGTTTGGTTTCTAGTTTTGGAAAAGATAACTTATTACGGGGATACTCGTTACCCTAAAGTGGTATAATTTTTATGGTAAAATTTAAACTCCATGCATTTTTTTTCAGTCTCCTCTTTGTCCCAAAACACACATCAGATGAAGTTTTTATTACTCTCTCATCAACCATTTCTAGTAGCTTAATTACATTCTATCTTTCTACCAAGTAAATGATTTACTCTTCGTTTTATTAACATGCCAAACATCCTTAAAAACTAACTCTTGCGCCCTTAAAAATTGCTTTTTGTAATAATTACTCTGATAATTCACCCCCATTTTTTAACCCCATACCAAACACCACCTAAGTAAAAATCAAAAGCAAAACGAAAGAGAAGTAGAAATAAAAGAGCAGTGATACCTGAAGAAGGTGTCTGAGTAAGCAATGCAGTATGGTTTGAGCTTGAGGAGATGGCTCAAAACATGGAAATTCAGTGCAAGCTGAAAAGGACATTCTCTGGGAAACACCAACAACCAACCCGGCATTTGGAAGAAGCCCTAGAGGATACACTTCACGATCAAATTCTAGTTCTGGATCCAACTAAAAGATAAATCATAACATGTCAAGTTAGACTATTCAGGATACATCAATCAAGAACCAGACTGAAATCACTGAAAACCAAAAGGATTGCTGTTAAGAATATATATATATAACCGACATAGATGGATAGAGTACAAAATAAGCTAAACCAAATACATGTAGCAACAAATAATGATATAGACAGAGAAAAGGATATAGCTTCCTTATAAATAAAGACATATAACCAAAGTGCTAAAATCACAGTCAAACCAGAATTTAAACAAAGCCAAGTCCATTTTACTGACTTCAAAAGAAACTGAATTGGTCAAAGCTAATCAAGAATGCTTAAAATTTAACTTGAGGGCTACACCGACAAGTTCCGTCTTCTAAGTATTAAGCGTAGAAATTTCACAACAAAAAAAGAAAATGAATTTGCATCCAGTAAGTATACAAAATTCACAAGTCCTGCTCCATATCATCTGTCAAATACCATGGTATAAAGAACCTTTAATGTTACTGATTGTATGCATACCTGCAAAAAGTCTTCCTGTTTAAAAGGATCAGCACCTGGACATGGATACCAAACCTGTAAAAGAAAGCTTCCAAGAAGATCTACATCAGACAAGTACAGTAGACAGACACTAAAGGTAACCAATTATAGAAGCTAATAATAGCTAGGAGTACAGGAAAGAGATTATGAAGCTTAGCATTAAATTACCTGCATGCCTCGGTGGCCGTAATCCAGCCAAGAGACTTCCTCAATTAGACTTGCCTTCTCCTCTGATTGACCACAAGTAACCCAAAATAATTCAACAGAGTCAGTGAGCTCTCTTTCATGTCCATCATCCAAATCCAAAAGCGAAAGTTCCCCATTTGTTCTCAGTATCAAACATCTAGCAAAGTGTGCAGCGATTCAGAGGCATATGGTACACAAAAGAAATTGCATCAGTATTTGCAAAGATGAATACCTAGCAGGCTCTGTGTCCAAAAACTCTGACGATGAAATATGATTGTCTGAGGCCAACTCTCTTGGAAGCCGGTCAGGGATGAAACGCATAGCTGCAGGATGGCTCTTTGCAGTCATGATAGAAAGTTCTCGTACTGTAGAAAGCTGTTTGTCATTTTATCACTTCAAAGTATGAAGAATAAAGTTTCACTAAAATACTCAAGTGCAAAATTAAACTCCAAGAGGACATGGTTATCAAAAATATTCCCATATATTGGTTATAATATTTAATAATAAGAAGCTGGAAAATATTCATTTACCTGCAAATCTGGAGTGCTAGAAGGAGTCAGTTCACCTAACAATCTCACATGGAATATGTGGACATCAAACGGGCGATATGTGACAAGTATGTGGTCTTGATAGACATCCATCACCATTGGTTTAGCAAGCAATGGCTTTCGACAAAGTAAGGAGCTCTGGTCAAGGTGGTATCTTGGATAAAAAAGTAATTCATACCTGCAGAAAACCAATTATTTGAATAATAAACTATATTGCAGGGTTAAATAAGATAAAAATTGTAAATCTACCCAAATACATAAACCAAGACTGACAAGTGCCACAGAGGAATGGCTTAAGAAATCAGCCCGGCCTGTACCAAGTCTCGCCTAAACACTTTGTTGCACAAACAGGGAAAATCATTTTGGAGGTCTTTTTGAGAGGCTTCTCTATAGTGGAATCCTGAAGCGATGGCATGTCAAACCTTTGTGAAATTTCAACTTCTCAACAAGTATTCTTCTATTTGAAGTTGGTCTTTACTCTGTCTTTTTTTCTGGGTAGTACCCGGTCCGAGTACTTAAACAACAAGGAAGAATCTAGAGTTCGTAAACGCCTATACAATCAAAGTTGTTTCCTAAGAATTTTGATAATGGACTTACAGGTATTTGATTTTATTTCAAAGAGCTATGTGTCAAGTGCTGTGCCTGCATACCTATCATATAAATCCCAATTCTTCCCACATCACAGGAAAAAAAAAATTCAGAATTTCCATATTCACCAGCTACCCTACCTCGGAACCTGTCCCAATTACCACCCCAGTGAATTAAAAGGGTTGGTCTACCTAATCATAATTCAGGAGTGTATCATAGAACACTAAACACTAACACTTCATGAATCAATAGATATGCAGTGGGCACCATCTGATGCAAATTAGTCAAATGGCTCAAAATCAGATGGTTCCCTCTGCAATCTATAGATTCATGAAGTACTGGTTTTGTTTCTACAAAAATATACCAACTTAGAAGTTTGAATAACCAAGCATGTCTGTAAACAGAGATTGATAACTCACGTGTTAGAAGAATCAATGTAGTTGCAGACAACAACAATCTTCCCTAGCCATAATAACCCTTTACACTGAATCTTTTGTTCCTGAGTAATATCTCCAAACACTCGCCACTTTTTCAGCTGTATATCATATAAGATCAACCCATGGAGGCCTGCAACAGCTAAGTGCATTCCGTCCTTGCTAGCTGCAACATGTTGAACTGGCCAGTTTTGGGAGATATAGGAAACCTAAGCAAAAGAAAGTGCATATCAGCCTCAATAAATTACAAAGACAAGTAAATGATGACAGTCAATAACTTGTGCTATTTGAACACATAACTGGAAGGTTTAGATGTAGAATTCTGAGTTCATCAGTATCTTCGGACTGTACAACAAGCAACCGATCTTCACCATAAATAACTTGACGAACATATGTCATTCCTGAAACTCCTCTGGAGAGGCAGCATTTGCCAAATGAAAATGCAATAACTCTCTCAAGAGACTCTTCTTCAATCACATAAAGCTTATAACCATATTCATCCCACTGCATCAATGAGGTGCCATTCATCAATGCCTCGTATATACATTCTTGGTTTGGCTTAACCTTTGGAGAAGATAAAGATAAACCAATTTGACGAATTGTTGACATCAAACGACACCCAGATACAGACCATACTGTAAGTCCTCTTAACTTCCACCCAACAGCAAAAGCAGAATTATCAGGTGTCCACGCGATACAACTGACAGGACCAGTTTCATCCATGGAATAGCTGCAAAATAATAAGACCATGACAAAGCTTTTGAAATTCATGAACTCAAAGTCCAAACACAAGAAGTACATGAATAGCATCAAGTCACAAACCAGAAGGAAATGATCATCTAAAAGTTAGGAGGTTAGTCAGGAAAAACTTGAATGAGGTGAATAAGTTTTAAGGAATTCCTCATTTTACGTTGTTAATAGGTGGAAGCAAATGATCATTTCAGAAATTCAGAAATTTTAAATTTCCCAAAGTTTCCAAATTAGTCCAACTTCATACTTTTCCATGAGTTCAATGCCTAAAGAACAAACACTCAGTGATATTGAACTACCTCACCCCTACAATAACCCTGCTGACAGGATGCAAGAAACTTACCCCCAGTCAGACAAAGACACAGAACGAATGAGAGATGCAGATTCTGCTAGGTTGTATAACTCAACAACCCCTCTTCTGGTACCAACAGCAAGGATTTGTTGATCTGAAGCTACTGAAGTACATACAGCATCATCAGAACCTAACTTTTTTTCAGGTTTGATATATTCAACTTGCTTTAAACCTCTCTTGCTTACAGAGCATGATACTAGTTGTCCATCAGAATACAAGACAAACAGCAACCTCATCGGCAAGCAAAGTTCCAGCTGCACAATAGCAGTCTTCCTGGTGATATTATGATTAGATACAGAACCTGAAGAAGCCCTTCCAGAAGCAAAACCGTTACCTAAAGAATGTGGTGAGATGGAGGTATCACTGCTGTCACGTGAATAGGGATTAATTTCAAAAGCTCCATAAAACTGTTAAGAAATTGAGATACAATCAAAAAAGAATTCACTCAACAGTTTATCTTAAATAGACTTGTAACATCTAAATAAAACAAACATTGTGAGTTATTATAATCAATGCCTAGTCTGTTATGATTACCTCTCCCTTCCAGGAGATACTGTATAGAGATCCATTGGAAAGTCCTAGTAACATATGTTTGTTATCACTTACAAAATTGCTCCTGCCACAAAAAAAAAATATTAGAGGACTACTATGAAAATCAAGAGTAAAAGCTTATAAAAAACCTGAGAGTATATGAGAGTAAACAGGAATCATATAGATTAAAACACACACACACACACACACACATAAAAAACTAGCATTATGTACAATGCAAACATATACACATAACAGTATGGAATGCGAATTCCACATCTGCATTTACATGTTCAAAACCAGAGTCAGTTAGGAATCAGCCCACCCTCCCCTGAAATAGGAAAGAGTAGCCAAGGTTACTTACACTGTCAATTCCTTATCTGCAAAGGGCACTTGCTCACTAAGAACAAGAGTTATATTAGCAAGAAACAAGCCAGATGGTTGCTTCCCTCCAATTTGTATTCTTTTTTCAGAGAATTGAACCTTGAATATATGTAAAAAGAAAGATGTTGTCTGCACACAATAGAAAGCATATATATATATAAGCAAAACTATCACAATTCACTTTTCATAAACTCAACGCATCCAGGCTTTATTTCCAGACCAGACATAAAAAAAAAAAAAAAAGGGTTCAACTAAAACAATTTAATGACGAGCCACTCTTCATGCCATTTTGTCTATATCATTATCCATATAAAAATTTTAGAGAAAACAGAAGATTGTCCCCATAAAACTGATTTAATATTACAATAATTGAGCCCGAACTTCTAGCTCCAACTGTACATCTAGTGAAGCTAACTAGCTACAGTCTCAGCGTCTACTGGTCTTCCAATTTCAATAGAATTTTGACAAATAGGGATAGGTGCACCACATTATTTCTACAGTGTGAGTTGACTGAATCTACGTAAAAGCATTTGCCTATTCCTGTAATTGTCAAATGCATGCAAAGTTTCTTACATGAAAACTATCGAGATTGGCGAGAAAGCACAAATGAAGTGGCACGTCAAACTCAAACATACAAAAAGAAATCAAAATTAAAAAACACTTACAAGAATGGCTATCAGTTTGGTATCAGGACTCCACACAGCCTGTATATTTTCGCCTTCTCTCTCCAACGACTCCGCATCTCTCTTATACTTGCCTAACCTCACTTTATGCTGCACATAATCACAAAAAAATAAAAATAAAGACCAGCAAAAATTCACAAATCTAAAAACCCTAATTATCCACGATGAAACAAAAATAAGCACATGAAAGTGATCATAAGCTCCTTGTGAACCTGAGAGGAGCTCCAGAGCTCGAGGCGAGAAGGAGAGACAACAAGGAAGAGGCGATTGATGACTTTGAAATAAATGATCCGCTGCTGTGAAGTACAGAGTCCTTGTTCTAGAGGGATCACCTGCGGCCATCCGTATGCCATATACATCTTTGATTCGGTCTTGGTGCCTTGATTTGTCTATTTATTTATTTATTTATTTATTCGGAGAGATCGCTCTGGTAGTGATTTGCAGAATTTGATGGAGAGGTTGTTAGGGTTTGAGAGATAGAGGATGATCTGAAGCATTTCCAGGGAGAGTGAGTGATGCAGCAGCATTTCATTATATTTTTTTCATTCCATTCAGGTAAGATCTCTAGATCCATTAATTTTAAGTGATGATGATTGTTTTTTCGGGTCTATGCCATCATTTTTTGTCTTGATCTCTTTAAGGAAAAAACGACGTCGCACCTGCACGCAACCAGAGGGAGTTTCTCTCAAATTCTATTTCCGCTTTCCGTAAGCGTTTTGTAAAGTGATTTAAAAATATATTAAAATAATATATTTTTTATTTTTTTATATAATACTTTAAAACTGTTTAAAAATATAAAAGAATTAATTTTAAATAAAATAAATAAATTTTAACCGACAACTGTTTAGCCACACTCCCAGACTTAAATAATTTTTAAAAGTGCTTTCGGTTTTTAATACATTATAATTGTTTTGATGGACTATCAAATATAAAAATAATATGGAAAAAACTCATTTTAATATATTTTTAAATAAAAATTTATTTAAAAAAATATTATATACCAAAACCTCAAACATCTTTTAAAAAAAAATATTTATAAAATATTAAAATATGTTTGAGTTTCTTAATGCAGTACAAGAGTTCTAGGCCTCCATGGACTGACTCAAACCCGTCCGTGAAAAATACGCTTAAACACAAATTTCTGACTTGTAACTTAGATTATCAAAAGCCCAAGCCTCTAAATGTGATTTCTGGAAGAAAAAAAAATTCACGCGGGACCGTATCCAGTTACTCTTCATTCGATTTGCTCGAATGCTCACCCATGGGCCTCCGAGGAAGATCTATTCCACCGCTAAGATAAATTGCTAACCCGTGGGCCTATGGGGAAGATCTATCCCGCCAAGTTGTCTCCGTCCGCTGGCTAGCTCATTGCGAGCCAACTCTAGCACGCTTCAATAGCCATGGATGTATCGGTCTTCTGTTCACTTATGATCCAGCCCTTGGATGCAATGCAGCTTGGTTTATTTTTCCCCACCTCCGGCTTGAGAAATGTTGTTAGGTCAATTGATTTCATATATAAACAAGACGACAGAAGGCATTTTTTCTAATCTAATAGAAAGAACAGGCAGAAGGGTTATTAGCATGGGATCATTTCCAAAGTTTTGAATCAATTGTCTAATGCAGTTCAGTTTACTAGTTTACCACATATTAAGAAAATCACCAGACAATAAGATCCGGGCTTCTTCTGCCCTCTGGGAATAACAGGACTCTCTGTGCATACGAGGATAATCACAGTGCTAATTCTTAATCAATGACTCAGGAGCCTGCATGTTTCGCAGCACCGAAAATTGTAAATATATTTGTTTTTGCGGTTTGAAAGTGTTTTTGTAAGAATTTAAATTTTTTTTATTTTAAATTAATTTTTTAAAGTGTTTTTAGATTGTTTAATTTGATGTGCTGATATCAAAATTAAATTTTAAAAAATAAAAAATCTATTTCAATGCATTTTCAAATAAAAAATATTTTGAAAAACAACCGCTACTATAAAAAAAAAATACCAGACTATGTAGAAATATCAAAGACCATAGTTTTTAGACCCAGCCCGGTCCAAGGCCCGAGTTCCGGGTTTTGACCGGGTCGCCCGGGTCAATTCTTTTTTTTTTAAATCAAAACGACGTCGTTTTAGTAAAAAAAAAGAAAGTCAACGGGTTGCAACCGGGTTTTTGACCGGGTCTTGCCGGGTCACACAAGATTTTTTCTTCCCCTGTTTTTTCTTCAACCCGGTTCAGTTCCAGTCTCGGGTCGACCCGTCGGGCCGGACCGAGTTTTAAAACTACGATAAAGACCCAAAGAGAAAGGAGAGATTGTGATACAGCGGGGATCATTTATGTTACAATAATGCCTAAAATGTTAGATTACACATCAAAAGAGTATTTATTATTAGTTATTTTCCATTCCCATTCTCTACAATTTGGTCCTCCACAGG
>Ga0307511_10005704_pt1 | contig 12619 bp, 10 predicted proteins | sample 13_EM_MG_FD_200266 | JGI IMG/M metagenome (GOLD analysis project Ga0307511, IMG submission 200266) | Populus trichocarpa ectomycorrhiza microbial communities from riparian zone in the Pacific Northwest, United States - 13_EM | ecosystem: Host-associated > Plants > Roots > Unclassified | place...
AACACACTTTAAATTCACTGGGGGCATTTTTTATCTACTAAGGGGGGTGTTTTGGGTATAAATGAGGTTCGTGTTGTGTATAAATGAAGTATCTTGTGTTTTCTTGAGCTTTGGAAGATTTATATAAAATTTTCGACCTTGTAGATAGTGTCATGCATGCCTTTGAAGAGTTATTGTATAGTTTATCCTTAACCAGAAAAAAAATATATCATTTTTTTTCACGTTAAGACGCTGCGGAAATGATGTGTTGAGGGTCTTGTCATTTGTTAAAAGATCCCTAAATGGACGCAATTTTGAAATGTCAGGTTGTTAATTAAAAAAAAACAAATTAAAATTTAGGTGTTGAGTTGATGAATTCAGAATCCGTGTCTGGGAGGATCATTAGATTCTATGTTTGGAAACTAGCCATGTTTTTAAAAAATTTAAATTTTTTTAATAATTTTAGATTATTTTGATATGCTGATATTAAAAATAAATTTTAAAAAATAAAAAAATTATTTTAATATATTTTTAAGTAAAACTGCACAGTCTCAAAACATTAATGCTGGAATTTGTTTGAAAAGTTCCAAAAGAAACAAGGAGTATTTTGAAATTCTTGTTAAGCTTTTATGGGCCAGGGCTACCCTTGACCAGTTGGCTCGCCTTTGGAATCACCCGTGAGTGGAGAGGAGACGCCGTGGGGGGATAAGATAAAAAAAAAAAAAACACAAAAAACAATAGATAAGGTGGGAATTGCTCGGCTTAACAATAGTGTTTTTTTTATTTTTTTACCTGATGCGTGATTGTCTGTCGTTTACACAAAGCACCACCCAACACTAATTGTTTAGCACGGGATGCATTCCTTTGGGGTAAAATTTAGTGTATTCATCACCAACCATGTGGAATAAAACATTATATTGAAGCATACGGCAAGATAGATTCAATTCATGTCATAATCTTTTAATAGATGATAAAATATTATTAATTAAATTTTAAATATATTAACTTATAAACCATTCATATTCCTTAAACACGCAGCACAACTAGATTGGTTGATATTGATTATAACATAGACTCTCTGGCTATGCTGATCACAGCTATTTTTGCATTTGATTATTGCAATGGATCATGCATTAGCTTGGTTTACATAGACCGAATCTACACAATAAAATAATTGACAAGCTAACTTTAGAATTGTGTTAATGGACCAGCTGGCTGATGACAGCATGGTTAGGGCAGAGGTGGGAGTGTGACATGTGGATGTTCAATCATGTCTTTCTATGTCGATGATACATCTGAACTACTAATGTTTATTATTCAGAGGTCTGACAGCTAATCAATGAATCTTTTTTTTTAAAACTCTTAAATACAGGGTGTAAATATTTCTGATCATCTCATGTTCCTCTTTCCCTGGTGGTTAATATTTCTTATCGAAGTAAAATAAAAATAGGATTTTTTTTAAAATGACAGTTTGGTATAATTTTTAGAAGAATGATATAAGTTTAAAAAATATTTGAAAAATAGAATAATTCCAACATAACCGTGTTTTTCAATATTAATTTGTATAAAACTAACCAACATATTTTATAATATCAATTCAGTAAACAACTATTTTTTAGAATATCAATTATATAGTGATATTTTATCTTTTTAAAATAATTAATCTTATAGCCAACTTAAATTTTTATGAAGATAAAATGACTAAAAGATAAGATTGAATATCTAATGGTTAAGGAAATAAATAGATCATCAAGGATATATTAGAGATTTTTTTTTGATATATTTGATATTATTAAAAAAATCCTGATAAAATAATGTTAATTATATCCTGGAAGAATACTAAACAATGTCGTAATTAACTCTAATTAACTTTGAACAAAATCCTTGAAAAATTAAAACAATGTTTGATAGTTTTTTAAAATATGGTTAAAATCGTTTCGTCAAAATCTTCCTAGCAGTATTGAATGTGTTGAAAACGAAGCTTTAGTGTGTCTACAGTGATCCATTCTTTCTTAGTAATTGAATCTTCATAAAAAATTAAATTAACTTTTTAATTATTAATTACTTTGATTTAAAAATAATTTGTGAAACAGTTTTTTTATGTTATTTTTTAAATATTTTTTTAAAACATGTTATTTTCTCAAAACTGTTTTAGAATTACAAAAGGACCCAAAATAAAAAGCTCTTTCCTGTTGTCATCTCTTTGTACTTCCATCTTACCAGTTCTAGGTTGCTGCGTTCAGCTATTCAATGTCATTAATTCCCTGCAGATCCAACTATAAATGGAGTACTTACTACCATTACTTTCTTATGATGGTTTTCTTGTTACTTCTCTTCAAAATCTTTATGTACAGTGAGAATTTCAAGTCAGTATTTTCAGGGTCTTTTTTGTTATCGAGAAATGAAGTTCATGGAATCAGAGAGAAAGATGAGGAGGTTATATTGCCACCAAAGGACTGTGATCTTTTCACAGGGAAATGGGTTTTTGATAACGCGACTCATCCTTTGTATAAAGAGGAAGAGTGCGAGTTTCTCTCTAGGCAAGTAACTTGTTTGAGGAATGGAAGACAAGATTCCTTGTACCAGAACTGGAGATGGCAACCCAGAGATTGTTCTTTGCCGAGGTAAGTACAAGTCTTTGTACTTTTGTATTTATGTCCTGGCGAGCTTACTTATTATATATACGCATTTGCTAAAAACAAATATCTATTGAATTTAGTATGTTTTTCTGGATCAAGGTTCAAAGCAAAATTGTTGCTCGAGAAACTTCGTGGAAAGAGGCTTATGTTTGTTGGAGATTCATTGAATAGAAACCAGTGGGAATCCATGGTTTGCCTGCTTCAATCTGGTGCTCCTTTGGCCAAGAAGAGCGTGAGCGATTCTGGCTCTGCGTCTGTTTTCAGGATTGAGGTATCTATTTATCTCTTCCTTTTAACCTGCTCGCTTTAAATTTCATTAGTTCTGAATGGTGATATATAATCATGGCAATCTTAATTGAAAATCAGTTCTCTCTTTCCCGTCACTTAACTTATTCAATTCAGTCAACTCAAATCCTATTCCTGTGATCATTAATTTCATCTTTACATGATTACTAGCAACTAATTAGCATGCACATCCATATTCAGCGTTGCATTTGCATGAAGGCCTATCAATTAAGGGATACATATTCCATTCGTCTTCCATGTCTATTGAAAGCAAATGGTAGATATATTCAATGCAATGTACACTGGTCTAATATACGTATTTCTCCTTCTGTTGATTTAGGACTACAATACTACAGTTGAGTTTTATTGGGCACCATTTTTAGTTGAATCGAATTCAGATCATCCATCGAAGCACAGTATATTAGACCGCATTATCATGCCAGAATCAATCAACAAGCACGGAGACAACTGGAAAGGTGCAGACTACCTGATTTTCAACACATACATATGGTGGATGAACTCCGCTAACATGAAAGTCTTGTAAGTAAATCAGGCTTTTAGTCTTCTTAATTGCAGAAAGTATTGAAGCCTGACGTTTCCTATTTGGGATTTGATGGAACGCTGGAAGAAAGCAAGGAACATTTGACGAAGGTGTCACAGAATATGATGAGATCGAACGGACAGCAGCTTTTGGAAGAGTTCTGAGGACATGGGCCAAGTGGATTGAAGAAAATGTAGATCCTAATTTAACTTCTGTCTACTTCATCAGCATGTCCCCTATGCATTTCAGGTAAGCTAAATTCTCAAGGCATATTTATGCTCATTTTCTTTTCCTGGTAGTAGTTATCAGTGAAATGATGTCTTCTAGTCTCTTAAACCACTATGATACAGTGAAAGATTTGAAATGACGTTGAATATGGATGTGCATATGCAAATGCAATATTAGGAGCTTGGATTGGAACAACCCTGATGGGATCAAGTGTTCAAAGGAGACCGCCCCAGTTCTCAACATGACCACACCGTTGAATGTAGGCACTGATAGCCGGCTACTTGTGGTTGAAGCAAACGTGACTCAATCGATGAAAGTGCCTGTTTACTTGCTTAACATCACCACCCTCTCAGAATACAGAAAAGATGCACATACCTCGATCTACACCACTCGTCAAGGCCAGCTGCTCACAGAAGAGCAGCAAGCCGACCCAAAGATCTATGCAGATTGTATCCATTGGTGTCTCCCCGGTTTACCAGACACTTGGAATGAGTTCCTATACACACATATAATTTCTCACACTTGACCCTTTGGAATATTGCTTTCTCCAAAGGTGTGAAAACTGGACAATCAAATTGAAAAATGGAAATTTGATTGGTCTGCTGTTATTATTATTTATTTTTCAGAGTTGTAAATTGCAGTCTGGTCTCGTCAGTTGTTTTTTAATTAACGTACACTGAAGTCAATTGCCATGGTTTCTCAATCTAACAGTAAGCTCGACTATATTGTAGCATGTACATTACAGTCAGCTCTGTTGTCCAATCAGTCTTTATTGTAGTATTTGCAGCATCTAGCTATGATCTGAGAAAAGATAGCCTTATATTCTGCTTGCTGCATGCTGTCAAGGATGCATCTCCCATCATCCAGATCTTCCAAGGCTCACAGAACCTCACCACATCGATCATTCAAGTCACAAGGTTCGCTGCATCAATCCTTATGACTTGTTGCTTACAGTTGCCTATTTCAATAGTTTAGGAGTAATTTCCCATCCTGTATATTCGGTCAACGTATATCCACCACAATATATGTAGAAAGACGTTTACATGTTCAGTTGAGTCAAATGTTCTTCCATTGCAAGCCGTTAACCACGTCAGTGTTGCAGAATATCTTGCTAGGCGGCGAGGATTTGGGGGGAAATAAAAATATATCAACGATCTCAAGGCAGTTATCTTATTTTATTTATTGTCTACATTTTTTAAAGGGCTAAAACTCGAATAAAAAATTAAAAATAAATAGAGGAATTCATTTGAATTTATATCGCTATATGGTTACTCGAATAAAAAAATATAAATAATTTCTATCAAGCCAGCTCATTTGGCGGTGTAGGATCTCAGTTCTCTGCCTCATGTGACTAAACGGGGAGAGAGGTTCGTGTCGGTAGATCACTTCTTAAATGCGAGCCCATCCTCTAAAAAATTTGTAGGGACGTCTAAGACTAATTGAAATTTTCCTCTATTTATGGGGCTAAACCCTGCGATTTTGTAAGCTAAAATATACTCGTTAAATTCCTAAGCTTCTTCATTACATTTTAATCTTCAATCACGGGATCACACGCATATCTCTCAGTCTTCAAATTCAAATCAACACGGACAAACTCACTAGTAAAGCCAAAGAAAACTCCTATATTCAACTCCACGAGTTGATGAGCTTAGTGAAAAAATTCAGATCAACTTATTATAATTGGACTAATCTGTGATTTTAAAGTTATGAACCAGTGAGCCGTGTTGCTCTACTCTGTTCCACTCTTTACAGAAACTGAAAGCAAAACAGAACTGTCATTTTTAAGGGCACCACCATTGACTGTCTTTTAATAGAACTGGAGAATTTTCAGAGAATACACAATGAAGGAAGGTGGCGGCCTTAGAAGCAGGAGCTGTAACTAGCCCTCAATCTTAGTAATTTTTACTCTCTCTATTCTCTATCCTTGCTTGTTTTCTTTTCAATGAAAGTTTTGTCCCTCTCCCATTTCCATGATTCAAAGAGATCTTACCAATCCAGTAGTTCAAGAAAATAGCAAGATTGATGATGTTAGGCTCTCAGCGAAGGGAAGTAATGGGAATGTAAATAAGGACTTGGTTTCAGTTGAAGGAGACCATGAAGATGGAACTGTGGTGTTACCACCGAAAGAGTGTGATATCTTCTTAGGAGAGTGGGTTCTTGATAACTTGACTCGTCCTTTATACAAAGAAGAAGACTCTGAGTTTCTGACAGACTCAATGACTTGCATGAAAAATGGAAGTAAGGATTCAACGTATCAAAACTGGAGATGGCAGCCCAGAGATTGCTCTTTGCCCAAGTAAGTACTCTTTTTAATTACCTGATAAACTCAGTTTCTGGTTTCTACTTAATTGTATACAGGTCACTGAAAAGGAGCAATATGGCTTTCTACTTTGGTCTAATTCAGGTTCAAAGCAAAGTTGTTGCTGGACAAACTCAGAGGAAAGAGGCTTATGTTTGTTGGTGATTCATTGAATCATCAGCAGTGGGAATCCGTGATTTGTCTGGTCCAATCTGTGATTCCTCCAGACATGAAGAGTCTGTCAAGCACTTCAAGGTCTCTCACTGTCTTCAAAATTGAGGTATCTCATCCCCCCTCGAATTAAAATCGCTTTTCATGCCTAGAAATCTAGAATAGATCACACCGACAGAGATTAAAGAATTCTAAGCGTCCACTCACGATGATAACAGTAACCATTAAAATTTTCAAGATTAAGCGCTTGCTTTGTGGGAAGCTTCATAAATTAATGTGTGAAATGGCAGTAAAGGTGTTTTTTAAGGCCATTTCTTAATTAAGTGGAGCGTTTATTTTCATTTGATTTGATTCATCTTTGAATTTGAAGGACTACAATGCTACCATAGAGTTTTACTGGGCTCCTTTTTTGGTCGAGTCCAATTCAGATGAATGGTCTATTGGACCGCATTATCATGCCTGAATCAATCTCAAAACATGGAGATAACTGGAAGAGTGCCGATTACCTTATATTCAACACATATATTTGGTGGATGACGTCTATTTATACAAAAGTATTGTAAGTACCAAGTCTATTTTTCATCTTGCGTCCAACTCTTGTGCATATATAATCAATAATTTTAGCATAACCAAGAGGTTTTTTATTTTATGGTGGAGCTATGGAAGAGACGAGGAGGATCATTTGGTGAAGGCCCCATACAGTATGATGAAGTTGAGTTGCCAATAGCATATGAGAGAGTTTTGAGGACGTGGGCCAAATGGGTGGAGGAAAATGTTGATCCCAAGCATTCTTCTGTTTACTTCAGCAGCATGTCTCCTACCCATGTCAGGTATACCAATCTAACTCGTATTCTTTCTTTTAGCACCAGATTGCTGTTTATTTCTTAATTTTTATGTTCATTTTTGTACCTTTTTCATCCAAAATTCATCTTGCCCTGCTTCTTCTTCACTTTCGACTACCTTTTTGAATAAATTAGGCAATATTAATTTATTTAGTAGGATTTCAATTTCAAGTTGACAATGTGCATTGAAAATGCATTAGGAGTCTGGACTGGGACAATCTTGACAGGATTAATCGTGCTAATGAAACTAAACCAATCTTAAACAAGTCCAAGCCATTGGATGTGGGAACGAACTGGCAACTTTTTGCGATTGCAGTGAATGTGACTCGTTCAATGAAAGTACCTGTCAACTTTCTCAATGTAACCACACCCTCTGAATATCGGAAAGATGCACACACGTCCGTTTACACAGCTGTTGAAGGTAAGTTACTCTGGCCGGAGAAAAAGTCTGACCCACTCAAGTATGCTGATTGTTTGCACTGGTGTCTGCCTGGACTGCCCGATACATGGAATGAGCTGCTCTACACATATATCATCTCTCGCACTTGAGCTCAAAAGTTCTCTGTTAATGTAATTTCTTTCTTGATGAAGGCATATAACAACTATATAAACCTCAGCAGCTTAGTGTTGATGTTGAATTATTGTAATTGGAAAGATGGGAAAGAAAATGAAACAGCATAACGTCCACTGGCGTAGCATTGAATATATATATATATATATTGGTGCGAGTTATAACCCTTAGATTAAAAACCATTTTTTCCTTTGTTACACTTCGATAAAAGAAAAAAAAATCTCATTCCTAACTAGAATTAGTTGAAAATTGAAATAGAAAAGGGGAATAATAAAAATGAATGACACCTCGACTAATTAATGTATAAAAATGCCACGCCATCCACCCTCGTAACTGGTTGAAAAGCTCAATAACTGGTGGATAAGGCATCTTATGAAGCATGAATGAATTCTGGGCTCTTGATCTTCCAAAATCAGTTCCTCAAGTACTTAATTCATTTCCAAAATTGGTCACTGATTACGTTAATGCATGATAATCTACATGCTCCAGGAATTCTCTCAACAAGAAGAAAAATAGAAAGGAAATCAGTGACTTGATTGAAATGTGTTTATCAGATTGTCTGTGATATATATAGTTGTTGCGTTTGGCTTTTCGGGATCTGGAATAACAATCTTTGACTCTTCTTCTTCTTATTATCATTTTTCTAATGGTCTTCGACTCTTCTTATTTTCTATTTCCAACAAAAGTAGAAAACGTTGTCTGCCACCTAGGATATTATGCTAGTGTTAATTGAAAACGTTGCAGAGTGCTCTCAATACCAAAACTATAAAGTCTAGGATCGATTACGTGAGTTATATATAGTATTCTCTGAACCAAATTTATTCTGAGCAGTGACAAAGCCAAAGACGTAGCTTCGCCCATGCGAGTGTTCTGATTCTGTTTTTGTTGGCAAATGGTATTGTCCCTATATGTTTGTGAAGGAAAATACTCGCTTGTCGTTGATAAACCAAAGGGATATACATACATCCATTTTCTATGAAATGACACTCAAACAACAATGGGTCAGGATTTTCTCTTGCAATAGTAACGATGTATCAGGAGATTTTGTTTATGTGGACGTAAATGTTGAAACAGAGGTGGTTGATGTCATTGGGACGGAAACTCATTGCGCCAAATAGAGGTGGAAAATGGAGTAGAATGGTTTCCAGGTCTGGATAAGGAGGGAAAAGCAATATCTGTGGGTTTGGACGATGTAATCGCTGAGAAAATCAACCGGGATCAAGAAAGTGTTGGTTGGGTCAGATGGAAAGACAACGTTTTTTTTTTATAATCATTAAATTTCTGTGGGAAAGATGGAAAGACAACGTGAAGAGAGTAGAAGAGAAATTATGGAGGAAAAGGTGGGTGTAAGAAGTTTTGATGCTATATATCGGTTGAAATGCATGTATTGGGTGTAAGAATTCAGGCACTGTCGCCATATTAGGTGCAAATGGGAGTAGGTGGTTTTTCCATTTCGTTGGATTGTCTCCTATTCGGATGTTTTCATGAGACTGCCTATAAGGGCTATGGATAAACAACTTGTTAAATTTTTATTTTTTTCATTGAATTTTATTGCTTGATCATGTACACACATGGCGCGCTGTTTGTGTGTGTGAAATTGGAAGCAGGTTTCATGTCCCTGTGGTATTGTGGTCATTTATGGAGTAGATATTTAGAGGGCGGTCCGTGTCCTTTTATAAGCTCAATAATTTTAGTCGGTCTTTTGCTAAAGGCTGGAGAGCAGTTAGAAGTTACCGAATTCTTCAGATGGTGACCCTACAACTCCATACATACATATCCATATCCTATACCAATAATGGGATTGACAAAGGTGAGAAAGGAAAATGGGATTAACAAAGGAACAGTGGCAGTTTGACTTGGCTTTTTGCTTATTGAATTCATTTACAGTTTACTAACCACAGACAACCTAATATTTTATATGTAGGTTTTTGACGTTATTGAGCTGATTTATACTGGTAGTACTCTTCTGCCCTCAGAAACAGTCAACAATGAAGCCTGTTAGTGGCACCAACAGGAGATGCCAATCCTTCCCAATTTTGATCGTTACGCTGTTCTTCTTATTTTTCCTGGGATTTTTTCTGTATAATGACAGCATGAAGTTCAGTGCATTCCAAGTTCCAAGACCTCCTAGTCACCAAGAAATGCTGCGAGAACCTGTCAATTCCAAAGTCTCTACAGTTCAAGAAACTCCCAGCAGGAATAAACATGACCGAGATAGGAATGCAGAGGGGGGTGAAGACGGTGATAACCAAATAATTAATCTGTCGATGACACTAGGTGGTCCAAAAATGGAGCTGCCAGCTGTTGAAAAAGAAGATGCTGATGAAAAGATAGCATTGCAACCAGAAGAGTGTGATATCTTCACAGGACATTGGGTTTTGGATAACAAGACACATCCTTTGTATAAAGAGGATGGATGTGAGTTTCTGTCAGAATGGGTGAGGTGCTTAAGGAATGGAAGGCGGGATTCTCTATATCAGAATTGGAGGTGGCAGCCCAGAGATTGTTCTTTGCCAAAGTAAGTGTACAGTAAATGGTCCAACATTGTTGCAGCTAGATTCATTCTCGGTTGGACTAATATTGCTCAATTTTTAATATTCATTACCTATCATCAACACTAGTTATTCTCTCTGATATTTTTTTCACTCAAGCAGAGTGAACTAAATATTTGTAATTTTGATTTCAAGGTTTGAACCAAAACTGTTGCTGGAGAAATTGAAGGGGAAAAGGCTTATGTTTGTTGGTGATTCCATCCACTTTAACCAGTGGCAATCCTTGATTTGTTTGGTTCAATCTGCCATTCCACCAGGGAAGAAGAGCTTGGACTATGCAAGCTATATCACTGTTTTCAAAATTGAGGTATCTCTCTGCTTCATACTAGGCAAATTCGGAAAGAAAGAAGACGAGTGAAAAATCTGAAGGGGTAACATTATGAACATATTGCACACACTATTCAACTTTTCGCAAGCCCAGGTTTTTTCTACTGGCAACCAAGATTCTATATCTCACTTGAATTTCAAGCTTGACAGGTCAACTACCTCTTAGATTTATGTTGGATACAGCTTTCAGTTGTTAGCGATAATTTTAGTAGCCTTGAAGATCATGGAAAATCCTTGGTACCTCGTATATTCAAGTTATGTCTATTTTCTTCAAGCATTCATATCCGCCAAGCTGCAATGAACAATCGGCATGTCCTTTCGTAGCCCATCTGTTTTTGGCTGGAAAAATTGAGTTTCCACTACAACAATATCTAAGATAAACGGTGGTTGACCCAATATCTGAATTATGACATCCATCATTTTCATCACACCATCAAATTCAAAGATAAACCTCACTTGCTAACCAAAAATCAAAAGATGCATTGAACAAGTAGTGAAGGACTTGCTTATGATTAGCCCACGTGGTCACTTTATTGTTTTACTTGAATTTCCACTTTCCAGGACTATAATGCCACGCTAGAATTTTACTGGGCACCATTTCTAGTTGAGTCCAATTCAGACCCTCCAACAATGAGAGATGGCAAATCAGACGCCATTATAATGCCTGAATCAATATCCAAACATGGACGTAACTGGAAAGATGTGGACTACCTAATCTTCAACACATATAACTGGTGGCTCAAGTATCCCACAATGAAAGTTTTGTAAGTACTTGGTGAATTTTACTTTTTTTTTCATTTTTGTTTTTTTAGTTTAATGTGGGTGTCCGGACCAGCTTTGCGCGCACCTCGACTAATTCCACGGGCCCTGAAGTTAACGACCATGTAAGCCTCCAATGGCCATCATATGAGCAACCACATGGCTCGAACCTGAGACCACAGAGGAAGCAAACCTCTTAGTCCCAAGCTTTTATCACTGGACCACCATCTAAATGGTTTTTTTTTTTTTTCGTTTTTGAAACTTGTATATTTGGTACAAATTTTATGGCATGGTCATGATCACAAGGTTAACTTTTCCTTTCTGGTTTATGGTAAAGACGAGGATCCTTCGATGAAGGGACCGCGGAGTACGATGAGATCGAACGGCATATAGCATATGAGAGAGTTTTGAGGACATGGGCCAAGTGGGTGGAAGAAAATGTTGATCCCACTCGCACCTCAATTTTCTATAGCAGCTTGTTTCCTCAACACTTCAGGTACAAAATCCAACCTAATTTACTTTCTTGTGCAGTTGATCTTTGAAGTATCATCCTTCTAGTAGTTAGTACTTGGTAACACCACGACAAGTAAAGTAAGAAGAGCACTTCTCAACAACTACTCTATGAAAACCTTGAAACAACTCCTCCAACTAACACTTTCTTGCACAAGCTAATCAAACAAAGCATTAATACCAATTTCTTTTAAAAAAATATCTTGAGATTAACAGATAATAATTTTTGCATGTACCAATTCACTTCTCTCATGACACTACAGTTCTAAAATTATGTACAATGAGTAACTTATTGGGCACTTATTTGGTGAGAGTATAGAAGGATATGATTTTTTTTTTATTAACGTGGGTATTCTGGTCAGCTTGCGTGTACCTCGATTAATCTTACTAGCCCTGAAATTAACGACCATATAAATTTCCAATGGCTTTGAGATTTGTGAGACTTAAAATGATGATCTCTAGAAAACAAACCTAGAACGTGATAAGTTGAGCTACACTCTCAGTGTTACGATTTCTTAATCATATACTCTGCGTAGTATAAATCTTCGGAATTACATGATGAAAATGAGAATATGAATGCAAATGCATGAACAGGAGCTCAGACTGGAACAGTCCAGATGGAATTAACTGTGCCAAAGAGACCATGCCAATATTAAACAGGACGACACCAGTGGATGTGAGCACAGACAGGCAAGTTTTTGCAATAGCAGCGAATGTTACTCGATCAATGAAAGTGCCAGTTCACTTCCTCAATGTAACCACCCTTTCTGAGTACAGGAAAGATGCACACACTTCTGTTTACACGGCTCACGATGGTAAATTACTTTCGCCGGAGCAAAGGTCCAATCCAGGCGTATATGCAGATTGTCTCCATTGGTGTCTTCCTGGAGTGCCTGATACGTGGAATGAATTGCTT